>Ga0302139_10001720_pt1 | contig 10732 bp, 7 predicted proteins | sample CBN3_331_MG_FD_203104 | JGI IMG/M metagenome (GOLD analysis project Ga0302139, IMG submission 203104) | Marine microbial communities from Western Arctic Ocean, Canada - CBN3_33.1 | ecosystem: Environmental > Aquatic > Marine > Oceanic | place: Canada: Western Arctic Ocean | collected 2017-09-15 | reverse complement strand
ACGCTGGGAATCGCCGGATGCAACGAGGGCAGAGGAGGGAAGTCGTCGGCTACCGTTTCCCGGTCGAACATCAAATCCGAAGACCAAATCGTCTTCTTCCCCAGCTATGGGTACTTTGACGCCAAGGCAAAAACGTGGACATTTGACGTTCACGGTCACGTCTTCGAGCCGGAAGACAGCTCGCGACGACGACGGGCGTTAATCAGCGTTGTTCGCAAAGCAGCCGATATCGAGGAAGACTCAGATTCAGCGGCATTGCTCGCCAGGCGAACGCAGCCCTTTCTGGTCGACAACGAACGGGGTAAGAAGATTGCAATCAGAATCGGCGACAACACGTATGCTGTCGGGCGATCGCTAGCCAACGGACATTTCTCAACCACTCTCTCCCTCTCGGCTGCCGAGGCGAAGAAGTTGCTCAAAGACAATGCAGGTGCGGCCATTGGTTACCAAGCGGAGTTGCGTTCCGACGATACCCGACCTTTCGCCGGGCGAGTGCATCTGATTGCCCCCGAAGGCCTTTCGATTATCTCCGACATCGACGACACGATCAAAATCAGCAACGTCACAGATAAGAAAGAGATGCTCAAGAACACCTTCGCGCGAGAGTTTCAGGTCGTTGAGGGCATGGCCGCGATCTACAGAACCGCAGCCGACAAGGGGACCGCCCTGCACTACGTTTCCGGTAGCCCTTGGCAATTGTACGAGCCGTTGTCGCAGTTCCTATCGACGTCCGGCTTCCCACAAGGATCGTATCACTTGAAGCAGTTCCGCCTGAAAGACTCAACGGTGTTGCAACTGCTCGCATCCCAAAAGAAAAACAAACTCGCAGCCATCGAACCGCTTCTGAAGGCGTTCCCGAATCGTCGCTTCCTGCTCTTCGGTGACTCGGGCGAACAGGATCCTGAAATCTACGGCGAGCTGGCGAGCAAATACTCCGACCAAGTGATTGGGATTTTCATTCGCAACGCGACGGAGGAACAGGCCGACGACGAACGCTTTGCCAAAGCGTTCAATAACTTAGACCAGAAGCAATGGTCGCTATTCGATGAACCAAGCGAGATTGAAGCAAAGGTCACGTCACTCATCGAAACAAACTAACAGCCGCCGTCAGTCCGCGTCGCTGGCCACCGTCAGTTTGTTCTCGACCTTGCGGACACCCGGTTCCAAACGAACAAGCATCGCGGCGAGTTTACTCATGTTGCTGTCGGCCACCTTCCCGGTGAGCGTGACGTTCCCACCATCGGCTAACGTGAATTGCACGCCGGCCAGTTCAGGACGTCGCGCGCGAATGCGATCAAGATTCACATCGATCGATGTACGGATGGCGGTCGTCTGTCGAGCGTTATAGGTAAACGCGATGCGCTGTCGCGGGCGAATCGATCGTTTCGGCGTCTTGTTGGACGGTTGATTCCCCCCACCAAATCCTTGGCCCAAGTTGCCGAACTGTCCGAAATTCTGCACCCGCTGCTGTCCGGCGTTCTGGCTGCCGACAAATCGGCCGCTGCTATCGTTGCCGCCCGTGAATCCACCAGCTTGCTGCTGAGCGATTCCACCGGGACCAATCTGACCTGCACCCGCGATGCCGGGGGTGTTGCCAAAATCCGTGCCGGTCTGCCCAAGCGATCCGCCACCCCCACCGCGCGCGGCTCCGCCAGCGGTATTCCCACCGGTTGTCGACTGCTGATTCGACGGGAACAGCGATTGAGCCGTTGCCCAATCCACGTCGACACACAGGAGGCAGGCAATCGCGAGAAACAAAATTCTTGTCCGGCAACGCATGACGAACTCTCCAGCAGCGGAGTACTCAAGGAAAACCAACGGCCCCTCGATTATACAACCCCACGATCGCCAAAACAGATCAATTCCGCTCCAGGCACCAAGTTCACGCTAGGCGAGCGGCCAGCGTAAGCTGACTGTTACTCACAATCCCCCCAGGCACTCACAATTCGTCCGGCCGCTCGCGCTTCCGGCTGGCTACCGCGAAGGCAACGATTCCGGCAGAGAGGCATCGGACATCCAGCCATCGGTGGCGACGGAGAGCGATTCGGTCCCCTGGAATGGATCGGTCGGCGAGTCGCCTTCAGTGAAGTGGGACTGCATGCCATCCAGATCAACATCCCGCAAGTCGTCTAACGGATGACGACCACGCTGCGACGTTTCCGGATCAATCACGCCGGCTGAATCGAAGTTCGATTCAGCCGCCAACGGATGCCGACTGCCAACGTCTTGTTTCGTTCCGAAAGACGACGACACGTCTTCGCGCAACTTCGTAGCCGGAGTGAGCCGGAAACGGCGCGGCGTTGTTCGCCCGTCGATCGCGGCAATGCGACGAGGTTCCTCGATAGCAGCAGGCTGACTGTCGAACGTTTGTTCCATCACGGCCTTCAGTCGGCGCAGCCGTTCAGCGGGCGACTCCAGCTCATGGGAAAGAACGCTGGCCGACGCGGGTTGCACGTTGGAGTCGGCGAGCAAATGCCGCATGCGCTCGGTCGGCTCCATCCCTCGCGAGCCGTTCATGCGTCCCATCGACTCACTCAACGGGTTGGTGCGCGACGCAGTCTGCTTCACCGATTGCATCGCCTCGGCAAGTCGATTGGGTTCGGGGGCCTTCTCTTCACGCGGGCTGCCGGACAGCACGACGTTGGCAACTTCCGAATAGACCGTCCCCCCCGACTTCTGTTCCAACCGCACCCGCAGCGTGCAGTTGGTTTGCATCGAACCATCGCGGGTATACGGAATAAACACGTAATACGACGGGCCGACATTCACGTCGTACAGGTAACCGTTCCAGGCCCCATCGACGAAGTCGAACTGATGCACCGGCTTGGCCTGTTCTTCGCGGGTTCCCGTGTCATCGAACACGTACACTCGCACGTCGCCGTCGATCTTCACTGGAGATTTCTGGCCGCGCGTGAAGAACATGATCTGTCCGGCAAATCCACGCGTGGGCAAATCATCGAGGCCCTTGCCCTTCGCAGGCTGCCATAACCCCACGATTTCAACCACCGGGTCATTCGGTTTGGCTTCCGGAATTTTCTTGGCCATACCGGGCAATTTCGACAAGGCCCCCACACTCGAACAACCCGAGCCGATAGCCATGACGCAACTCAACACCAACCACAGACCAGAAAACATCCGAATTGATTTCATGAAAGCACCTGCCCGTAAGACCGCTGGAATTCTTCGACGTCATTATCGACTTTGCGTTTACTGCCGACGGGGGAACTCGATCGCTTGAATATCAGCCGAGCGTGTCCTCGCCCGACTTCGTGAGAAGCGTGACGACGAGGATGCCTCACCCGCATCAAGGTTGAGAACGTCCGGACTGCTCTTGTCCTCTTGCGGCAGATTACTCGACGGCGGTTGGAAGAAACTATCGTCGTCGACTGTCGTCGTCGGCACGTCTCTGTCGTTAAAGAGCATGGGACGAGAGCTGGCCTTGTCTGATCGAAATTTCGATGGCTCGCCCGATCGTACCCCGCTCGTCGACGGCAACTTCTCGGCCTCAGGCACACCAAAGAGCGGCCCGTGCATTTCTTCGGCTTCGGATCGCAGGAAGTGCAATCGCTCCGCCTCGATCTGCTTGATGATCTCGGAATCGCTCGAATTGCGAATCACGCGCGGCGTGAGGAAAATCAACAACTCGGTACGACGTGTACTCATACCATCGTAACGGAACGGCCAGCCGACATACGGCAGATCGCCCAGCCAGGGAACCTTCCGTTCCAGCTTGTCTTCACTTTTGGTAATCATCCCACCCAGCACGGCCGTCTGGCCATTGGGCACGCTGACGGTTGTGCTAATGGCAGTGATATCCTTGATCGGCGATTCGATCGTGTTGCCAGTGAGGGCATCGACGAAAATCGGGACACCTTGGCCGTTGAAACTACTCTTCTCGGCGGCAATCTCCATGACGATCATTCCATCGGGACTGATCCGCGGCGTCACGGCCAGAATGATGCCCGCGTCGTCCTGTGTGATGTTCGAAGTGGCCACGTTGTCGGTCTGGTTGACACCGGTCACAATCGGCACTTGCTGGCCGACCTGAATCTGAGCGAGTTGATTGTCGAGCGTCCGAATCTGCGGGCGACTGAGAATGTTCACCTCACGCTTCGACGCCAACGCGCGAATCAGCACACTCAGTGATTCACTCCCCGCCGAGAGAACCAGGCCACCGAACCCGAGTTCCCCGTTGGCACGCCCCAAAGCAAACGAACTAATCGCCTGACCGACCAAGCTGCCCGGCCCGGCCGACGTATTCGCACCAAGCGGTAGCGTGACGTTGTTGAAGTTGAAACCGGGTGTCGATTCCTGCGACAGAACGCTCGTCGACGTCGTCTGCACACCGTTCTGAGCCGTGGTAGTCACCGGTGGGGCTTCGATGATGTTGCTCACGCTACTGCGATTGAACAAAATCGAATCCTGCACACCCAACTCGATCCCAAACTCATCGCTGTTTTCCAGTTCGACTTCCACCAGCAACGCCTGAATAATGACCTGCGCCGGGGCTTCATCGAGCCGATTCACCAACTCGATGATCTCCTCGAAGTATCGCGGCGTGGCACTCAGCAGCAGACTGTTACTAACCGGCTCGGGAACCGCGATCACCTCGCGCTCGAGTAATTCCACGCTGCTGACCAAATCGGGATCGACCTGTGCCAAGTCCCGTTGCGACGTAAGAAACTGATTAATCGCGTTGGCCACATCGGTCACCGGACTGTTCTTCAACTTGATGACCGTCGTCTGGCGTTGGCGAATATCACTCTCGTCGAGCTTCAGTAGAATCGCCTCGACAACGCGCAACGAGTCGGCCGCGCCGATGGCGATAATGCTATTGGTCCGCACGTCGACGGAAAGCCGCATGGGAATCAGACCACTATTGGCATCGTCCGCCCCAACAACCTGCACGCCCACTTGCCCCGTCTGATCTTCCTGTGGAAAGAGGGTCTCCAACAGGCTGACGGTCGTGCTTGCATCCGCGTTTTCCAACGCGAACACCTTGATTTCCGCAACCGCCGAACTCGGCTCATCAAGCTGGCGGATCAACTCTTCCATCAAAGGCTGACTCTCTTCCGGCGCGGTGACCACCAAGCTGTTGGTGCGAATGTTCGCAGTCACGCGGATGTCGCTCAGAATCCCCGACCGCACTAAACGCTTCCCGCTGCCCTCACTGGTGAGGAATTCCAACACGATCGATTTGCTGTCGCGCAATTGCTGCGCTCCTTGGCCGCCGCCCGCTCCGCCACCAGTCAACTGACCGGTTGAAACGCTGGGGTCGTAGGCAGCACGCAAAGCCGTTTCAAGAAACTCAGCCAGCTCATCAGCGACCGCGTTCTTCAAGGGATAGATCTTCATCCGATTGACCGCGTTGGAATCTCCACGATCCAGTCTGCGAATCAATCGCGACACCTCGGCCAAGTCGGCCGGCCGGGCATGCACAAGCACCGAATTCGTTCGCACGTCGGCAATCACCACCACCCGCGTACCCAGCCCTTCGCGGTCGTCGTAGAAAGATTCCAACGTGGTTTGCACCTGCGAAGCAATCGCGTTTCGCAGGCGGAAGACTTCCAGTTCGGTGTTCGGATCCACCGGCTGGTCCAATTCGTCAGCCAATTTCAAAATCGATTCCATCTCGCCCACTGGAGCCAAAATGATCACTGCGTTCGGCTTAACGACCGGAATCACCGTGACCGTCGGATTTCCTGTCCTGCCCGTAATCGATCCCAACGATTCGTAAACGCCGCTCAGCAACTCCGCCAAAGCGGTTGAATCAACATGTCGCAATCGCAGCAGATGAATGTCAGGGATCGTACCGGCTGTCAGTTCTTCGATCGCCTCGATGACTTGCATCACCGCCGCAACATCTTTTTCGTTGCCCCGCAGAATCATGATTCCCAAATCCTGCAACGCCTCGATACTCACGTTCCCCTTCAACCCGCCAATCAACGCTTTGACGGCTTCCTGTTGAGTCGACCCTTTGGGTTGCGGTTCCTGCGGTTCCTGCGGTTCCTGCGGTTGTGCAGGTGGTTGCTCAGGCGGCTGCGCATTCGCCGCCGGCTCTGCCGCATTCCGTTGGGCGAGGAGACGCGACAACGTCGGTTCCAATTGCGATGCCAAATGCTCCGCGTCACCATGCGGCACGAGCAGCCGCACCGTTTCATCCGTGTAGGCAGGAACCCGATCGACATGTTCAACCAGTTCGATCAACAACCGATTGCGTTCCTGTGTCTCCGCCACCACGAGACGATCGACGTCCGCGTCGATACCCATCGTGAATAGCAGCCGTGGCGTTGTTCGACGTGAAGCCGTTCGATCATTCGTCACTTGACGATACGCCTGAAACGCTGGCAAACCGTCCGGACCTTTTTCGATCAGCTTGGCTGTCGGTTTGTACGCCTGATAAATCAACCGCGCTACATCAACCGCCCTGCGCGATTGCATTTCAATCGCCTGCGACGGAATGCTCTTCGCAACATCGGCCGACGATCCCGAGATCCGTCGGATGTCACTTCCCTCCTCACCACTGAAGTCGCGACCTTCCGCCACCTCGTCGCGAGGACGAACCGACTCGAAGTTGCGCACATATTTTCGAGGTGGTCGGGTGCCGCTGCTGGCTCGTCCAGCAGTGTTTCCTTCAGCGACTGATCCATCATCGGGAACATCCGGACGGTCATATCGCTGTCGCGTTGCCTTCGTGTCGAGCAAGACGATGTAATCGCCCTTCTCGACCAATCGTAACTTCTGAGTCACCAGCGTCGCGTTAAGAACTTCGATCGCTTCGGCTCGCGTATGCTTTTTCCAATCCCGGCGATTGAACATCCCGCTGGGCATGCGATCGGCCACCAGCGTGGCTCCGGTTTCCTCGGCCACCTTTTCGAGCACCGTCTTCCAAGGCGTCTGCAAGAAGAAGATCCGCACCCGCGGCTCTTCATCCGCTTCCGTCTCGGACGGCGTCGCAGATTCCGTATCCGCGCGCAGCAGGCCGGTATTTTCCGAGTCGTCCTCGAAGGTGCAGGCGAATACCAGCAATCCGAGAATGAAGACGATCGTACAGGCCAGCAGCGGGCGGAGTCGGCGGTGGAGCGTGTCGGCGGGCACCAGGGGTGTCTCCTGCAAAGGACGCGTACGCTTTGCCGGCAAACGCAGGCCCTCATCCAAAGCCTGACGCAACGAGACCGGTAGAATCGATACAACCCGATTCATTGTCATAATCGGCAAAGTTTAACACGCCACATGAGGAAATCTCCTTGCCCAGTTCATGCCACCCAGCAACCAACACAACACCTAACCGACTTATTTACATACGGTTGCACCGACCGCCCCCATTCTCCCCGCCCACTATTCTGAAAAAGAAGCCCACCCGACAAAGCAGCCCATCCCCAAGAGGTCCGGCTGCGCGTGACGTTCGAGGACCGAATCCGTCCTGTTTGCTGCCCGCGCAATGTGTGAATTCGAGCCGAATTGCAGAGCTCTCAAGGATGAGAAATCGCCATGCGGACCACCCTTCTGATCGCCGTCAGTGACCTGGGCCTCTCTGAACTCATCACCATCCCCACCATGCTCGCCGACCTGCCTCGGGAACTGCGCGAAACGCATGATATGCGGTACTTCTATGATGACGCCGGGCAGGTGGTACGGCATGAGAAGGCAGGAACGAGAGTCTTTGGTAATTGTAGATTCCATGAGATTCTCGTAGGTCGATTGGTTCGACTTGTTGCTTGAAAAGGTGCAGAGCGGACGCTGTACACGCCCGCCCTGCGAGCCACCGGAGGAATCTTCCGATGACCACGTTCAGATTACAGGGTAACGCTGCGCGCCGACAACAGCGAACTTTGCTTCGGATGAGTGAAGCATCGTTCGAGTTCGGCATCAGCCACTCGACTCTCAGGAAACTCGATGCGGAAGGAAAAATCCGCTGCTTTCGCACGCCGGGCAATACGAGATTGATTGAGCGTCAAAGTGTTCTTGAATGCCTCGGCCTCTCGGCCTCAGTCTCAGCAGATGGTGAGCAGGCAAAAAAAATTATTTGTTATTGTAGAGTCTCCACAAGAAAGCAGAACGAAAATTTTCTTCGCCAAATTGAACAGGTAAAAGACTTTGTCCTGCAAACCTACAAGGTAGAGCCAATCGTTCTCTCTGAAATTGGTTCTGGCCTCTCTGACTCGCGCCCCAAATATCTGAAACTCATTGGCCGCATCATTGCCGGAGAAGTTGGCAAGGTTGTTTGCTACTCATCGGACAGGTTGAGCAGATACGGCAACAACGTCTTCAAATCTCTCTGCGAAAATTTAGGCGTCGAATTGGTCTTCGTGGAGGACGAGAAGGCGTCGGGAGAAAAATCCTATGAGCAAGAACTGGCCGAAGACCTGATGGCCATTGTTCACGTTTACTCGTGCCGCCATTACTCGCGTCGAGCCAGAGAAACTCTCAGCAAGAATGTTTCTGAAGATGGCTCGGGTTCGGCAACATCTTAATAACGACCTCGACGACCACGCTGAGCCAATCACGGAAGCCATCGTCGTTTTTGAAGAATTTTCGCGACTTATTTCGGATCACGAAGGAAGCCTCACCGTTGATGTGGCAAACAATGGATTAGAGTTTGCGATCAAAGTTGAAGGCGGGCGCAGCAAGGGAATCAGAAACATGCAAATTTTCTGTTTCGACATGATGTTGGCCGTACTCTGGTCCGCTCGAAAATCCGGCCCTGGATTTCTCGTACACGATAACCATCTCTTTGACGGAATGGACAGTCGTCAAGTTGCGAAGGCGATCGAGATAGAGGCAGAGCAATCGGCAAAGCACGGATTTCAGTACCTCGTGACCCTCAACTCGGACACCCTCAATTCCGCTGAGTTTTCAGAGGGGTTTGATCCAAAACCATTCATCAATCCGGTCCAGATCAGCGACGCCAACGAAAGCGGTGGTCTGTTCGGCACTCGGATTTAATCAGCCCGTCGCTAACACAACCCACCTACGCCACAATCTCTTTCACCACCTTCGCATCAAACACATGGGTCAACTTCTCCATGAGGCCGTTGCGGGGGTAGATGAGTTTTTTGTGGTTGATGCCCAGGAGGTGGAGGATGGTGGCGTGCCAGTCCTGGATGCTGACGCGGTTGATGACCGAGCCGTAGCCGACTTCGTCGGTTTCACCGTAATTCACGCCCGGCTTGACGCCGCCGCCGGCCATGACGGTGGTGAAACCGTACGGGCCGTGGTCGCGACCTGCTTTGGCGATTTGGTCGATCGATTTGACCTGGGCCATCGGCAGCCGTCCGAACTCGCCGCCCCACAGCACCAACGTGGAATCCAGCAGGCCGCGTTGGCGGAGGTCTTTGAGTAACCCGGCGGTCGGTTTGTCGACGGCTCCGCAGGCAGCGGGGAGAGACGCGCGGATGTTGCCATGGTTATCCCAGGATTGTCCCTTGGGCAGGATTTGAATGAATCGCACACCCCGTTCGATGAGGCGTCGGGCCAAGAGACAACGTCGGCCGAAGCTGTCGGTTTTTGGATCGCCGATGCCGTACATTTCGAGCGTGGCTTTTGTTTCGCCGGAGACATCGAGTGCCTGGGCCGCTTCGAGCTGCATGCGAGCGGCGAGTTGGTAGTTGTTGATCCGAGCATCAAGTTCGTTGTAGCGGGGGCGGTTTTTTTTATGGATGTTGTCGAGCGAGGCCAGCAGGTTGCGCTTGGCGGCGGTGACGGCGGCCGGTTCTTTGTAGTCGGGCTGCAAATTCAAGACGGGCGAGCCGGTCGGGCGCATGGGCGTGCCTTGATACAAGGGCGGCAAGAAGCCGGCTTGCCAGTTTTCGACCGCGTTGGTTGGCAGTTTATTGACAGGGTCGGCCAGCACGACGAAGGCGGGCAGGTTTTGGTTCTCGCTGCCCAAGCCGTAGACGACCCAGGAACCGAACGTGGGATGGCCTGGGAAGATTTTCCCGGACTGCATCTTGTAAATGGCCGGTTCGTGGTTGGAGTGAACGTTGAACATCGAGTGGATGAACGAAAGTTGGTCGGCCTCTTTCGCCATGTGGGGCAGCGCGTCGGAAATCCACGCCCCCGTTTTGCCGTGCTGGGCGAACTTGAACGAACTGTCCATCAACACGCCGACACGGTCGCGGGCAAAGGCCCCTTCGGTGAATTCCTTGGGTGTCGTTTTTCCGTGATACTTTTTCAGCGCGGGTTTGGGATCGAACAGGTCGACCTGGCTGGGTCCGCCTTGCATGAAGAGTTGGATGACCGCTTTGGCCGACGGCTCGAAATGCGGCTGTTGCGGTTTGAGGTCGTAGATGCTGCGATAGCCGGGTTCTTTTTCCACGCCGGCCGCCGACAGATCGTTGCTTAGCAAAGTTGCCAACGCAGTGCCGAGTAACCCTTCACCGGCGTGGTTGAAGAAACTGCGCCGGGAAAGATCGGAGGTGATGTTCGAGAGTGGTCTGCGATCGCTCATGAAATCGCCTTAGTCGATATAGGAAAATGCGGCCGAGTTGATCAGGATGTGGCAGAAGTCTGCCAACGCCTTTTCCTCGGCTTTGCTTTCGGTTTTCTGTTTGGATTCTGTTTGCGCCTGTTGCCGTTGTTGGGTGAATTGCTGAATCGCATCCCGTCCCAAGCGAGTTTCCTCGGGCGTGGGAGGGCGGTTCAGGGCAATCATGTAGGCGAGACTGATCTGTTGTTTTCGGTCGGTGCCTGATTGTTGAATGACGCGTTGGGCGAAGAAGTCGGACAAATC
>Ga0302139_10001717_pt1 | contig 10743 bp, 17 predicted proteins | sample CBN3_331_MG_FD_203104 | JGI IMG/M metagenome (GOLD analysis project Ga0302139, IMG submission 203104) | Marine microbial communities from Western Arctic Ocean, Canada - CBN3_33.1 | ecosystem: Environmental > Aquatic > Marine > Oceanic | place: Canada: Western Arctic Ocean | collected 2017-09-15 | reverse complement strand
CGCAGGCCTGTTGGTTTTCGGGTTCGGCCTGGCGGCTTTGACACTGCCACTCGCATTTACAGGCATGCTTGGCTTGTACCTGGCCTTGTCGCTGGTCTACGCCACGCTGCTCAAGAAAGAGGCCATTGCCGATGTCATCTTGCTTGCCGGGCTGTACACACTGCGCATATTCGCTGGTGGCATTGCCGCTGACGTACTGGTCTCCGATTGGCTGCTTACTCTGGCAGTCTTCCTGTTTACGTCGCTGGCCTTCGCCAAACGACACGCCGAACTGACTCGCCTCGAGAGCGACGGTGGCTTCCGTGCACGCGGACGCGGCTACGTCGTCAGTGACCTGGAACTGATTCGCAACCTCGGCACCACGAGCGGCTACATCTCTGTACTTGTCTTCGCACTGTATGCCGCCAACCCCCACATCCAGGCACAGTACCCTAATCCGTGGGCCTTGTGGCTGGTCTGTCCTCTGGCCTTATTCTGGATCAGTCGCGTATGGCTCGTCGCAACAAGAGGCCTGCTCAACGAAGACCCTGTTGTGTTTGCCCTGAAGGATCGGACCAGTCTCGCAATCAGTCTCCTGGTAGGCGGTCTTTTCTGCCTGGCAGCATTTCCGTTGGCCCTGTAGTACCGATTGTTCTCCTCAAAGCCCGTGAACTGGCTCGCCACAGCGACATCCGCATGACGAGGCGGTACACGAGATTCTCGGCTGATTTGCCGACCCGACTGGTCGCTCCGGAAAAGTACCGTTTATGGTCAGTTTTAATGTTGCCGAACATATGCGGCATTCGTTATATGTCTCTGTTTGGTGACATGTTGGTTGATTTTGGTGGAAGAGATGAAGTTGATTAGTGAAGCCCTGCAGCAGGGGCATGTGGCGTTAGATCTAGAGGCAAGCAATTTTCCGACAGCGGTTCGGTTGACCGTGAAACGGATGGTGGATGATGGATTACTGCCGGACTCACTCGAGTCCGCGGTGGTCGAGAACCTGCTCGAACACGAGCAGGTGTATCCCACGGCGATCGGCCATGCTGTGGCCGTTCCACACGCGTATCTCGATGGTCTTGATGGCCAGGTCATCCAATTGGTTCGTCTCGTTGAACCGATCAACCTAGGAGCCCCCGACGGGGTTCCAACGCAATTCCTCTTCTTCCTGTTGGGCCCGACCGGAGCAGCCTCGCGGCATATCGATTCTGTCGCCAATATCGCTCGCCTGTTCTCTGATGAGGAGTTCCGTTACGAAGCGGGGGAAGCGGCATCGGCGGACGACTTGCTGGTGGCGTTGCAACGTTCGATTGGGCGGACCGAAACCGGCGAGATGGTGAGGCCGGCGATTTCCGAAAGCCTGGCCTATACGGGCAAGTTGGCCGGTGGCATCGTGCTGGACATCAAGCGACGCTGGCCACACTACCTGGATGACTTTCGCGAGGGTTTCCACCCGAAGTGCCTCGGCTCGACGATGTTCCTGTTCTTCGCGTGCCTGGCTCCAGCGGTGACGTTTGGCGGCTTGATGGCCGTCGAGACCAACAACCAGATCGGTGCCGTGGAGATGATTCTCGCCTCGGCCATCTGCGGCATAATCTACGCGGTGTTTTCGGGAACGCCCCTGATCATCCTGGGTGGAACCGGCCCGTTGCTGATTTTCACGGCGGTCCTTTACCGGCTGTGTCTCGATTACGAGATCGAATTTCTTCCAACCTATGCCTGGGTGGGACTGTGGTCGGCAGCGCTGCTGGTGTTGCTGGCCGTGACCGATGCCAGCAGCCTGATGCGGTTTTTCACAAGGTTCACCGACGAAATTTTTGCGGCACTGATTTCACTGATCTTCATCTACGAGGCGGTCGACAAGCTGGGCCGCGTGTTTGTAGACCTGGACTCCGGCGGGAATGCGTCGGAAAACCTGGCTGCTGCGTTGCTGTCACTGGTGTTAGCGTTGGGGACGTTCTATGTCGCGATGAGCTTGTCGCGGTTTCGCCGCAGTAGCTTCCTGCTGCCGAAGGTCCGGGAATTCCTGGCCGATTTTGGCCCGGCAATTGCCATGATCATGATGACGATGGTGGCGATGGTGGCGGTGAACGTGCACAGTGTTCCTCTCGACGCGTTGAAAGCGCCGGATGAGTTCGGTCCCACGACCGATCGGTCGTGGTCCATCGACTTGCTGGCGACCCCGATGTGGGCTCGGTTTGCGGCCTTGGGACCGGCGTTGCTGGTCACGGTGCTGGTTTACCTGGACCAGAACATCACGGCTCGAATCGTCAACAGTCCGGATCACCACTTGCACAAGGGGGATTCCTATCACCTCGACCTGGGCCTTGTCGGCGTCCTGATGGCCATCTGTTCGCTCATCGGCCTTCCGTGGCTGGTGGCTGCGACGGTGCGGTCGTTGAACCACGTCCGCAGCCTGGCGACCTTGGAAACGGTCGTGGGGCCCGGGAACGAAACGCGGTCGCAGGTGATCCACGTTCGTGAAAACCGGGTGACCGGTTTGATGATTCACTTGCTCTTGGGATTGTCTCTGTTCCTGTTGCCGTTGCTCTCAAACATCCCCATGGCAGTCCTTTACGGGCTGTTCCTGTTCATGGGTGTCGTTTCGATCGGCGGCAATCAGTTTTTCGAGCGACTGAGCCTGTGGTTGAAAGACCCGAAACTGTATCCCTCGATGCATTACATCCGACGAGTGGAGCGAAAGAGGATCCACCTGTTCACGCTGCTGCAACTGAGCTGCCTTGTCGTTTTGTGGATCGTCAAGGTCAGTAAGATCAGCGCGATCGCGATCATGTTCCCGGTTGTGATTGCCCTGATGGTGCCGGCACGGCTGCTGTCAGCCCGGTTTTTCACGGCCGAGGAGTTGGCCGCGCTGGATGCGGAGGAGGAACCCGAGGAGGAGGAAACGCACTGGGCCTAGCGAGGCCCTGTGCGGAGCCGGTCAACGTGTCTGTCGTTGTCCGACCCGGCTATTGTCGTGTCCCCGTTTCGCAGCCCGGTCAGACTGGTTGCAGCACCTGGAGGTTCATGCCGGTCACCAGGTCCTTGACCTGCTCACCGTAGCTGCCCATGTGCGGGGCGACCTGACGGAACCGCCGACTTCCACGCAGTGGGACGGCACACCTACATCACCGAGCTGCTACGAAACGGTGCATCCCTCGCCGAGGACCGTGAACTGGCTCGCCACAGCGACATCCGCATGACGATGCGGTACACCCACATCAGCCTGGACGATCAGGCCATGGCCGTTGCAGCATTTCCCGCACCCCGGATCCCGCAGGCAAAGGCGTCGGACGACGCCCCACTCTGGGAGTGCCTCAGGAGTGAACCGTGCGGTGAACCCTGTCATTTGCCGTCATTTGCCGTCATCGGCTGGCAACACTGTGACCGTGGAACTGACCACCATTAACGACGAACACCCCTGCGGTGACAGGGGTTTAGACGCCGTTTGTCCGCCCGTGGAAATCGATGGCACGGACGGCAAAACGTGGAGGCGCCGGGAATCGAACCCGCAGGCCGAATCTCGTAACTCCGAAGTAGCCCAGCGATTATGGCAACTGCTCCAGAACGTGGGAGTATCCTGAGAGTGGAAAGATGACCCCAATTGGCAATCAGTGGCAACTGAGCACGAAGAACTGGCTGAGCTGATCACTGCCTGGCCGCTGCTGTCGGCCGATCTCAGGGTGGCCATACTGGCGATTGTCCGCTTGGCGGACGTGGCGGAGGAAGCGTTCCTTACCGAAACTGAGTGAGCCTCAACCGTTCGATGCCGGTCGGACCCGTCGGGTTGATCGCCGGGGCTGGGGTGGGGAGAATAGGGGCTCCGTGTCCGAGCCCCGGAGGTGCGATGCGGCGCAGACTGAGTCCTGGTTTGGAATTAGCAATGGAGCACTGCGTGTTTGGGTGCCTTCAATTTCCTGGGTTTCGGAAATTTCTTTGGCCAGATTGGTGAAATCCGGATCTCCAACATCCGAAGGTACCAGTGAGGCAACCTCTCGCCCATGATTGCAATCAAACGTCCACCGCCAGATCCTATCCGACCGGTTTTCGAACCCGGCCAACTGGTTCGCCATCGGCGTTATGGCTATCGGGGAGTTGTCGTTGACCGCAACGACTTCTGTCAGGCCGATGAGGAATGGTACTCCAAGAACCAGACACAGCCAGACCGCGATCAGCCGTGGTACCACGTACTGGTCCACGGGACGTCGAGCTGCACTTATGCAGCATCGGAGAGTCTGGTTGCCGATGCGAGCTGGCTGCCGATCGAGCATCCACTTTTGCCACACTTCTTCAGCGAGTTCAAGAAAGGCATCTACATTCGCAATGACGAACCTTGGCCAGCGTGATGTCATTCCTCAGGGGAACGAACCATTCGGAGGAAAGTTCCTTGAACTGGTCATACTGCTGGGTCCGGGAGGAAAGGAGAGGCCCGAAGACGAGTACCGGACGTTGTTTGGCGAGGCCGGATTTGAACTTACACGGGTCGTTTCCACCGGAACTGAGGTCAGCATAGTCGAGGGAATGAAGAAGTAGATGGACGACGAAGCCAGCTACATCTGCGATGCGTGCGGTGAGGAGATCGTGATCCCGATTGATTTGACGGCGGGGTCGAGCCAGGAGTATGTCGAGGATTGCCCCGTCTGCTGCCGGGCTAGCGTCATCCATGTGGAAATCGACGAGAATGGAAAAGCGAGAGTGTGGGCAGAAGCGGAGTAGAACATGGAACAGAGCATCTGCGAAATTTGCTCGCACATGACGGAAGTCACTTCCGGCACCGGCTCAAGATTTCTGCTGTGCCAGTTGTCCCAGACGGATCGCCGGTTTCAAAAGTATCCGCCGCAGCCGGTTATACGATGCGAAGGATTCATAGATGGGAAAACCAGTAGGATCATGAACCTCAACTTGATCGTACTCCCTGACACCATCGCCATGTGCCGGCTTGATGCCGATTCGCCTATCCCAGATTGGGCAATCGGCGAGTTTGTGTCGATCACTCGCACGCCCGACGAGCTTTCAATCGTCTGCGGACAGGATCAGGTTCCCGATGGCGTTCAATGCGAACGGAGTTGGCGGTGTTTTCGAGTTGCAGGGACACTCGACTTTACACTGGTCGGCGTCATTGCCTCGTTGACGGGAGCGTTGGCCGAGGCGGGGATCAGCGTGTTTGTGGTTTCGAGTTTCAATACCGACTTTGTGTTGGTCAGGGAGCAGGATTTGGCAAAGGCGGTCGGTGTGTTGGAAGAGGATGGGCACAACATCACCGGGAAGTAGAAGTTATTCCACGTTCTCATCCTGTTTGTCAGCTCACGCACGCAATGCGAGCTCGTCTTCACCGACCCGCATGCACTGAGACGCTTCACAGTGCCGCTCATTCTCTTGGGTCAGAGCAGCGTGAACATCGTCCTCACTTGTTCCTCGCCTCGATTGAGTGAGCACCACTTCCCGACGCCGGGAAGCGTGGTTCGGATCCGGCGGGTTGAACACCACAGCTTCTGTTATCCATAACAACATCCGCCCTCTCCGTTGCCTCTGCTGTGATCAGACCGCCGAGGCCCGTACCCTGAGATCCTCGTACAAGCTCGAGTGGTTGAGCAGGATCTTGATGATCTCCCGCTGAACCTGCTTAAACTCCAGGCCCTAGGTACTCATGGTCGTGTGAGCGTCCAGGGCGTCGATAATCGCACCCTCGACTTCGATTCCCAGGTGGAATTCTTTGCGAGTGCCCTGGGACTGATTCAGGCGGCACACCCTGTCATTTGCCGTCATCGGCTGACAACAGGGTGACCATGGAACTGGCCACACCACCAAGCGAACCCCCCTGCGGTGACAGGGGTTTAGAAGCCGTTTGTTTGCCCGTGGCAATCGATGGCACGGACGGTGACAAATGGAGGCGGCGGGAATTGAACTCCCCCTCCAAAACACAGGAGAAACCAACCTTTCTCATCAAAGCGGCGCAGAATGCGGCGCACTCGGTGCAGATTCAGGTCATGTTACGGGAGATCTGATGTTGGTAGTGAAGGCGTGGCCCAAACTCACAGACGCGATGCGTGAGAACATCTTAGCCATGATTCAAAACACCGACTGATGTCCCCGCTGAGCGCTCTCAGAATTCTCAGAATGGCATGACTAGACTCGCTCACTGCCGATCGGCTTAGGCTGTGCAATAAATTGCACGGATCATTGCACGTCCAAGATGTAGCAGTCGGCCAGCTTCCGGCGATGTGATCAGACTGGACAAGCAGAGTCACGACCCGCACGTCCATCTTCATGGTGCCGACACCTCGCGTGCTGGCCAACGTCGTGGATCAGCTGGACGGCATCGACATGGCCGACGCTGACACCAAGGGCGATCTGTACGAATACATGCTGGGCAAGATTGCCCGCTCTGGGCAGAACGGACAGTTCCGCACACCACGTCACATCATCAAGCTGATGGTGGACATGATCGCTCCGACGCCGAAGGATGTGATCTGTGACCCTGCCTGCGGCACCGCCGGCTTCCTGATCGCTGCCTCGGAATATCTGCTGAAACAGCACGGCGATGCGATCTACAAGAACGAGAAAATCCGCCGCAAGTTCAACTCCGGCACCTTCCACGGCTACGACTTCGACAGCACCATGCTGCTGCACGGGGTGGAGAATCCTGACATCCGTTACAAGGATTCGCTGTCGAAGTCAGACGAGGACGACGCTGAGCGGTTCTCGCTGATCCTAGCCAATCCTCCTTTTTCAGGCAGCCTTGACAAGGAGTCTACAGCCACAGAACTTCTTCGTACTGTAAACACAAGTAAGACGGAGTTACTTTTTCTGGCTTTGTTTGAACGCCTAATGACACAGGGTGGCCGAGCGGCGGTTATCGTTCCGGCTGGGGTGCTTGAGTCGAATGGCAAAGCACAAACCGTAGTCAGAAAGCTGCTGGTTGAGAGCTTGCGTCTCGAGGCGGTCGCGCCTTCTGCAAAATTGGAGCGGGATTCGGGCGTGAGCTTCAGTACGAAAGCGGTGCGGAAGAGGTCGCCTTCGATCCGGGAGTCGTTCTGCAAATGGGATTGACCCGTTGAATACCGCGGCGGAGTGCGAATCGATTCGAGGATACTGCTGGTCGAAGCGGCTCAGCTGACTACGAACTGTGGGAAGCATCTGCGTCTCCGTAACCCGGAACGCAATTTCAATCCTGGAGCGAATTGGTCATGTGGAAGTTGTCAGCCTGCCTGCTCGTAGTTTCTGTCGGCGTCGCCATTCTCTGGCGTGCGAGTTCTCTGGGGGCTGGAGAGTTGGCAAAGCACTCATATCTTGACAGTAACGAAGTGAAGTCTGCCGTCGAGCATCTGGAGTCTGCGTCGGAAAGTTCCAGCATGGACACCGCAATTGTTCGCATGGAAAAGGCGATCGAGACGCTCGGTAACGAGCACTTCGCGTCGCAGATGATTCTGGCGGCAAAGACCGAAGGCCGAACTGACGTCACAAACCTCCGGAAAGACGTTGATCGAGTCATCGAGTCGTTGACATTCCGACCGTGGATGGAAGCTGAACTTCCCGAAGGATTCCCTGAGTTCACTCCGGTTCATCACATCGAAGTGAAAACTCTGCCCGAGTATCGAATGGCCCGCGCATCAATGCGTTCCACTCAGAGTACCGGTAACAATGGAGCCTTCTGGAAGCTCTTCAGCCATATCAAACGCAACGACATCGCGATGACCGCGCCGGTGCAGATGGACTACACAACCAGTGAGACAGAGGCCGAGGTTGCCTCAATGGCGTTCCTCTATGGCTCACAGAAGATCGGCGAATCGGGATCAGATGCCGCTGACGACAGCGTCGAAGTGCTCGATATTCCTCGTCAGGACGTCGTTGCAATCGGCGTTCGAGGCCGAATGACGGCTGAGTCGGTCAAGCAAGGCCATCGCGCACTGCTGGAGTGGCTTAAGACTCGCAAGTCAGAATTCCGTCCGACCGGTCCACTACGTCGAATGGGTTACAACAGCCCGTTTATTCCCGAACAGCGTGCCTTCTTCGAACTTCAGATTCCTGTCGCAAAAAACGGCAACGAAAGTGGCGGCTGACGAGACAAGCAATCTCGAATCGTGAATAACGAACCTGACCGGAACGGGACTGGCCTCTACTTGAGGGACCGCTGCGAATTCATCGACTGGCGCTTGATCGCTGCGTCTGCCAGGAGTGGTTGTGCAATAATAGCCAGACACAGTTGAGAATCCTGCACGTCAGTACGTCCGGGCAGGCTTGAGGGCAGAAAGTGTTTCAAAGCTGTCGGCGCGTTCGCATTCGCCCGCGGACAGGTCGAAATAGCGATATCTCCAGTGTCGGTTCCCACCGGCCTTCTGCAGAGCCGGCCACTGGAACTGTGCGTAGGTCCAATTTCCAAAGCCAGGTCACATGAAACTTGCCACATTACTATGTCTGTTGAGTGTCGTCGGCTCCGTGTCTGCAAACGAGCCGCCGAACGCAATCCGCTCCTGCAAATCGTTTGCTTATCTCCTGCAGGCTGAGGGGCTTGGTCCACGCGAACAGGCGATTGAGCGGTTGGCTGGTTGCGATCGCGATCTGATCGTCATGGACTACGCCTACTATGGCGATGCAAAGTCGAAATGGACGCGATCAGAGATTGAACGCATTCGAGCCGCAAGGGCGAATCGGAAGGTTGTCGCTTACCTGGCGCTCGGCGAAGCGGGCACATATCGGTTTTACTGGCAGACGGCATGGGACTCGAACAAGGATGGCACTCCAGACGACGACGCGCCATCGTGGCTGCTGGCAGCCAACCCGGACTGGCCGGACAACTACAAGGTTCTCTACTGGGATGCCATGTGGCAGCGCCACGTTCTGAAGCATCTCGATGAAATCATCGCGCAGGGATTTGACGGCGTTTATCTGGACATTGTCGATGCGTTCGAGTTCTTCGAACACGACCGGAAGCGCGATCGGTGGATCGACAATCGGCCGAATCCATTGACGGGCAATACGTATCGCGAGGACATGATCGCCTGGGTCAGAACGATCGCCGAGCGCGCTCGACGGTCGAATCCGCAGTTCCTGATCATTCCCCATAACGGCTTGCAGCTGCTGGAATCAAAGAGATTTGTGAAAACGATTAGCGCCGTTGGAGTCGAGGATCTCTTCACTCACGGCAACCGCCTGCAACGCAAGCAGGACACCAACTATCGGGGCTCGTTCTTGAAGCACGCTGACAAGGCAAACAAGTCAGTGTTTCTCATTGAGTATTGCCGCAATGCGAAGGCGAGAACGCACGCGATTCAGCAGGCAAACAGCCTTGGCTATCCTCTGTTGATAACCGACCGATCGCTGAAGACGCTGGGACAGAGCGTTCATGGTGAGTAGTACGCTGGCCAGGAAATGCGAAATGAAACGCGTTGCCGCAGCGGTCCTTTGGCAAATCCTTCAAGTACGGGCTATCGACGGTCAGCGTAAACAATTGAACCTCGCCGACGATCAGCCAGCTGATGCCGTGACGCGGGATGGTCCGAATCGTTCTGCGAGTTCTGCATAGTTGGGCCGATGTGATGCCTGCTCGTGCTGAATGCCGCCGAGAATGCGACTGCACTCGTAGATATAGGCACCCGGCATCTGGAATCCGTTACCTTGCAGACGTCCGACTCCGTGTCCGTTCAGAACGGCAGCGATCAGTCCTCGAAACCAGACCCGTGGACCGAGCAGTTCAGTGAATGACCCGAGGTCGAGTCCGAACTGGCGGTAGAGTCTGCAGGACGGGTCGGCGATTCGCGGAATGTCACCGAGGCCGTACTTCTCAAAGAAGTTGGCGTCGCGATCATTGTCGCCCATGTGAACGAGCACGATTCCGCAGCCGGACGCTTCGATTGCCGAGCGTTGCTGAGACAGGTCCGCGAGTGCTTCACGGCAGAAAGTGCACCCGGCATGTCGCAGAAATATCACAAGTTGCGGTTTCTGGATGGCGAGGTCATCCAGAGTGTCGCCATCGTTCGTGCAGAGTTCGCGAACCGGATCGTCAGCCTCAGGCATGTCATACGCGGTGTTTACGCTCTGATGGTAGCGAATCGCGCCCCACAGGATGGCTGCGAAGGGAAACCACCAGATGAGGTCGTTGGTGATGATCGTCCAGCCGATACTGGCCGGCAGCGTTCCCGCGTTCATGGAAAACACGAATCCGATGGGGCCGAACACTTTGCCGAGCAATCCGACAAGTGTGATGGGCCAGTGGCGGTAAGCGTCTCGGGCAGCGATCAGATAGCCGATGCCATAGACGCCCACAATCATGCCAATGCACTGCCAGAGCTGAGCGACGGGAGCTTCGGAAGTCAGTCCCAGCAGGTTCAGCGATGTTTGCGGTGCCAGAACGGTGAATGCGCCCCACACGAGGTTGTAAACGCCGGCCGCGAGCAGAACGGTCCGCATCCACGGACGTGGTTTCAGATTACTGTTCATAGCTGTCTCCTTGAGCGCGTCCCTTCAGCGTCCTGAATAGACAGCAGGGATTGTCACCTGGAATTGATCTCTGCCTCAAGAGCGTGTGCCAGATTGGGCTGAAGGAAATGATAGCCGGACGCTTGGAGTTGTCGCGGGAGAACACGAGTGCTCGATAGCAGAAGGTCCTTGGCCATCTGGCCTGGAGCCACTCTCGCGCCGCGTGCCGGCATCGGGAAGATCGTTGGGCGACCCAGGACTCGGCTACTCAGGATGATCAGGACCGCTTTGACTGACGTCACTGTCCTGAGGTTGAGAAGTTCCGATGGCCATCCCGATTGTCGCCAA
>Ga0302139_10001709_pt1 | contig 10755 bp, 10 predicted proteins | sample CBN3_331_MG_FD_203104 | JGI IMG/M metagenome (GOLD analysis project Ga0302139, IMG submission 203104) | Marine microbial communities from Western Arctic Ocean, Canada - CBN3_33.1 | ecosystem: Environmental > Aquatic > Marine > Oceanic | place: Canada: Western Arctic Ocean | collected 2017-09-15 | reverse complement strand
AATATCTAGGAGAGATGAACACCATGGTCCAAGCAGTAATACACAGAAAGAAAATGCTAATCATTCTGGGAGCCACCTTGGTGCTGCTATTGGCAGTTGCCTGCAGCTCCGATAGTGATGACGGAGTGACCGGAGCAAACATATCCGATTTCCTGGCCGCCGCTGGCGGTTCAGAGGCAGCCGCTCATTTGCTGCGTTCCGGTTCCGGCGCCAACACCGGCCTCTGGGTCAGTGGCTCCGGCAAGGCCACCGGAAACCCGGATCTGGGTATCATTAGCCTCGGAGTGGAAGCGCTGGCTGACACGGCATCAGAAGCGCGCGGAATGGCCGCCGTAGCCATCGATCAGACCGTTGTGGTCCTAAAGAGCAACAACATTGAAGACCGCGACATGCAGACCAGCCAATTCAGCATCAGCCCGCGTTACACCTCCCAAGAAGTGACCCGGTGCTCCGGCGCATCTAGAGAAGTAGAACCTGTCGCCAGCCCATCCCTGGGCATGCCCGAACCCGGTTCTCCGGATGTGGTTGAGATGCTAGTCATACAGGAAAAAGAGGGCAGTGAGTGCCGTATGGAGTTTGAGCGGGTGCTGATCGGCTACCAGGTGACCAACACCCTAACGATCAAAGTGCGCGACCTAGACAACATGGGCAACATTATTGACGGAGCCAGTGAGGCCGCTGGTAACCTGATTCGGGTCAACCGCGTGAGTTTCACCATCGAGGACACCAAGCCCCTGCAAAATGAGGCTCGAGAAGAGGCAATCGCCAACCTCCTAGCCAAGGCCGCCACCATGGCCGAACTGGCCGGAGTGGAACTCGGTAAACTGGTTTACCTCACAGAGTCCGGCGGCGGAGTGCCCCAGTCTTTCGCCAGAATTGAATCAGCCGGGGCCTTCGGCTTTGGCGCAGATACGTCCACCAGCATCCTGGCCGGGGAGTTGGATGTGAGCGTGAACGTGCAGGCAGTCTTCGGCATCGCAGACTAAGGCGAACGGAAATAGAAATCCATCATCGTCAAAAAGGCGGGGTCTTCGCAGACCCCGCCTTTTTTATGTCTTGTAACCGGTGCTCGGACAGAGGTGTTTTGACTTGCTTGGCGATTCTAGGGTTGTTAGAATCCTGATGTCTAGCTGCCTCTATTAAATAGGCACCAAATAAAATTTAAGCTGATAATTTTTGCGAGAGAATCATGGTCTTAAGCGACCGTACTATCAAAGAACAACTGGCCAAGGGACGAATCGTGATTGAACCCTTGGATCCCGATGACATCCAACCGGCCAGCGTGGACCTCCATCTGGACGGCAGTATCCTGGTTTTTGCCAACTCCCGCCGTCCCTATATCGACGTCAAAGAGACCCTCGAAGATCTGACACAGATGGTTGAGATTCAAGAAGAAACCCCGTTCATCCTCCACCCCGGTGAGTTCGTCCTCGGCAGCACATTGGAGAACATTGAGCTGCCTGACGACTTGGTGGCCAGACTTGAAGGCAAGAGCAGCTTGGGGCGCATTGGCCTGGTGATCCACTCCACTGCCGGATTCGTGGACCCCGGTTGGAAAGGACATCTAACGCTGGAACTAAGCAATCTGGCGCGGCTGCCGATCACCCTTTACCGCGGCATGAAGATTGGGCAGATATCCTACCTGGAGCTCTCGACTCCGGCAGACCGACTCTACGGGTCAGCGTCTCTGGGCAGCAAGTACCAGGGGCAGACCGTTCCCACTGCCAGCCGGTTCAGCCAAGACTTTGAGACCAAGCCAGGAAAATGAGCCACATGCAAAGGGCCGTCCAACTGGCCCAAGAGGTAGTTGGGGCCACCAGCCCAAACCCATCTGTGGGCGCGGTACTTGTTAAAGATGGAGTCGTAATTGGTGCCGGGGCCACCCAGCCACCGGGCCAAGACCACGCTGAGATCGTCGCCCTGAAACAGGCGTCGGAAAACGCTAAGGGTGCCACGCTATACACCACCCTAGAGCCCTGTTGCACCTGGGGCCGGACTCCGCCCTGCACCAAGGCCGTCATTGCAGCGGGTATCACCGAGGTCCATATCGGAGCCATTGATCCCAACCCTGATGTCTCTGGTAACGGTCAAAAAGAACTGAAAGCCGCCGGCATCAAGGTCGTTATAGAAGCGGTTGAAGGCACCCGTGAACTCTACGAGGCCTTTGCCAAGCACATTGCCACTGGCACGCCGTTCGTCACTGTGAAATACGCCATGACCCTGGACGGCAAAATAGCCACCCACACCGGCGATTCCAAATGGGTGACGGGGCCAGAGGCCAGAGGCTACGTCCAGCAGATGCGCCGCACCTGCGATGCCATTCTGGTTGGAGTAAATACCGCTCTGACCGACGACCCCTACCTGACCTCACGGGACGACGCTGGCAACCCCATAGATCGCCAGCCGTTGCGGGTGGTGATAGACAGCGTCTGCCACACTCCGGTTGGTGCCATGATGTTCAGACAGCCAGGCTCCACAGTCATTGCCACTACCCAAGCGGCACCGGATATTCGCGTGGTGGCGTTGGAGCAGGCGGGTGCTGAGGTTGTGGTGCTACCGTCAGGAGCGGACCAGCGTGTCAATCTACCATCACTCTTAGACTATCTAGGTGCCAGGGGCGTCTTGAATCTTCTGATTGAGGGCGGGGGATCTGTTCATGGGGCGTTCTTCGACGCAGGGTTGGTGGATAAGGTTTATGCCTTCGTCGCGCCGATGATCGTCGGTGGAGAATCGTCTCTGTCTCCGGTGGAAGGCTCCGGAGTAAGCGTCATGGCCGACGCCTGGCAATTGGCCGAGACGCGCACTGAGCAAATTGGCCCGGATTGTCTCATAATAGGTTACCCACAGAAAAAATCTCAGGAACAAACCCACGCTGACCTAGACGGCGATTATGACGACGACCTCGAAGATGAACTAGCAAGTCCTGAGACCCAATAACCATCCCGGAATAAACTCGCGGGTTAAGAAACATGTTTACCGGAATCGTAGAAGAACTGGGCGTAGTCGCTAAAATCAGCGATAACGCCATGACCGTCCAAGCTTCAAAGGTCACAGAAGACCTGAAGCTTGGGGACAGCATCTCAGTCAATGGAACCTGCCTCACGGCCGTCAATTTTAGCCGAACCGAGTTCTCCGTTGATCTGTCGCCGGAGACCATGAGACGGACCTCACTGGGCCAATTATCAGTGGGGAGCCCAGTGAACCTGGAACGCGCGCTCCTAGCCACCGACCGTATGGGCGGGCATATTGTTCAAGGCCATGTGGATGGTACCGGCCGCGTTATGTCTCGTAGGGTAGATGGTGACTCAATATTATTTCGCATTAGAGTCCCAAAACGACTTAATCCCTATATAGTTGAAAAGGGGTTCGTCGCGGTTGACGGTATAAGTTTGACCGTGGTAAAAAGAGGTGCCTCGTCGTTCACATTGGCTGTGATACCATACACGCTGAAGAATACTAATTTGGCTTCAGTATCTGTTGGAGACCGGGTGAACCTAGAAGCAGACATCCTAGCCAAGTATGTAGAGAGTCTTCTGGACCGGAAATACGGTACCGGAGACAAACAGTCTTAAGGACAGAATTATGCCTCTGTGCAGTCTTGAAGAAGGACTCGAAGAGTTAAAAGCGGGCAGGTTCCTCATCGTTGTTGATGATGAGAACCGTGAGAACGAAGGCGACCTGGTCATGGCCGCCGAAATGATAACCCCCGAGGCCGTAAATTTTTGCGTTACTCACGCCCGTGGTCTGCTCTGTATGCCGGTTATCGGTGAGCGATTGGATGAACTTCAGATTCCTCTGATGGTCATGGCCAACGGCTCAGAAAAGAACCAAACCGCGTTCACCGTCTCAATTGACTACAACGTGGACACCACCACCGGTATCTCCGCTGGAGACCGGTCAGCAACCATCCTAGCCATGCTCGATCCTGCGACCAAACCAGATGAGTTCACCCGCCCTGGACATATATTCCCGCTGCGGTATCATCCCGGCGGAGTATTGGCCCGCGCGGGCCACACTGAAGCCGCAGTAGATCTCTGCGAGATGGTGGGTATGTACCCCGCCGGTGTGATCTGCGAGGTTATGGCTGAAGACGGCACCATGTCTCGGCTGCCCCAATTGGAAGAATTTGCTGAAGAACACGGACTAAAGATTCTCAGCATTGCCCAGATAATAGCCGAACGCCGCCGCACGGAGCGTTTGATTGAGCGCGTGGCCGAGGCCCGCCTACCAACTCGCTACGGAAAGTTCACGGCTCTTGCCTACAAGAGCCATGTTGATACCGGGGAGCACATTGCCCTGACCATTGGCGAATGGACTGAAGATGAGCCTGTCATGGTACGCATCCATAGTGAGTGCCTGACCGGTGACGTGTTTGGCAGTATGCGTTGTGACTGCGGCGAGCAGATTGACCTTGCGCTGAAACAAATTGCAGAAGAAGGCAACGGTATCTTCCTCTACATGCGTCAAGAAGGCCGTGGCATTGGTCTGCACAACAAGATCAAGGCCTACTCCTTACAGGACCAAGGTCTGGACACAGTGGAAGCCAACGAGACCTTGGGCTTTGAGCCTGACCTACGGCACTACGGTGTCGGGGCACAGATTCTCCGAGATCTGGGTGTGCGCAAGCTAAACCTGCTGACCAACAACCCCAAGAAGGTTGTCGGACTTTCCGGGTTCGAACTGGAGATCGTTGACCGCATCCCGTTGGAAGCTGAAGTAACCGACGAGAACCGAACCTACATGACGACCAAGAAAGCCCGCATGGGACACATTCTAGGCAACTGCTAACCACCCAATCACTGCAAGCCAAAAAGCCCGTCCTTCCTCGGAAGGACGGGCTTTTTTATTCCCTCGGACTGTTTTCCAGAACCGCATCGACCTATCTCGTAGCTGCGAGTTTCTAACTTTCCCCTAACAGGTAGCCGTATGGCAAAGAGGGTGCTCCAGAACTCACCGTGTGGATTCCTGCGAAGGCCGGAATCCACACGGTATCTCGGCCTTCTAGTCGCTGGTTTTTAACCTGCCGGTTCTTGTGGCCGATGAAGTCATCATCGCGACCAAACCATGTGATGGTTTACGTGGTAAAACGGGTTCTGCCTCAGCCAAGGCGGGTTACAAACCCGCCCCTACAGTTGTGATTGCCTCGTAGTCTAACCAGCCCTCACCGTCATTCCTGCCAAGGCAGGAATCCACTGCGCCACCAACTTTGAAGTACGTTGGGTCCGGCCAGCCATACGAATCACGGAATAGGTCCGCTGGCTTATTCGCCAACTTTGGACATCAGGTAGGCTTCAATGAACTTATCAATGTCGCCGCCCAATACCGCGTCAGGGTTGGTGCTCTGCAAGTTGGTCCGGTGGTCTTTCACCGACTTGTACGGGTGGAGCACGTAGCTTCGTATCTGGTTGCCCCATTCATTGGCTGACCGTTCGCCCCGCATGTTGGCCACCTGTTTGGCCTTTTCCTCGGCCTGTCGCGCTAACAGCTTGGCCTTGAGAATGCGAATGGCAAACTCCCGGTTCTGGTGCTGCGAACGCTCGTTCTGGCAGGTAACAACTATGCCGGAGGGGACGTGGGTCAGCCGAACTGCGGAGGCCACTTTTTGTACATTTTGTCCGCCGGGGCCACTAGACCGGAATGTATCCATCTTGATGTCTTCCGAGCGTACTTCCACCTCAGGGTCGTCCTCGGACGTGGGCAGAATCTCCACTTGAGCGAACGACGTCTGACGCAGGTTGTTGGGGTCAAACGGAGAGAGTCGCACCAGCCGGTGGACGCCTTGCTCTGCCAGTAGATAGCCAAAGGCGTGGGCTCCGCCAATCTCCAATGTCGCGCCACGGAGTCCCGCTTCCTCACCGTAGGAGAGGTCCATCACATCCAGTGGGCGCTTCCAGTTCTCAGCCCATTGGCAGTACATCTGCAGCAGCATCTCGGCCCAGTCTTGGGCGTCGGTACCGCCAGCGCCGGCGTGGATGCTCACAATGGCCGGGCGGTCATCGTAAGGGCCGGACAGGGTTAGGTTGATCTCTTCTCTAGCCAGACGTTGGGACAAGTCCGCAGACTCAACCTCCAACTGCTCCTGTAGAGAAGCATCGTTCTCTTCCAGGGCCATTGAGGTGAGTTCAACCAGGTTTTTAGAGCTGGATTCCAGACCGCGCCAAAGGTTCACGGTATCCTTCAGGCGGCCCAGTTGTTGCATTTTCATCTGCGCGGATTGGTGGTCGTCCCAGTAACCAGGCTCGCCTGCCTCGCGCTCCATGACGCTTATGGCGTCTTCTTTATTGGCCAGGTCAAAGACGCTCCACCAACGACGCAATCTTTTGATCGAGGGTCGACAGGTGTTGTTTCAATTGCTCCATGGCCAATGTTTTCTCCAATTTAGTTCGTCGTTGGTACGTCAGGTAAAGGGCCAAATTTCCAGGCTCTCTACTAAATTAATTATATCAGCCAGAGTTCCCTGAACCCCAGCCGTGGCCCTCGTTTATTGACCTATTCGCCTAGCCCAATCCCAGCTTGTCCGACAGCCAAGATAGCTGGATCTGGGCGTGCTCGTGACCTCCGCCCTCTGCCGCACCGTGGTAAACGCGGAGGTCACAATGGTGGATCAGCGACGCCAGCTCTTCGCCAAAAGCCAGCGGGCAAGAGCCAGTGTCGTTGATGCCCACACTGAGCAGCACCGGAGCGATTATATGGCTGGCCGTGTTGAGCGGGTCCAGGTCTGCAGTGCTCTGGATCACGGCGTCTCGCTGGTCCGGATACAAACGCAGGTAATCGTCCAACTCCGCCAGCGGGTAGGCCAGCCCTGGCGCGAGAGAAGCTGGATTACCCAAGGCCATGGGTGTGTTGGCAGCGACTGCGTCCACCACGCCGCGTCGGGCGGCCACGGCCAACGCTAGAGACCCACCCAGACCAGCGCCATTCACAGCCAACTTCCCTATCCGGGCCAGGTTCTGTTCGTAGAGGACATCCACTGACCTAAGCAAATCAACGAATACCCGGCGCATGACATAGGAGCCGGGGTCACCAATGCCCTCTGTCAGCAGCCCCGGATACTTGGCCTGGAACGAATGGTCGCTCTGCCTTTGGCCACGGTAGGTGGGGTTCATGACCACTACCCGGTCGCGCAACGACGTGTAAACAATGTCATGGACGCTGCCGTAATCGGGCATGCGGACGATGGCTGGAAATGGCCCGTCTCCCTTGGGCACCGACAACCAGGAGAAGAGCCACATACCGTCGGCAGATGTGTAATGCAATTGGTAAACGTCCCAATCTTCTTGGGAGTAGAAATCATCCCGCTGCACCTGTAGCTGCGGCATGACCTCAGCCAAGGCTGCCTCGTTTTCTCGCCAAAATCGGTCCGCTGAGATGCTCATGAGCCAACCGCCGTTAAACCGATTTGGTTTTCCAGCCAGGCCCGCTCTTGGCCGGGATAGTCGTGGGCGTTGCCGTGTCCAGAGTTGGGAAACAACCAGAGTTCCTTATGGGCGGTCAAAGCGTCGTAGGCTGCGTAACTGGTCTCGGGCGGACATACCTCGTCATCCAAAGCGATACCCACCACCATGGGGCACTTGATCCTGGGGGCAAAGTTCACGGCGTCGAAATAGCGCAGAGTGTCCAGCATCTGTTCTTCGTCACCGGGATAAGCTCGGGCGTAGCAGGCCAGCTCGTCGTACGGATAAGACTGGAACATGGTCATGGCCTCAGGATAGCAGCACAAGAAGGGATACCCCGCAACTCCGGCTTTAATCTCAGGGCGTAGGGCTGATGCGATCAAGGTAAGACCTCCGCCCTGGCTGCTACCGCAGGCGTAGATACGCTCCGGGTCTATCTCCGGGCGGGAATGAAGAAAGTCCACTGCCCGCACACAGTCAGAAATAACTCCCCGATAACCATAGGTCTCCTTGCTTTCCAGACCGGCGGTGAGTAGGCCAGGATAACCGGGGTTGAAGTCCGAACTACTCATGAGTTTGCCCCGGACCGCCACCGACAGCACAGCCACGCCTTTCTTGCCCCAGTCTCGACGCACCGGCGGCTCTGACTTATATCCGGGGAAATTGACAATGGCAGGAAACGGCACCTCACCCTTGGTGGGCAGGCTATACCAAGCTGAGATTTCCAGGCCACCCAGGCTCAGATAGGTAACGTGGAAAACATGGACATCTTCGTTGCTGCGAATCGGCTCAGCCGTAATCACTGATTTGAGCGAAATCCCGGACAGCATCTCCAGTGTGCCAGACCAGAAATCATCGAAGTCATCCGGGCAGGTTACCTGAGTTGAGAAAGCTTCCAAATCTTGTTGAGTCGCCATGCGCTCTCCAAAGCTTCTTGATTGTCCGTGTCCGTCTTGGGACCGTTTTTGATGCCGGTAATTATATCTGTGGCCGGGACATGTGTGTACTTCAAAAAATCCGATTCGATCCAATTCTGGGAAACAATCATCTAACAAGCCGAATAGACCCGGCATCTCCCAGTATTAATGCTAGGACCCTGCACAGTGAAATATAAAACAGTGGAAGATAAATATGAAAGTTAAGTTAAAAAGTCAGAGCGTCACCATTCAAGCGACCCGCTCGGCGGTTTTCAAGCTAATCAGTTCATTTGGCGACGCAGAACTTGGAAAGCGGTCTACCGACTCAGCCCCCAACACAGAAGAGGGCAAGACGCTGATTGAGCGCGACGGCAATCGACTGCTGATGGAATTTCGCTCCCGGGACGGCCCCATGATGTACCGAACCCTGGAAGAGGTGATGCTCTACCCGGAAGAGCGCATCACCTTCAGGCACATTGAAGGGCCGCTGAACCACTCGCAAGAGGAGTTTGTGTTCAGCCAATCGGGCGCTAGCACAACCATGACCCACTCCGGCGAGATTGAATGTCGGATGCATTGGCTGCCCGCTGTCGGTTGGCTGATAGCCAGGTTCTATGTGAAGCGTCACTACGAACGCATGGTGCTGCGCCACATGAATTCATTAAAAGAAACCGTCGAGGAAGCGACTGCCGGAAAAGAAACCACTGAACCCGAAACAGCCGAGTAGATTGGCGTTAAAGATTGAAAATACACCTGTTCCACAATCGCCTACCCCTCAATTCCGAGGAGTTTCGCCACAGTCCCACCGAGAATCTTGATCAGGTCATCGTCGCTTAGCCCGGGAATCGACATGATGTGGTCGACCGGAGCGGTGTTCCATGGGAACGGGTAATCGGTCCCGAGGATTACGTGATCAATCCCTGCCTCGGCGATGAGGTGCCGCATGCCCTCGTCTGTAAACATGATTGAATCAAAATACAGTTGTCCGCCCCGGATGTATTCGGTCGGCTTCTTCTTGGGCAATGGCCCGACCCGGCCTGGGAAGGTTGTGATCACCGCGTCCGAGCGGTTGGCATAAGACGGCAGGAATCCACCGCCATGCGAGGCGCAAATTTTGAGACCTGGAAAGCGGTCGAGCGTTCCTTCGAAGATAAGATGCGACAAGGCTATTGTGGTCTCTAGCGGGTTTCCAATTGTATTCGTCAAGATGCCGCTTCCAGCCAACCGGCCACTCGGTTCCAATTCGCGGGTACCAAGCGGGTGCATGAAGACGAGCACGCCCAACTCTTCGCATTTGGACCAAAACGGGTGGAATTTTGGGTCGGAAAGTTCTTCACCGGCGACGCTACCGCCAACTCCAATGCCACGGAAGCCTAATTTTTTGACTGCCTGCTCGACCTGTTCAACCGCGAGGTCAGGATATTGCAGTGCCGCGGTCGCAAAGGCCACGAAACGATCCGGTTGCGACGCGCAGAATTCGGCCAAGGCCTCGTTCTGCACCCGGATGAATTCGGCGACCGCATAGCGCTCAGCCTCGTACCAGTAAGGATTTATGCTGAGCGCCTGGACATCAACACCCGTTTGATCCATCTGTGCCAGGCGGTCGTTGATATTGGACCATAGAAGGCCCGGCGCCTCCAGCGAGTGATTAATCAGCTCTGCGGCCTCCGGAACGATACAGTGCGCATGGACATCAACAGTCTTGACTCGCTTGCCATTAATGATGACCTCGCGGCGTTCAGGTGCAGGCACACGACCTGGGCCTCCTTCCGCACCAGCACTGGAGTCGATACCACAGTCGACAAACGCCAAAATCGGGCTAATATCCATGCTTCCGTTGGTAGGCATTTTCGTTCCTCTCATTCCTATGACGGTTATCAAACATCCTCAAGCATTGTAATCGGCTTGAAGTTTGGCCGTGACTGCTCCGAAAAGGGAGCACGAGCACATCTTAGCCACTGAAGATGTAAAATCAGTGGCACCAAGTGGACTTCGATCTGGATAGTCCTTATGCCAAGAGGTTTTCTAATTCCTAGATTCCAGCAACCACCATCACCAAAAATAACTATAGAGAGAAGGCTAAGTCCCGAAGAAAAATGGGACACCTTCTTAGACCGGTTCGGCCAGCGATGAGCACAGTCTACAGTCCTCATGTCAAATTCCTGAATAAGTGGGGGACCAGGGGCGGTGGAGATGGGGAGTTCAGGTGGCCCATGCACCTAGTCTTAGACGACGCCGGCAACGTCTACGTGTCAGAATGTAGCAACGATCGGATCCAAGTCTTTGACCAACAAGGTAGATTCCTGCGCAAGTGGGGGAGCGAGGGCAGCGGAGATGGGGAGTTCATCCGGCCCCAGGAATTGGCCATAGACAGTGACGGCAACGTCTACGTGTCGGATCGAGACAATAATAGGATCCAGGTCTTCGACCAACAGGGCAGATTC
>Ga0302139_10001692_pt1 | contig 10817 bp, 8 predicted proteins | sample CBN3_331_MG_FD_203104 | JGI IMG/M metagenome (GOLD analysis project Ga0302139, IMG submission 203104) | Marine microbial communities from Western Arctic Ocean, Canada - CBN3_33.1 | ecosystem: Environmental > Aquatic > Marine > Oceanic | place: Canada: Western Arctic Ocean | collected 2017-09-15 | reverse complement strand
TATCCTCGATGTCAGCGGAGGATTTGCCAATCAGCAGTACCCAGGAGGTAGTCCTTACCCGACCGTCCTTTCCTCCAACTCTGGTGGAAGTGGAGCGGAGGGCTGGGTGAGAGTCGAGACTCCGCTAGGCTTCTCCGATACGGGGATCGACGTCAATCCGGCGCCGTCAGTCGGTTCCTTCTCGCTCTTTGGCACCGATCTCAGTTCTGCTGCATCGACTCCATATGTGCTGGTCAGCGATGACGGAAGCTTGAGTTCTGGTCTGTTAGTGGATCCTGCAGTGGCCGACCTGCTGGCTGGGAGCGCACTCAACCTGCAGGTGCTTTACGAGGGCTACGGTCACAGTGACATCGCATCGGGACAGCCTGGTCCCTTGCTGGGAATCGTTTCCGAGCCGTCGAAGTTGAAAGACCCTCAGTCGGTCGTGATGCGTTACTTCCTTTACGCAGATCCGGCCAATCTGGGATCGACTCCCCAGATCGATAGCGTGACGGTCGGGTTTGCAGAACGTCCACTGGAGATCTGTGACAACGGTCTCGATGACGATGTGGACGGCTCCATCGATTGTGCTGACAGCGATTGTGAAGACGATCCGGCCTGTCCATAAGTCGAGCGGCTACCGTCCTTCGAGTGGTTCTGCGAGCAAAGAGGCCCTTCGGGAGATTCCCGGAGGGCCTCTTCTCATTCTTGAAGGGTCGCTTCCAGCCCAATTGGTGCGAGATTTGTCGCACCAGCCAGATTCATCGAATATTCTCGCTGGAGGTGAGTCGAAGAGGCTCTCTGGGCCATGTCGACGCAGCATGTCGGCCCACCATTTGGAACAGACCGATGACTCGAGTCAGAAACTATCTGGGGGATCGTGATGTCTAGAATAGTCCATGTCGTGGGTACCGGAACCATCGGAGAGCCTCTCATCGGGTTGCTCTGCCACCTGAAGGATCAACTCGGGATCGACGAGGTGACCTTCAACAAGCGTTCACCCAATCTCACAGATCGATCCAAGGTGAAGACGCTTCTCGACCGCGGAGCCATGCTCTCGACCGCCAAGGAAACCATCTCTGGATTCGAGAAGATCGGAATTCGCCCCTCCTTCGTCACCCGCGATGCCATCCAGCGATCCTCGGTGGTGATCGATTGCACTCCTTCCGGTGCAGGTCTTACGAACAAGGACGAATATTATCAAAGCGCCTCGGGCGTCAAGGGTTTTGTCGCGCAAGGGTCCGAGTTTGGCTTTGGAAAGATGTATGCTCGAGGAATCAATGACGACGCTCTGATCCCCGGGGAAGATCGGTATCTCCATGTCGTCTCCTGTAACACCCACAACCTCGCAGCGATCATCAAGACGATGGCTCTGGGGAATGGCTCTCTGCCAGAAAATCTGGTCTCCGCCGACTTCGTTTGCATGAGAAGAGCCAATGATGTCAGTCAGGATTCAGGATTTGCTCCCTCACCCCAGGTGGAGAAGCATGGGGACAGCAAGTTCGGAACGCACCATGCCAGAGATGCGTATCACCTGTTTCAGACCCAGAATCTCGAATTCCCACAGTTGTTCTCGAGTGCGGTGAAATTGAATTCACAGTACATGCACACCCTCAGGTTCAGGCTTGAGGTGAAGGAGCCGACCACGGTAAAGAAACTGCTGGAACGGGTGAAGGAGAATGACCGACTGGCGCTCACCTACAAGAAGTCCGCCAACCAGGTGTTCAGTTTTGGCCGCGATCATGGCTTCTTCGGCCGAATTCTCAACCAGACGGTGATTCCCCACGAAACGCTGTCGGTGGTCGATGGGACGCAGATCACCGGATTCTGCTTCACGCCTCAAGATGGCAACAGTTTGCTCTCTTCGGTGGCGAGTAGTTGCTGGCTGCTGGATCCGGAGGGCTACGAGGAGAACTTGCAGGCACTCAAGCCGTGGTTCTTCGAGGAAGTCTAGCCGCTTCCTCAGCGGGGCGTGGCCTCGGGATCGGCATCATCCACAGCTTCTGATCGTGGCAGGGCTTCGCTCAGTGAATCCTGCCACAGAGTCGGATCGAGATCCCCACCGGGGACGATTTCATCCTCCAACCACCGAACGACCTGTTCGATGGGATCCTCGGCATGCCCCTTCAGTCCCTCTGGATGCTCTTGCAGAAATTCGAGAGCGTCGAGGATGAAAGCATTGCCTCCGGGGTAATCCCTCTGCAAGACCTGCTCCATCAATTCTGTAGTTTCTGCCACGCCCAGATGAGCGAGGGCGATCGCCGTCGCTTCCTTCCTCAGGTTCGGAAGTTGAGGTCGTGTCAGGTCGAGGCGTAACTGAGTCTCGATGCGATCTCGGCTATCCGGCAGGTCGTGAAGGGAGACTCCCTCGAGGCTCTCGATCATCAGTGCGGCCACCTCACCATCGATGTCTGGATCTTCCAGTAGTTCAAGAATCGTATCGAAGGAGCGGGCGCCGATTCGCTGGAGGGAGCGTGTGGAGATTCGCTGGAGGATCTCATCCTCCTGTTGCAGGCATCTGAGCAGCGTGTCGGTGCTGGGGGCGCTACGAATTTCTCCAAGGATCAAAGCGCAGCAGAGTTCTCCGGCATCGAAGCCCTCCCCCTGATCGAGGGCCCATTGGATCAGATCGATCAGTTTCTGTTCCAGTTCCGGATCATCAAAAACGATCGGTACCAGTTCCAGGCAAGCCTCGCCTATGGCACTGGGCTCATCCGAGAAGATCTGGTCGAGACGAGGGTCTCTTTCTGGTCTGGTGGAGTTCGACATTTCCTGATTGTCCCGGCTGGGAGGATAATTTCCAGTCGATCGAGGGCTGTAGATGAAGCGAGTTGGAGATATCCTCCTGCCATGTCCTTGCTCGATTGGCTCGTCATCGGCGGCTACCTGGCTCTGGTATTGACCATCGGACTTCGTGTGTCTCGTCGTAGCGACAGCGCCGATGATCTGCTGCTGGCGGGCCGTGGTCTCGGCCCGACTGCGGTGATGCTTTCGCTGATCGCTACCGAACTCTCGGCGGCCACCTTCATCGGCGTTCCCCAGAATTCTTTCGCTCAGATGAACTGGTACTACCTGCAGTTCGCCTTCGGTGCACTGATCGCCAAAGTGGTGCTCTCACGAACCCTGGTTCCGCTCTACCATCGACTCGGCGTCAAGACGGTCTACGGGTTGATCGAACAGAGCTTTGGCCCGATCGCCTGGAGGGGTACCGCTCTGGCTTTCGTGGTCGGGAGGATTCTCGCCAGTGGGGTTCGGCTTTATCTCGCAGCCCTCGCATTCTCTGCGCTAACACAGGTTTCGATGGAGTTCTCTGTGCTGATTTGCGCAGTGATCGCAGGAATCTACTCGGGAATCGGTGGGATCCGCTCGGTGATTGCGACCGATGTGATCCAGGGTGGACTGTTCATCGTCTCTGGGCTGGCGCTCCTGTTCGTGGCGGTGGCCACGATTCCCGGAGGAGTGGAGACCTTTCTCGACTGGATCAGACAGAACGATTCCACCCGGATCATCTTGTGGCCTTCCGAGGTTGCCCGCCAAGGGGGCAGTGGTTTCTTGGGCTGGTGGTCCGATGGCAAGTCGTTGCCAGTGGCACTCATCGGTGGATTTTTCCTCACCATGGCGACTCATGGGACCGACCACGACATGGTCCAGAGGCTACTGACCTGCAAGGACGGTCGTTCTGCAGGACGGGCTCTGGTGTTCTCTGGAATCCTCAACATCCCCCTGACGATGCTGTTCCTGCTGCTGGGAACAGCGCTGGCGTGCTCCAGTGCCTTCACCCCACCCGACACCCTCATCGATTCCCAGGATGTGGTGCCTCTCTTTGCCCGGGACCACTTGCCGTCAGGCTTGTTGGGGCTTTTTCTTGCCGGGCTGCTGGCGGCTGCGATGTCGAGTCTCGATTCTGCCATCTGTGCCATCTCTGCGACCTGGAGCGTCGATGTGCTGCAGAAGCAGACCCAAGATCAGCCGCGGTCGATGCGAATCATCGCAGTGGTGATCACCGCATTGTTGGCGCTGACGGCGATGGGGTTTTCCTGGCTTCAACAACGGGGCTGGTCTGCCACGGAGGATCTGGTCACACTGGCACTCTCCTCGATGACCATCATCTACGGTGCGCTGCTCGGTGTGTTTCTGTGTGCCGCATTTCTTCCGCGACGCGGCAGTGGCCCCAGTGCCGTGACGGGGCTGGTCGTTGGAAGCGTCGTTGGACTGGCACTGTTTTTTCAGAAACCGTTACTGGGGATCGAAGATGTGTGGATCGCCTGGCCCTGGTGGATCGTCATCAGTGCACCATTGACCGCGGGGATTTGCGCCATTCAACCGAGGGAGAAGCGATGATCGGCAGGCGATTATGGATCGGCATTCCCGACCCTGAAATTTCACCGGAGAGCGCACGCCACCTCGAGCAGATCGATCCGGGTGGGGTGATTCTGTTCGGGAGAAATGTCGCATCCCGGGCACGGTTGGTCGACCTTGTGGCAAAACTGAGAGAATTGCTGGGATCCCATCTGCGCATCTGCATCGACCAGGAAGGTGGCAGGGTGGTGCGAATCCCCGAGGGCATCACCACCTTTCCCGGCAACCTGTCTCTGGGAGCGGCGGCTTGCAGGGATCGGAGCCGTGCTCTCGAACTGGCCAGGCTTCAGGGTCAGATCTCGGGCCATGAACTGCAAGAAATTGGCATCGATGTGAACCTCTCGCCCTGTGTGGATCTGATCCAGCGGAGTGAAGAGCGTGGAATCGGATCTCGCTCCTTTGGATCGGACGCGGCACTGGCGTTGGCACTGGCGACCGAGATCGGTAGGGGGCACCGGCAGCAAGGGGTGCACGATTGCTGGAAACACTATCCAGGGATCGGTCCGGTCCAGATCGATCCTCACCATGGCCTGCCCCGGTTGGGCAGTCAGGGTAGCGAGACTCACCTGCTTCCCTTCGCCGGAGCGAATGCTGCAGGAGCATCGATGGTGATGACGACTCACGTGGTCGCAGAGCGTTTCGACCCGATCGATCCGGTCACGACATCCGCTGCTGCGGTGAGTTACCTGCGCGAGGATCTTGGTTATCGGGGGGTGGTCATCACCGATTGCCTGGAGATGGGTGGTGTCGCTGGATTTGATTTCGAGCAAGTGATCCGAGGGGCGGCGGATGCGGGCCACGACGCTCTACTGGTCAGCCATACTCCGGATCGGCAACTGGAAGCACTGCGGGTACTCGAACGCCTCATCGAAGGGGACCAGGGTAGGCAGGCGCAACATCAACAGAGTCTCTCTCGACTCGACTCGCTGTCGAGGATTCCAGTGACGGATCCGATCGCCACTCCCCACGGCGAGTCGGTGGCGCTGGAGATCGCCCGCGGCGGAACGACTCTGTTGGCGGGGCCAGCGGCGACACTATCAGGATCGACAAAGGGGTTACTCGTGTTGCCTCAACTGCACACCACCAGCCCGGTCGAGGATCCTCTTCAAGGGGTGGAGTTGACTCTCCTGGTAGAAGAGTTAGCCGCTGGCGTGGAGACCCTCTCGATCGATGCGGAACCGAGCCGACAACAGATCGAGCGGGTACTCACCAGAGCTCGAGGGGTAGCGCAAACGATCCTGGTGCTGAAGGGATTTCGCCACAGTTCAGCGGCTCGAGCGCTGGTCGAAGCGGTGGCGGCTCAGCAGGATCGACTGATCATCGTGTTGCTGGAAGATCCGCGAGATCTGGTGGCCGTTCCCGCTGGAGCGGGAATCTCGGTGATCACAGCCCATGGCTACAGACCGGTCCATCAGCAGGCGATCGCCGATGCCCTGCTGGGGCGAATTACACCCTCCGACCACTCTCCGATGCAGTGAACCGCTGCTTCGGACGCATCCCACCTGGAGGAGCGTCTCGATCAGAGGCGGACGTACTCGAATTCCAGATCCTGGCCATTGATCCCGCGCGATGGAGCAGCGATCCAGTTGGCCATCTTCCCCGGTTCGATCACCTGATTCATGATGGAGACGAGGTAGTCATTGTCAGCGTTGTTGAGAAGCCAGCGGCTGGTGTTGGCTTCCAGTGCCTCCTTGGTGATGAGGTTTCCTTCGGGATCGAACGGATGATCGGCGTAAATCCCCTGGTGACGGTGGAATCGTCGACTGGGGAGCGACAACTGGATTCCCAACCCTGACTTCTCCAGGGTCCGGTTCCATTTACGAAGGGCACGCTGACAGTCATCGATGTACTCGTCACGCAGAACCTCGTTGATGGCATTGCGATAGGGGACTTCATCCTCGACGAGTCTCCCAGAGATGACCTGAGGAACCACCTTGATGCCATCTTTCATGACGTGATCTTCGTAGCGCGACTTCTCCTTGAATCGCCCCTTGAGACCCTCGCCGAAGAAGTTGGCTGCATTGGAAGAGATCTCACCACCGAATAGATCGAGGCTGTAGGTGAACCAGTAATTGATGGCGCGCTGGATCATGTCGAGCGGAATCCCACCGGCGCGCATCGGGTCACCGTCGGTTTCCCGGGTCAGTTCAGCACTGCGCTTGATGATTCGATCGAGGCCCGTTTCTCCCACGAACAGGTGGTGAGCCTCTTCCGTGAGCATGAAGTCGCAAGTTCGGGCGAGCGGTTCAAATCCACTTTCGGCGAGTGAGGCGAGCTGGAACTTACCGTCGCGGTCGGTGAAGTGGGTGAAGCAGAAGAAGGAGAGCCAGTGATCGCAAGCCTCGTTGAAGGCGTTGAGGATCCTCGGCTTGTCTTCATCTCCACTGCGACGACTGAGTAACTCCTCCGCTTCGTCGCGACCATCCTTGCCGAAGAAACGAAACAGCAGATAGACCATCGCCCACAGATGCCTGCCCTCCTCGACATTGATCTGGAACAGGTTCCTCATGTCGTAGAGTGAAGGTGCGATCGTTCCCAGAAAGCGCTGTTGCTCCACCGATGCAGGCTCGGTGTCTGCCTGGGTCACGATGATTCGACGCAAGTTCCCACGATACTCTCCGGGGATCTCCTGCCAGGTCGGTTTTCCGTAGTGGTCACCGAATCCGATGCTGCTGACGGAATCGTTTGGTGTGAGGAAGATTCCCCAGCGGTATTCAGGCATCTTGACGTAATCAAAGTTGGCCCAGCCACCGGCTTCGACAGAGACTGCCGTTCGCAGGTAGATGTCCTTGGTCTGGAAACCTGCAGGTCCCATGTCGTTCCACCACTCCATGTAGAGTGGGAGCCAGTGCTCCAGGGCTCGCTGGAGTCGCTTGTCTCCGGCGAGGTCGACATTGTTGGGAATTTTTCCGGTGCGATCCACGCTGCTCATCGATTTCCTCTTCTCTGCGATGCGATGCAGAACATCAGACTCGATCCCAGGCGAACTCGGGCCTCTCGGGTCTTCCGTACAGGGTCAATGCGCCATGGGGTCCCGTTGCATTGGGGCGGATGAAAATCCAGTTTTGCCAGGCACTGAGGCGACCGAACACCTTGCTCTCCATGTTTTCAGGCCCGGCGAAGCGGAGGTTGGCCTCCATGCCGGTCAGCGAGTCGGGAGAGAGACTGACTCGTTCCTGGATGGCCACGGGGACCATGTCTTCGTAATCAAATTCATCGAGCGCCTCGGTGACCAGTCCCATCTTCTCGGCGGTGGTGGCGTCGAGGCGGGAGTAGTTCCCGATGGTGGAGTTTGCCAACTCGACTTCACCCAGCAGTCGACACTCGGTACGGGTGATATCGGTGGTCATCGGGAGCAAGCCTTCATTCATCGGCGAGCGCTGCACCTCGATGCCATCCTCATCGAGCATGTAGATCCGATCACAGGCGAGTGCGATCTCTAGCATCGATCCACCGAAGCAGCAGCCCTGTTCCACCAGTGCGAAGAAACTGCAGGAAGTACGCTCCAGCCGCTGAATCACATGGCTGAACAGATAGAGGATCTGATCGACGAACCAGTCTCCGCGATGGTCGATGAGGATTTGATCCCACGCCTGGATGTCATCGAGGTTTCCCTGGCTACGAATCAGTACCAGCCCGATGCCGGTTCGATTGACCCGCAGGTCGAGCAGCGCATCTTCCAGTTCTCGAGCAAATCTCAATGGCCAGAAGGAATCTCCGGCGGCGTGGATCTCCTTCAGCGTGGTGGGGGCCCCCGCCACGGAGGGGATCTGGAAGGTGAACTCGGCGGTGCGTTGTTCAGGTTTGTAGTCGGTGGATATTGTCGAGGTCTTCCTCACACCATCTTTTTCGGAGACCTCGATGGGCCCGAGGGTGATCCCCTGGCGCTCACTGCGGCCGGGTCGATCCGATTCGATCTGATCGAGGTGCTGTTGCAGTTGCTCATCGAATTTTGATCGGGGGGCGACCACGTCGACCAGGCCCCAATCGAGAGCTCGCTTGCCCTTGAATCCTTCGGCAAGGGTGCAGAATACATCGGCTCGGTCGCGGCGAACCTTGCGCTTGTCGACCAGGCGCGTCAAGCCGCCAGTGCCGGGGAGAACTCCCAGCAGGGGAGTCTCGGGTAAACTCACCGCGCTGTTGCCGTCATCGATCAGCCAGATCTCGTCGCAGGCGAGGGCCAACTCGTAGCCACCCCCTGCACAGGGACCGGTGACGGCACAGATGGAACGAACGTCCGCCTGGGCGGCCCAGTCCTCCAACTCGCAGCGAGTTTCGTTGGTGAACTTGCAGAAGTTCACTTTCCAGGAATGACTCGAGATTCCCAGCATGTGGATGTTGGCTCCGGAACAGAAGACCTGTTCGTGACCGCTGCTGACCACCAGGGATGTAATCTCTGGATGCTCGAATCGAAGCCTGCGAACGATGTCAGCGAGTTCGATATCCACTCCCAGGTCGTAGGAGTTCAACTTGAGGTCGTACCCTTGCTTGAGCGGGAATCGCGGATCGACATTCATGTGGATCCGCATCACCGAGGCCTGCTTGGAGACGTCCCAGTGACGGTATCGAGAGGGATCTACCTGGAAGGAGATCGTGTCCATCTGTGGCCCCCTTCCGCGGGATTTGTTCGGAGCAATCTGGATCCTGGGTCGGAGGGCTACCGCCTCCCCCGTGATCTCGATCATCCTGCCGTATCGAGCCGGATGGGGCAACCAATCTGACATCACGGAAGATCGAATCTGGTGGCTGGATCGAGTCGAATCACTGTTCCCAGACGGGCCCGTCAGGATATGATCCCACTTCACCAGTCACTGCTTGTTCCGGCCCGAAAGGATAGGTGCGAGTCATGCGGCGTACGATGCTGCATTCAAAGATACACAGGGCCACGGTGACCGGGGCCGATCTGGATTACGAGGGATCGGTGTCGATCGATACCGACTTGCTCGAGGCGGCAGACATCGTCTCGGGGCAGCAGGTCCACATCTGGAACATCACTCGGGGCAGTCGGATCGTCACCTATGCTCTACCGGGAGAGTCGGGATCGGGGACCATCTGCATCAATGGTGCGGCAGCCCATCAAAACTCGCCGGGAGATGTGGTGATCATCGCCAGCTGGGTTGAGCTGGAAGATTCGAAGGTTCAGCATCATCAACCCAAGGTGGTCAGGGTCGATTCCAGCAATCGCATCACGGGTACCCAGCAGGAGATTCCAGGGCCTTCACAGCCCTACGACTCCCGGGTGCCAACCGTCGAGTAATTTCCGCGAATCGAGGAGACATGTCTCAGCAATCCACCACCCGGACCTTGAGGGTCAACGGTGAGCCACAACAGGTCGCCTTTGCCGTTCATCACAGCCTGCTCGAGGTGCTCCGGGAGGAATTGGGCCTCACCGGCACCAAGCATGGCTGTGAGCTGGGCGAATGTGGCACCTGTACCGTGCTGATCGATGGCAAGCCGGTTCTCAGTTGCCTGGAACTGGCCGCCGAATGCGAGGGCCGATCGATCGAGACGGTCGAGGGCATGATGCAAGGTAACGAGTTGCATCCGCTGCAATCGTGTTTTGCCGATCTCGGAGCGGCCCAGTGTGGCTACTGTACTCCGGGCATCCTGCTGGCCGCGCAGGCGCTGCTGGCAGAGAACGAATCCCCGACACGAGATCAAATCGTCGCGGCCCTCTCCGGTAATCTCTGTCGCTGTACCGGCTACCACAAGATTCTCGAGGCGATCGAATGGGCTGCGGCCCAGCTGCGGGGAGACGATCAATACCAACCACCCAACAGTGCGATCTATGGCGATCCGGTGCCCGGGAAGCAGGCTACAGATGTCTGATACGGTACACCCCGATGACGAAGAAGGACCGGTGACCAGTGATCAGTTACGACTGATCGGAACACCGTTTCGACGGGTCGATGGCCGCGCCAAGGTGACTGGCCAGACACGTTTTGCCGACGACCTGTCCTTCCCTCGCATGGTTCACATGAAACTGGTTCGCTCAACGGTGCCGCACGCAAAGATCGTCTCCATCGACACCTCCAAGGCGAGTGCGATGCCGGGGGTGCTTGGGTTTCTGACCGGGGAATCGATGCCTGATCCTTTCGGTATCTTGCCGGTCAGCCAGGACGAACATGCACTTTGCATCGACAAGGTTCGATTTGTCGGAGATCCGGTGGTGGCGGTGGCAGCGCTCACCGAGGACCAGGCGCACGAGGCGGCACTGGCAGTGGAGGTCGAGTACCAACTGCTGGAGACGATTGCGACGGTCGAGGAGGCGATCGCCACCCCTGAGCCACGGATCCATGAGTACGGCGATGAGGGCAACCTGCACAAGAAGTTGTCGATGGAATTCGGCGATGTCGATGCTGGTTTCGACGAAGCGGATCAGATCTTCGAGGACATCCTGTACTACGAGGGCAATACTCACCTGCCGCTGGAGCAGCACGCAACCGTGGCACTGACCGAGGAAATCGATCGGGTCACCG
>Ga0302139_10001689_pt1 | contig 10828 bp, 10 predicted proteins | sample CBN3_331_MG_FD_203104 | JGI IMG/M metagenome (GOLD analysis project Ga0302139, IMG submission 203104) | Marine microbial communities from Western Arctic Ocean, Canada - CBN3_33.1 | ecosystem: Environmental > Aquatic > Marine > Oceanic | place: Canada: Western Arctic Ocean | collected 2017-09-15 | reverse complement strand
AAATAATTTAGTAATTATCAGTGGATCTATTTTTTTATTCAAAAATGCTCGAACTACAGAGGATGTGAATTCAGGTCTTAAACTGACCGATCTTCCACCAGGATCTTCAAACGAATACATTTTACTTGCAAGTGTTCCTCCTGATTTTTTTAACAGAAGATCAGTCTCTTCCAATAATGGAAGATCAATTTGTTGATAAGAACATCTTTCCAAGTATTCAACGAGGTTATTAAGCATTATTCGTTTGTCGCGAGCGATGGGATCAAAAATGTCTCTCATCCCTTGTAATGGTTTTAAGAATTCCATATTTACCTTACTAATTATGGTTTAAACTATATCTAAGCTCATACATTCTAAATCAAAGCTTCCATAGAAATCAAACTCGATATACAATTTATAAAACAAGTTATATCTTTCCATGGAATTTTTTAAAAACTGAAATGCAAAATATCAAAGAACAACTAAAAAAAACACCTAAATGTCCTGGTGTTTATCTTATGCACGACAATAACAATCAGGTGTTATATGTGGGTAAGGCAAAACATTTAAATAATCGGTTAAGATCTTATTTCAATTCTCAATCAAACCTATCTCCTAAAATTCAACAATTAGTCCATAAAATTGATCGATTTGAATATATAATAACTGAAACCGAGACTGAAGCCTTAATTCTTGAAAATAACTTAATTAAACAACTAAAGCCATATTATAATGATCGTCTAAAAGATGATAAAACCTACCCATTCATAAAAGTCACTTTAAATGAAAAATTCCCAAAAGTTTTATTTACTCGAAATATAAAAAATGATGGGTCTAAATATTTTGGACCATTTACTAGTGCCCGATCAGTAAGAACAACTATGAATTTATTAAAAAGACTCTTTCCCTATCGTTCTTGTACAAAAACTATTACTGGCAATGATGAAAGACCTTGCTTAGATTTCCATATCAAACGATGTGTGGGCCCCTGTATAGGTGCAAGTAAACAAAATGATTACAACGAAATTATCAAGCAAGTAATATTATTTTTAGAGGGTGATAAAAAAGAAGTTATTCGCCAATTAAAAACCTCTATGGAGATATCTTCCTTAGAGCTAGAATATGAAAAAGCTGCCAATTTTCGAGATCAAATAAATTCTATTGAGCAAATAAATGAGAAGCAACGAATATTTAATTCTGATAAATCAAATCAAGATGTAATTGGAATCTATCGATCACAATCTGAAGCGGCCATACAAGTACTTCATATAAGAAATGGCAACATGATTGGCCGAAATCATTTTATAATGGAATCAATTATGGATAACAAAGAGAATGTGATTGCCAGGGAATTTATTGAACAATATTATACTTTTTATCATGAAATTCCCTCAGAGATTATTGTTCAATCTGAACTAGATATTGAAAAGGAAATTACAATTCAATGGTTGAAGTCAAAAAAAAATACATCTGTAAAAATTACTGTACCCTATAAAGGTGATAAAAAAAAATTACTGGATCTTGCTATACAAAATGCTAAAGAACAATATAACAGTGAATTTATTACCCAAAAAATACAATTGGAACAAACTAATGACTCACTAAAAGAAATCCAAGAATCATTGGGACTACATGCAATACCTCACCGTATTGAATGTTATGATATTTCTAATATCCAAGGGAGTAATCCCGTGGGATCTATGACAGTATTTATTGATGGTAAACCTGATAAATCACATTATAGAAAATTTAAAATTTCTACAGTTACAGGTATTAATGATTATGAAATGATGAAAGAAGTCTTATCAAGAAGGTTATCAAACTTAAAAGATATTAATAAAACTGACTGGAGTGAATCTCCTGACCTAATCGTAATTGATGGTGGAAAAGGTCACTTAAATGCATCATTACAAACATTGCTAGAACTCGGGTTTTATCCCAAAATTAATATATGTAGTCTTGCTAAAAAACAAGAAGAAATATTTATTCCCGAGCAATCTGAATCTATTATCTTACCCAGAAATTCAAAAGCTTTACACTTATTTCAATATATACGAGATGAAGCTCATAGATTTGCTATTACATTTCACCGCTCACTTAGAAGCAAAAAGTCAACTTTATCCATATTGGATAATATACCAGGAATAGGTCCAAAGAAAAAATCCGAACTTCTTGATAAATATCCAACGATTTCAAAAATAGAAAACGCCAGTATTAATAAAATAGCAAAGCTTTATGGATTTAATCATGAATTAGCAATAAAAATCAAAAATACAATTTCTGAATGGAGAAAAACCCAAACTCAAATAGCTATTACTCTAAAGAAGCTGTGAAAACATTCTAACAAAACAAACGTTTCATAAAAGCTAGATCCAATTCAGGGTAAACTGGAAATTTATCTAATAAATTACTTACCCTATTCTTCGATTCATTTATTACAGATTCCGCAATTGTATAATTTGCCCTACTGATAGCCCCAGCGTTTCTTCCTTTTTTTATCGTATCTGATTTTGTATTAGTTAAAATTTTACCAAAAACAGAGGCTATTTCTTTCATTTCATTTCCACCCATGCCAAGAGTAGATATAGCTGGGGTCCCTACTCGCAACCCGCTAGTATACCATGCGCCATTCGTATCAAATGGCAATGAATTACGGTTAATAGTAATACCTACATCTCGTATAGACTTTTCAGCCTGTCTACCAGTAAGACCTAATTTTGACACATCAATCAAAAGCAGGTGATTGTCTGTCCCACCAGTTAAAACTTCTAATCCATTTTCTATGCATGCATTAGCAAAGGTTTTAGCATTATCAACAATTGATTGCGTGTAAATTTGAAAGGATTTAGTATTTGCTTCAGAAAAAGCAACAGCTTTTGCTGCCATAACATGAGGAAGAGGGCCTCCAATAACTAAAGGGCAACCTTTATTAACAAAATCTGCAAACTCTGCCTTACATAAAATCATACCTCCCCTAGGACCTCGAAGGGTTTTATGTGTAGTAGATGTGACAACATCTGCATACTCTATTGGGTTATACTCCCCAGTTAAAGTTTTACCTGCAACTAGTCCAGAAAAATGAGCCATATCAACCATTAATATTGCTCCAACTTCATCTGCAATTTCTTTCATTATTTTAAAATTAACTAATCTTGAATAAGCACTATAACCAGCTAATAAAATTAATGGTTTAAAATCGATTGCTTGTTTCCGAATAACATCATAATCTAATAATTTAGAATCCCTATCAACATCATAGGTTTCAACTTGGAACATTCTGGAAGATACATTATGACGGTATCCATGACTTAAATGTCCTCCAGAATAGTAATTCATGGCCAAAAGCTTTTGGTTCCCAAACAACTGGCGAAGTTCTTTCCATTCAGTGTTTGATAAAGATGTTATATCTTTTTTATCTAAATTGTTTAAAAAAGGTTCCTGTACTCGTGTAGCTAATATAGCCCAATATGCAATTAAATTAGCATCGGCACCTGAATGTGGTTGTACATAAGCATGTTCAGCATTAAATAACAATTTAGCTAATTCAGCTGCTCTCGATTCAACAATATCAACATTGTCACAACCTGCATAAAATCTATGGAAAGGATAACCTTCTGCATATTTATCTGTAAGTAAGTTGGCTTGAGCCATTTGAACAGCAATTGAGCAATAATTCTCACTAGCGATCATTTTTAAATTAGATCGTTGATCTTCTAGTTCTTGAATGATTGCTCGTGAAATAGTTGGATCAATTGAATGTACAAGCTGTAAAGAAGAAAGATAAGCAATCGAACCTAAGTTATTAAAATCATTTCCATCAGTAAATTTTTGTTTGAGAATAGATTCAAAATCAGCAACCATAATAAACTCCTATCATATTAGTATTATTATACGATATATAGGGATAATATGATTGTTTGTTTTTGGATATATAATTAATTCAAGTTACTTTGGTCTGAATGAAAACTAAAATCATCTTTAGGCATTGTTAATTTTATAGCCTTTAATAAATTGATAGCAATATCGATATATTCTAACGAGAGTGGTGCTGTTAATTTGGCATCACCTGCTCGAAGTATTAATGCTTCGGAATCATTATATTCGGAAAGTTCAATGTTATCAGTAAAAGATGTAATGGGTGAATTTAAATGGGGGTTCGCCACATCTGAATCAGGGAAATTAACAGTGTGATGTGAAAGAGCGCGAGAAGCATCATTCAAGTGTTTTTGTATAAGGGTAAATCTACGAATAATATCTTCCTTAGAGGCTCTAGTAATCTCTTCGAGCCCTACAAGAAGGCTCTTATCATCAGGTGATTCACCTTCAAAGCGATCATATAGGGCAAATAGTAAATCAACTCGTTTAAAAGCTTGGGATGTCGCTTGGAGACGCTCGGATTCACTTGAAGGATTAATTATACGTTGAGCAAGGTCGGAAACCCTAAGTTCTCCACGACCCTCTACAAGCCCAAAGTCTCTCAATGCGGCAATTTTAGCAAATAATGTGCCACTATTTTCAGCCATACCTAATTCCCAAGCTAGTCCCTTAACGCGGACTGAACCCTTAAATTTATTTAAAATACGAGCAGAAATTTCAATTGCATCACTAAAACGTATATCGGGATAAGAATAAGTTCCAAGTTTTGCCATAACTAACCTCCATGCGACTCTAGTAGTTACTAAAAATTCTAATAATTCCTCTAAATAAAGGATATTAATAGCAATTCCCTTTATTCCTCACTTTACTGTAATAATTGCTATTTAATCTACATTAATCCCTAACTTTTGTCAATATATTGCTATTTCCTCTATTGATATTACCAGAAAACCCTATTTTATTCTACCTATTTGCTATATACCTGCTATATACTCCTGAATATTCCATTTATTATCTGGGGATTTGCTAAAATATTACTATGGGTGGGATTTTATATTTTATTTGTATATAATCTTGTCAGATATAAAAAATAGGAGGGATTATGCGTATTTTATATACATTGACTACTTGCCCTACTTGCATGCAGCTCAAATTGGACCTAAAAAAAAATGGTATAGGATATGAAGAGCGCCAAGTTGATAAAAACCAAGAATGGCTTAATGAAGCTCTAACCTATGCAGATACAGTTCCTATCATGATAGAAGGTGATAAAGTATCTATAGGGTTTAATGGGAATATGGGCTGAGAAATTGAATGATAGTCGAGTTCGACTATATAAAACGCAACAGGTCACTTTTAACAATACTTGAGAGGAATGGTGGTAAATGACTAGTATAAATACTGTGGTAACGACTGATAGGTATAAATCCGGCTTTTCTTACACTGAATATCTATCGCAAATCAATGTAAATAAGGAACGATTTGATGAATTTTATCAAAATTTCACGATACCTGCTGAAGTTATCGAGATATTTGAAAATGCACAAAAAACAAATGGCCCTTTAAAAATCCTTGTAATTGGTGAAGATTGGTGCCCTGATGTTTATAGAGGAATGCCTGTAATCGCAAAGATTGCTAGTGAATGTAATATTGAAATCAAAATTTTTCCTCGAGATGAAAATTTAGACCTTTCTGATTTATTTCTCAAAGATGGTGAATTTAGATCTATTCCAGTGTGTGTGATTTTTACCAATGAATTAGAATACATAGGTCACTGGATTGAACGATCATCTAAAGCAAATGATGAACGAAAAATAATTGAGGATCAAATTAAAAAAGAAATGCCTGATGCTGAAGAACAAAATATAAGAAGTGAACTTAGGGATAGAACAAGAGATAAATATCCTGAATGGCAATTAGAAACAGCTAAAGAGCTTGCTGGTCTATTAGAATAATTTATAAAAAATAGTACACATTCTTTACTTATACCATTCTTAATATCTAACTACATAATACTCTGATATGATTACTGTATGAGAATTTTTCACATAGTAATCTTATCAGTATTATTTGTGATTTTGCCAATCATATTATCTTGTAGCTCAAATCAACTTGACCCTAATACTATTCCCAACATAGAAGCAACAATTGAAGCAAGACTGGCGGAAGCAGTGGCACTAGCAATATTACAAACCCCAACACCTACTCCACTTCCTGCTCCGACTCCGACACCTTTACCTACTCCTACTCCACTTCCTGCTCCGACTCCGACACCTTTACCTACTCCTACTCCGACACCTTTACCTACTCCTACTCCTACTCCGACTCCGACTCCGGCTCCGGCTCCTACCCCTACTCCGACACCTTTACCCACTCCGACTCCGGTGATTATCAAAGTACGAGCTGATCAAGAAAACCAACCTGACTTCATACCTCTGTCATCTTCAGAAATGAAAAATATACTTTCAATGATTTATACGGAAAATCCTGATGCCTATAGTACTTCAAATTCTTTTTCTCTTGATTTAAATTCAGGCAAAATGGAATCCACAATCTCATCTATTGATAACACAAAACAAATAATTTCTATATTCAATACTGGATACTGGTTAGTTACTGGAGAATCACCTCTTTCTTTAATACCATCTGTCCTGCCAAAAAGTGAATGGCCTTCAACTGTAAAAGATATTGCATCAGGATATTGTTGTGAGCAAAAAAATACAAAAATTCAATTTATTGCGGATCGAAACGGATCAGTAACAGAAGTAATCGATACTTTAGCACATGAATCTGGACATGCTAGACAAACCCTACTCAGACCAGGTCAAATTTATTCTGAAAGAGTAGATTTTTCAGAAGCTTTAGCTTATTTAATGCAAGCCTCTATTATAAGAGCCCTTGGAGAATACACTGGACTTAACACAACAGGAATCCCATCAAATCTTGTAATAAGTACCGGTCAGCAACAATTTAAAATTGAAGAATATCTTTTTAAATGGGCTCATGATTTGAAGTCATTAGAAACTACGGGGAATGGTAATCATGAACGTGCTAAATACTTTTTATGGTTGACACTATTATACGAACCTGAGTTTTCTGAATATAAAAATAAAATACTTCAAAGTAAAGCTACCTATCTTAATTCTACAGAACTTTATGATATTTATAACTTCCTTTTAAAAAAAGACACGAGCCAAATTTCTTCTTACACAGATAAAATGCTAAATAAAATTTCAGAAATTGAAAACTTACTTACAGGCACACTGGATAAAAGAGTTGGATCAAGAATAAAATATGAAGGGTTTATTACTGGTACAGGTTGGGAAACTGCTGTCCTAATCCCCTGATACTACCATTGAACAAACATAGGCATGATAACATGAATATAGGAATCATCGCCGACTTGCTTAAATACTCCGGGGCTTGAAGGGCTGGTTGTTTCCAATACAACTTTATCTGAGCCAAGAATTCCTAACACATCACTTAAATACTTAGAACTAAAAGCAATTTTTGATTCATCACCTTCAGTTTCTACTATTATTTCACCGCTGTTATCACCTAGCTCTTCAGCCCTAGCAGAAACAATTAATTTATCTTCATTACCTGAACCTGGGGCAACTTGCAACCGAATAATTCCACTTCCATCTCTGGCAAATATTGATGCCGAACGGGTTGCTCGTGCAAATTCAGTAGAATCTACAATTGTTCTTGTACTATAATTTTGAGGTATTAATTGATTGTAATTCGGGAATGAGCCTGCTAATAGTTGCGAAGTTAATTCTATATCTCCAGATTTAAATAAAACCTGATTTTTAGTAGGAGTTATAGTCATTTGAACATCTGTTTGCACATCAGCAATAATACGTTCTAATTCCCTGAGAGTTCTTGATGGAACAATAAAATCGACTGATTCTAGTATACCGGAATCAATCGATGATTTATGAACGGCCAATCTAAACCCATCAGCAGCAGCAAAAGTTAATAGATCACTGGAAATCTCGATCTGCACACCAGTCAAAACCGGTCTTGAATCTTCTGTAGCAGCTGCAAAAGCTACTTGGTTAATTGATTTTCGTAAAGTTGCAGAAGGAATGGTCAGTAGAACGTCACCATCAACTGTAGGGATTGGAGGAAATTCATCTGCAGAAACTCCTAAAATTCTACATTCAAACTTACCCGAGTGTAGTTCAACTCCTAAAGGAGAATCTGTAAGCGTTATACTTACTTCCCCAGATGGTAATGAATTAACAAAATCAGAAAAAAGTCTTGCAGGTATAGTAACCTGACCTTCATTTTCTATGGAGGCTCCTATCCAAGTGGTAATAGCTATTTCTAAGTTTGTTGCTGTGAGTTTGAGTCTCCCTAAATCAGTAGATATAAGTATATTTTGAGTTATGGGCAAAGTAGTTCTTGTAGCAACGCCTCTGCCGACTAATGCGAGTGCTCTACTTAAGTTCTCTTGTAAGCATGTTAACTGCATTGTATTCCCCATCCTTTATATATACTTACGTGTGATAATTTAAGCAACGTTAACTGTTCCAATCATGCCTAATGATTCGTGGGGAACACAATATAATTTAAAACTTCCTGCAACACTTGGTGTAACATCTTGTGTAACAGTTTCCCCAGCATTTACATAAACTTCAATACCTAATTCATCGACATTGAATGTGTGAAATTCATTTACATTGCTAAATTGTAGTGTATATGTTGTATTTAATGTCCAGTCAATTGTTTCTGGATCAAAGATATAAGGGTTTTCTTTTTGTATTACTTGAAATAACTCACCGGTACCTGATGCTGTTGATGAGGATGTTGCAGTAGTTGAAACTAAAGTTGTAGCACTTGCGTCGGAATTATAGGAAGAATTTGTATCAGGAAAAGTCATATTCTCATTGGGGTCTTCTTCTTGTGGGTTGCAAGAAACAATTGTTAGAAAAAGAGCAGCGAGGAAGAATAATTGAAAAGTTTTGCGAATTGAAAAAGATGTCATGAAATATTCACCAACCTATCTAAAATATACTAAATATTATTATAAAATTATACCAATAATTAAAAACTACTGTCTATACAAATGAACTAAATAATAATGTCGTTTCTTAGTTAATTAAAAACTAATAGTTATGAGTAAAATGTATTATTCTGTTCAATTTAGATAAAAATATTCTGCTATTATTTATCATGTCGCAACAGAAATATTAAAAGATCTATTCTGTTCAATTTAGATAATGTTTTTATATACAAAACACAAGATATTCACTCATTAAGAAGGAATACATGCAATAACCACAATTTCAACTAAAAGTTCTTCTCTATTAAGCATTACTTCTACTGTAGCTCTTGCAGGTTTTTCTCCTGTAAAATATTCTCCATATACTTTATTATACTCTTGTAAATCTTCTCTTTTTGTTAGATAAGTTGTAGCTGATAACACGTTGTTTAAAGATGTGCCAGCCTTTTCAAGAATCACTTTAATGCGTTCTAAAGTAAAACTTGTTTGTTCACGAATACCTTCTCCCAAAACTCCAGTTACAGGGTGGGTTCCAGTTTGACCTGAAACAAACACAAGATCGCCAAATTTAGTTGCAGCTGATAAATTCGGATTAGATTTTTCCATGTCAATTTCAATTATTTCTTTTTGTGACATTGTTTACCTCCCATAAATTATATATTCTTCACCTATTGTACCTCGGAAATTATAATTAATAATCTAATCCCAAGTTGTCTTTTATTAAATTCATAGGTAAAATGGCTAGTATTCACATAAGCCCCAGTAGCTCAGTGGATCAGAGCATCGGACTTCTAATCCGTGTGTCGTGGGTTCGAGTCCCACCTGGGGTACCATTAACTTAATAAATCACGCACCACAATAGAATAGAAAGGCCCAAAGAATGGTTAATAAAAAACTTGATGACGATAGAGCATTTAATTTTTTCCAAGTAAATGACAGGGGCGCTAAACCGCGAACAAGCGGAATTACAGAAATACGAGGTCCAAATAGTCTTTGGCCAGTTGGTCCTAACTATATGGAAGATATATTCAAACTCTATGGGTATTATGTTGATTCATTCAAATATGTTGGTGGAACTTATAGATTGATTCCTCGTGATGTTGTGAAAGAAATGAATGATTTATGTCATAAATATGATGTTATGGTATCTACTGGAGGGTTTACTGAAAGAATCCTTAAAGGCCCCGATGAACATTTAGATTTATATTTAAAAGAATGTGTTGATCTTGGATTTGACATTGTGGAAATATCAGAAAATAAAATATCCATTGATTATGAAGATATTATACGAGTAATTAAAAAAGTTAAAGAATATGGGTTAAAACCTAAACCAGAAGTTGGGGTCATGAGGTCTAGTGGATACGGTGGTGATCCTGATTGGGCTGTAGCTAAAGCTGCAAAATACCTAGAAGCAGGCGCGTATCTTATAATGATGGAATCAGAAGGTATTACAGAAAATAATTACATCGGAACAAAAGGTGGTAGTGGTGAAGGGGCTATTGATAAGGAATTATGGAATACTAATGTCGTCACAAAGTTTATTAATGCTCTCGGATTAAGAAACATTATGTTTGAAGCTGCTGAAAAAGAAGTATTCACGTATTATATCGATAATTATGGACCAGGTGTAAACCTTTTTGTAGATAATAGTCAAATAAATGCTTTGGAAATGGTTCGATCTAATGTCTTCTTTGGATCTGTAGCAGAAAACACTACCACATACAAAGGATAGTTATGGATATTCAATCTTTAATGAATAAGATAGATGAACAACGAGAAGATTTAATTGCCCTGCATCAAGAATTAGTTAAAATACCTTCTGTTAATACAGGATTTATGCCAACAGGAAATGAAACTGCTGTATGCAATTACGTAAGAGACTGGTTGAAAAAATATGGAATTGAATCAGAAATCCTTTCGAGGGACCCTGATAGAGGCAATATTATTGCAAGTATTGAAGGA
>Ga0302139_10001687_pt1 | contig 10835 bp, 3 predicted proteins | sample CBN3_331_MG_FD_203104 | JGI IMG/M metagenome (GOLD analysis project Ga0302139, IMG submission 203104) | Marine microbial communities from Western Arctic Ocean, Canada - CBN3_33.1 | ecosystem: Environmental > Aquatic > Marine > Oceanic | place: Canada: Western Arctic Ocean | collected 2017-09-15 | reverse complement strand
AGCAGCCCTTCTTTGAAAAACAGCTTGCTGAACTTACTCCTCCTGCGCGGACACCGGCAACAAATGCCACAGCAGGTATACCATGCCATCGAACAGCAGGCGGCCCAGCAATTGGCAGGGGTACCGATTGATTCTGCGGTCGATCGCTCGGCCATTTTGCGCCTAGGGTATATCCTTGTAGCGGTCGTTGCACTCGGCACACTTTATCGAATTCTTTCGCCCAAAGATCCTTTCACCTCGGCAGCGCGCGTGCTCATGCCGTGGTCCGACATCACCTTCCCCAGCCGCGTGCAGATTCTCGATGTATCGCCGGGCAATACGTCGATCGCGCGGGGCGAACCCTTGCAAATCTCGGCCGAGTTGCTGGGCCTCGAAGACGACGAGCCGGCGCAGCTCCTCTATTCGACAATCGACGAGCAAAAGGTGAATCAAGAAATCCGCATGATGGCGGCAGCCGGGAGCAATCGGTTTGAATGCGCGTTGCCCAGCCGGATGGCCGCCGGAGAAGTCAGTGGCGTACAGCAGGATTTAACCTATTGGATCGAAGCGGGCGACGCCCGCTCGCCTCGTTATCAAGTATCGGTTTTTGCCCGGCCGACGCTTGTGGTGAGCATGTTGCGTTACGAGTACCCGGCCTACACCGGCTACCCGTCGCTGGAAGTGCAGCATACGGGTGATATTCGGGCCATCGAAGGCTCGCGCGTGACTCTCATGGCGCAGTCCAATAAGCCGATCCGGCAGGCGCACGTCGATTTCGAAGCCGACGGCAAGCACGATCTGCTGATGAAGTCCGACGACCAAAAAGCAACGGTAACTTTTCCTTTGGAACTCAAAGACGACCGGCGCACCCCTCGCTACGAGAGCTACGTACTCCGTTATCAAACCAACCAAGGGCGCAAGAACCAGTTACCGCCGAAGTATCAAATCGACGTGATCCCCGACTATGCCCCTGAGGTCCAGTTGCTGTTGCCCGAAGAAGCGCTCTCTGACGTGAAGCTCGACCAGCAGGTGGCATTTGAGGTGGAAGCGCGTGATCCCGACTTCGCCGTGAGCGATGTCACTCTGTTTGGCGAGGTGGCCGGTGAGCAGGTGGTAAAAGAAAACCTGCTGAGCCGAAATCACCAGGGCCGCTTTCTCGGCAAGTTACGCAAGACACCGGCCGAGTTAGGACTGCATGTCGGCGACGTGATGGAGTATTGGGCCGCGGCGATTGACAATCGCCGTCCCACCGCCAACGTGGCACACACCGTGCGCCGCAAACTGCGAGTGGTCGATTCTGAGCAAGGCAATAGCGGAGAACAACAAGGCGATTCCTCCCAGGGTGAGAATGGAGACCAACAACCCGAAGCCGGCGCACTACCGCCTGGCGACGGCCAAGAAGGTGACCCGCCACAAGACCCGAATGGCGAAAGGCAAGACGCAGAGTCGGGCGAGAACGACGGCACGGGCGAAGGAGGTGTTGGCCAACAAGGCGCGCCTAGCGAACAAGCAGGCGCGGGTGGCAAGGGGCAGGAGAATGAGGACCATGCCGAAGAGGATCTCGCGCCCGATTCCCCAGCTGGCGAAGGCGGTAACTCGCGCGAAGCGAGCGAACCGTCGGTCGATCCCTCAGACGACTCCAATGGGGGAGAGAATCCCGGCGGTCAATCGGGCGAGAACCAAGGACAGCAACAAAAAGTCTCTGCAGAAGGCGATGACGATGGCACCGCGTTTGAGCGCATCACGGAACACTTCGACGAACAAGCAGGCTCTCCCGAAGGGGCAGCACCTTCAGAAGAAACTAAAGGGGACGAAGCAAACCCGACAGAAGCCAACCCTGCAGAAAACAGCGCTGGCGAAGCGGAGGGGGGCGAAAACAGTGACGACCAGTCCGCTGGCTCCGGCGAAAACCCAGAAGAGCCCGGCACCGACGAGCCCAGCGCTGGTGAGGCCAACAAGCCAAACGGCGAGGCCCCAGGAGCCGAAGGCCTACCTGAGCAGCAACTGGATTCGGGCGATGGGCAAGGCGCCCAACCGTCGAGCGACCCAGCAGAGGGCGGCCAGATGTCGCCCGAACAAGGCCCCGCCGGGGCAGGCGAGAATCCAGGAGAAGAGCAAGGCGTCCCCCAATCAGAAGGCGCTAAAAAACCTCGCGACAAGCCACCCGGCAAGGGAGACGAGGGAAAGCAAAACGACCAAGAACCCTCTGCCGCAGCCGAGGGCCAAACCGAGTCCGATTCTAAGGGTGGCCAAGGCGGCGATAGGTCGGGCGGGGGTCAGGAAGGTGCGGGCCAACAAGCCGATGCCGAAGGCACAGGCGGCGCAGGCGAGAACACGGCTGCCGAAGACGGCGGAGGGCAAGCCACGGAGCCCGGCGAAGGCGATGCCGGTGCGCTCCCCGGTGACCAGCAACAGGCCGAAGGCCAAACGGGTGAATCGAGCAAAGACCAACCCGGCGACGGCAGCGAGCCGGGCGACGTAGATGACGGTCGATCGGGCGATCAGCCCGACGGAGCCCCAAACCCTGCGCAAAATGGCGCCGATCCCAAGGCGGGCCAACCTGCCGGCGACTCTCCACCGCCCGGAGCTGAGGGCCAATCAGATGGCAAGCCTGGCGAGGGATCGCAACCTCCCCAGGGCGGCGGAGAAGGTGGCAATGCCGCCTCGCCGCCAGAGGGCGAACTTTTGCCCGCCGACAAAGCCAATCTCGAATACGCCCGCAATCAAACCGACCTCGTCCTCGACAAGCTCGAAGATCAGCTCAAGAAGAAGCAAGTCGACGAAGGGCTGCTCGATAGCTTAGGTTGGAACCAAGACGAACTGCGCCGGTTTGTCGATCGCTGGAAAAATCTCAAATCGCAGGCCGAGGGCGAAAACGGCTCGAAAGAAGCCCGCGCCCAGCTTGACGATTCGTTGCGGAGCCTCGGCTTGTTGCCAACGGGCCGCTACGGTTACCGCTCGCACACCGCCAAAGACCGACTCCGCGATCTACAAGATGCCTACCGCGGCCGCACGCCGCTGGAATATCAGGAACAGGTAAGGGCCTATATCAAGGGCACCGCGACATCTGAAGATGTGAATGACGAATGACGAAGCCCGAAAAACGCGCAACGAAGGCGAATTCGCCATTCTCATTCTGTGAGCCCGGCTATCCCTATCGCTGAGATTCTGAACAATTGACCGAATGACTCCTCCCCCGATCCCTCGCTATCTCGTTCCCTTTCATCCCAAGCAGATTCCGCATCACTTTGTCGACGTGCTGGTGATTGGTGGGGGTATCGCCGGCATGCGGGCCACCATGGCCATTGACCCTCGCCTCTCGGCACTGGTGGTGACCAAAGATCAACTGCAAGAGTCCAATAGTTCCTACGCCCAAGGCGGGATCGCCGGGGTGTTGACGCCTGACGATTGTTTTGACAACCACATCGCCGACACCCTTATCGCCGGCGGCGAACTATGCGATCGTGAAGTGGTCGAAATGGTCATCCGTGAAGCGCCGGTGCACATTCGCCAGCTGATCGAATGGGGAACCGTTTTCGATTCTCAAGCGGGCGAACTGCTGCTCGGTCGCGAAGGTGGGCATAGCCATAACCGCATCGCCCACGCTCTGGGTGACGCTACCGGCCAGGAAATCATGCGGGCGATGATCTTGCGTGCCCGCGAAGTACTCCAGGCACAAATCTGGCAAAACACTTTTACGATCGATCTGTTAACGCACGAAGGCGAGTGCTGTGGCGCGCTCGTGTGGAATAAGCATCACGGCAGAACTTTCGTTTGGGCCAAGCAAACTATCCTCTGCACCGGCGGCGTCGGCCAAATTTTTCGCGAAACCACCAACCCGCCTGTCGCCACCGGCGACGGTCATGCCTTTGCCTATCGCGCGGGCGCAGAACTCCTTGACATGGAGTTCATGCAGTTCCATCCCACTGTGCTTTACATCGCCGGCAGCAGCCGCACCCTGATTACCGAGGCGGTGCGCGGTGAAGGGGCTCTGCTCGTGGATGCAAGCGGCGAACGCTTCATGCCGCAGTACGACGAGCGCGCTGAGCTGGCGCCACGTGACATCGTGAGCCAGGCCATCGTCGATCGCATGCAGAAGATACGCCACCCGTGCGTGTATCTCGATCTTAGTCCGCTCGGCGCCGAAAAAGCACGACAGCGTTTTCCGGGCATCACTAAAAGTTGCGCTGAGTTCGGCATCGACATCGCACACGATCGCATCCCGGTGCGCCCCGGTGCGCACTACATGATCGGCGGCGTGAAAGTCGACCAAGACGGACGCACGACACTGCCCCGACTCTGGGCCTCAGGCGAGGCCACCAGCAGCGGCCTGCACGGCGCGAACCGCTTGGCCTCAAACAGCCTGCTCGAAGGCCTGGTCTACGGTGCCCACGCCGGCGAGGCCGCTTCAGCGGCCGCGCTGTTACAAAACGACACGTACCAAGCGATCCCGCTGGAGAACCCCGTCGCCGCCCCGCACGACGGACCGCTCGACCTACAAGACATGCGCAACTCGCTGAAAAGCCAAATGTGGCGCGCCGCCGGCGTACGTCGCACGGGCGCACAACTCGATGAAGCATTGCAAACGATCGACGGCTGGTGCTGCTATGCCCTGCCACGGCAGTTTACCGAGCCCCAGGGCTGGGAATTTCAAAACATGCTCACCGTGTCGCGCTTGATGCTCCAAGCAGCTCTCAGCCGAGAAGAATCACGCGGCGTGCATCTCCGCAGCGATTTCCCGGAGCAGGATGACCGGCGCTGGAAGCATCGCCTAGCGGCGGTACGAGCCAACACCTAGACCAAAATCGCGACGAAACGGATGAAATATCCGGGCCGGCGCCGTTGGCCCGCAAACTACACAAGTCGATCCACGACGATTTCGTAACTGCTTTGCCAGACCGAAAGATTTTGACTTGGGGTTATTCATAGTTGTGCGTCTCGTGAGAACAGTCTGAGTCCGGCCCTGATTCTGCTGCTGGTTGGGCCAAGTCGTTAACATCATCAATCAACATAGTCTCGCTCCACTAGCCTGGGCGAAGAAATAATGATATTATAACGATCGTATGGGATGGCAATTATCGAGTAACGATCCCCCACAAGAATTTGAACAGCAGCATCCTAGCCCTTTGGCCGAGCGCTCCATGAGGCATTGACCTACAGGCAAAGACGGCCGAAAAACGGCAAAAATATCCGTCGCCAGCCGAATCTACCTGCACCTCTCGGCGTAGCGTCAACTATAGACAGCATGGTGGTGCAGGGATTACCTTTGGGGAACACTTGAGGGGCCCGCAATGGGCCCTTTGGAAAGCCTAAGCATATGTAAGTATTCGCCGAAGGGGTGGAGCATTTCGTTGCTATCGTCACTTTTTCCGGCGTTTTTGGCCTGGATAGCATTGCGGTCCCACACCTTCGGCGAATATTTACAGGCATATTGCCGTAAGTCTTTATTCAGAATAGACTTGCCTCCACGTAGTGTATCGCAGCTGTGTACCCCCACTGTGTGTCGCACTACCATACCCCACAAGCATAGTGGTCGCCCTAACGAGTAGGGTGGGCACTGCCCACCGGAATGCCGAAAAATGTTCGCAGAGGGTAGGCCAACCGAAGGGCTTTCCGCCGTTCGCAAATCAGGTTTCAACACAAGTCAATTCCCCGGAGAGTGAATTCTCGATGAGCAAAACCACCCCCGCTTCGTCTTCGGCCGACGTGCCGATGATCGAGGCCCAAGGCCTCTCGAAATTCTACGGCGGCTTTGCCGCCTCGCGCGACGTGACCTTTTCGATCAACCAAGGTGAAGTCGCCGCCTTTCTGGGGCCCAACGGCGCTGGCAAAAGCACCACGATGAAACTCTTGACCGGCTACCTGGCCCCTTCCGAGGGTTCGGCCCGTGTCGCCGGATTCGACATGGCCAGCGAGCGGATCCAAGGGGCTCAGCGACTTGGCTACCTGCCGGAGAACGGTCCGCTCTATGCCGACATGACGCCGCGTACTTTGCTCAATTTCTTTGCCGATCTACGCGGCATGTCACCGAGACAATTTGACGAACGCTTTCAGTCCGTCGTCCATACTTGCAACCTAGAGAGTGTCCTTGGCAAACCGATCGGCAAGCTTTCTAAGGGTTTTCGCCAGCGCGTCGGCATGGCGCAAGCACTATTGCATGATCCTGACGTGCTGATTCTCGACGAGCCAACCGCCGGCCTCGACCCAAATCAAATTCGCGAAGTGCGCAAAATGATCCGCGAATTGGGTAAGTCCAAAACTATTTTGCTGTCAACACACATCCTGCAAGAAGTCGAGGCCATGTGTAACCGTGTGGTGTTCATCAACGAAGGCCGACTTGTTTTTGACGGCACCCCCGCACAGCTGAGCGAGCAACACGCCGACCTCGACGAACGTTTTCACCAACTTACTACTGCTGGTTAAACGCAGAGAGCGAGGAGGCGCAGAGGACCGCAAAGAGAAAACTATTATATTTTTAATTCTCTGCGGCCCTTTGCGTCTCAGCATCCTCAGCGTTTAACAGAACCCAAAAAAGACCTCAACCATGAACTTCAACGTTCTTAAATCGATTTTTAAGCGTGACTTCGTCAGCTACTTTTCTAGCCCGACGGGGTACGTGTTTATTTGTGTGTTTGTGGTGCTTAGCGCGCTGGCCACTTTTTGGCCGCCCGAGTTTTTCGCTAGCAACCTGGCCAATTTGGACCAGCTCAGCCGCTGGTTGCCGTTCATCATGCTGGTGTTTATCCCGGCGATTACGATGAGCATTTGGGCAGAAGAACGCCGCCAGGGTACGGACGAACTCTTGTTGACTTCTCCGGCCAGCGATTTTGATGTCGTGCTAGGAAAGTATTTGGCCGGCGTGGCAATTTTCACTGTCTCACTCATGTTCTCCGCTTTCTCAATTTACTTGGTCTTCAAATGGGGTTTAGGCAATCCAGACGGCGGCCTGTTCATCAGTACTTTTGTCGGCTATTGGTTTGTCGGATTCGCCATGATCGCGATTGGCATGGTCGCCTCGTTCCTGACAGACAATCTTACGGTGGGCTTCATCCTCGCCACGCTCTTTAATCTACCACTAGCGCTTTTTGGAGTTGCCGGTTGGTTTATCACCAACTCATCCTGGGCCGAGGTCATTCGTCGCTGGAGTGCCATGGAACGGTTCCAGGACTTCGAACGCGGAGTTATCGGCATTGGAGGCGTGGTCTATTTCGTCGCCCTGGCCGCAGTGATGCTTTATCTTTGCATGATCCTGATTGGCAGACGGCATTGGCAAGCACGCGAGGATAACCGCGGGCTGCTGGGGCACTATGTCCTGCGGACCGTTGCTCTCTTGGGCCTGGCGATTGGCGTCACCGAGATCGCACAAACTCGCAATTGGCTCTACGCCGACATCAGTAGCGAGCAGCTCAGCTCGCTCTCGGACGATACGGTCAAAATCCTCAGTGAACTCCGTAACGACAGCAGCGCCAAGACGATCAAGATCGACGCCTACGTCAGCCCGCAGGTACCCACCGAGTATGCCGACACCAAACTGAATTTACTGGCGGCACTGGCCGAAATGAGCAGTCTGAGCGGCAACAAAATTCAGGTCCACAAGCATGAAATCGAAAACTACGGCCCCGAAGCGCTCAAGGCCGAGGACACATTTGGCATCACTCCACAGGAAGTCTTGATCAATGAAGGAGGAGAGCAATCGCGAGAAGAGTTCTTTTTGGGGGCGGCCGTCACCTCAGGATTGGGCAAGGTCGTGATTCCTTTCATCGATAAGGGCATTCCTGTCGAATACGAGTTGGTCCGTTCCATCTCAACGGTTACCCAAGAAAACCGGCTCAAAGTCGGGGTCGTCGATACGGGGATTCCGTTCGTGAACCCTTCAAGCAATCGTGAGCAAGAGTTTGCCCTCATCACCGAGCTGCGCAAACAATACGACATCGATGATGAACCCATCAATCCGAGCGAGCCCATCAAGGAGAAATACGACGTCTTGATCGCCATTCAGCCTTCGATGCTCGCTCCTCAAGAGATGGATCACTTGGTCGATGCGGTCCGCAGTGGCATGCCTACCTTGATCTTGGAAGATCCTATGCCTTATTTCTTTCCGAATGAGGTCGCAGGAACGGCAGAGCCAAAACAAGCGCCAGGCATGATGGGGATGTTCGGTGGTGGCAAGCCACAACCCAAGGGCGATATCAACCAACTATGGCGTACTCTGGGGATTGACCTGAAACCTCGAGAAGTGATCTGGCAGGAGTACCAGCCCGAAAACACGCTGCGCGGCCAGATTGATTCGCACTGGATCTTTGTCGACAAAGGCAATGGCTCCCTGGATCCTTTGAATTCGGAGAACATTATCACCTCCGGCATGAATCAAGTGCTACTGGTTTATCCGGGCTCACTCTCTCCAAGCGAAGATTCCAAATTGAACTTTGAGCAGCTGGTTGTCACCGGAGGAGAAGGGTCGGGTGTGGTCGAAACTCAGGCAATCCGCCGCCGAATTTCGAATCCACGCACCTTCCGCCACATGTCCGATTCCTACACCCATATCTTGGCCGCCCATATACATGGCCTCCGGCGCGATGAGGACGAACTGCTCAGCTCCCTCGCGAGCGCGACAGAACCAGAAAAAACGGGCGACTCCCAAGCAGAAAATAGCCGAAATGGAAACACGGAAACCGCAAGCGATAAAAACGATAGCGGTACAACCAAGGACCCACCCGAAGCAGGTAGACCGATACAAGCAGTCGTCGTGGCCGACATCGATTGGATCATCCCCGACTTCTTCGCTATTCGCCAAAGTGGCAATCGCGAGTTGCTCACAGCCACACAAAACGTGACCTTTATTCTCAATATCATCGACACACTCGCCGGTGACGAGCGATTTATCGCGATTCGCAAACGGGCTCCCGCCCATCGTACCCTGGCCAAGATCGACGAAGCAACTCGGGCAAACCGTCAGCATGCTCTCGATGAAGAAAAGGAATTCTTGAAAGAGGTCCAAGCCGAAATAGCCGAAGCTCAGCAAGCCATGCAAGACAAAGTCGATGCAGTCCGCAACACGCCAGGCCTGAGCCGTCTGCAAATCGAGCAGCGGATCGAAGTCATGGCTGAGCAGGAGCAAAAAAAGATGCAGGCCGAACTCCGTTCGATCGATGCGGATCGTAGTCGCAAGCTCAAGCTGATCGACTCCAATCTGAAACAGGAGGTCAGCAGCATCCAGAACCTCTACAAGCGTTTCGCCATCCTGATTCCGCCGATCCCGCCCTTACTAGTTGCCCTCTATGTCTTTTTCCGTCGTCGTGAAGCAGAGCGCGAAGGCATTGCTAAGTCGAGATTACGTTAAAATAAAGAAAGAAATTTATCATGTCGGAAATGGCTAAAACGCTTCTCTTCGTCGCTTTGGCGGTCGGTTCGTTGTTCTTCGCGTTCTTCGTCGGTCCGAGCAGCGACAGCATCGATTTTGATGAATTCATTGGCCTACGCCTCAATGAATTTGAAGTCGATCAGGCGAAGCGGCTAGAAGTCGTGAAGTTTGACGCGGAGACTGCTGCCACACACGAATTTGAGATCGCTGAGGTCGACGGTCTTTGGACGATTCCCTCCAAACAAGGCTACCCCGCAGACGCAAACAAGCGGATGGCCGCAGCGGTCAACAATGTGATCGATCGCGAAATCCTGCGCATTGCCGCCCATAGTTCCAGTGAGCATGAGACATTGGGAGTGCTCAATCCGGAGAGTTCTAAGCTCAACTCCAAAACGACAGGCGCCGGCACGCGCGTCGTGATTTCGGATGTGCATGACAACGTGCTCTCCGATATGATCATCGGAAAACCGGTTCCAGATTCAGAAGACCAGTACCACGTGCGTGACACGGACAAAGATTTAGTCTACGTCGTGAATCTCAACCCCGAGAATCTCTCAACCAGCTTCAAGGACTGGATTGAAGGCGATCTACTAAAGCTCAACCCACTTGATTTGCAACTCGCCGAAATCCATGACTATTCCACAGAATTGCGCCGCGTACTGACGGCAAATGGCGTAGGCACGCAAGTGCTTTGGGACCGTCGCGGTGAGATGACTTTCGAATACGACAACTCGAAGTCTGAATGGAACGCCAAGCGTCTGCAGAAGTTCGACCCAGCCCAAGAGAAACTGGTTGAATTCGAATTAACTGAAGATGAAGAACTCAACAAAGACGCACTGCAAGAACTGCGGGACAGTTTAGAGGGCTTGTTGATTGTCGATGTCGAACGTAAGCCCGCAGGCTTGAGTGCCGATTTACAGGCTGGCGAAGACTTTCTGAACAACGAGGATGCCGTGGATAGTCTCCGCGAAAGAGGCTTTGCCGCCGTGCCACTCGTGGAGGGTGCCGAGCCAGAGATTCTCTCCAGCGAAGGTCAGCTGATTTGCTCGATGAAAGATGGCATTGAGTATGTCTTACGATTCGGCAACCTGAAGGCTGACAGCCAAGAAACCAGCGCTGCCGATGCTTCGGCCCAGGCAGACGGCTCGGAGACAGAGGCCGCAACTGCAGGGTCCGACATCTACCGCTACCTGTTTGTGATGGCACGTTTTAACGAACTCTTGCTCGCCAGCCCCGAGTTGGAAGAATTTCCTGACCTTCCCGAAGGCGTCACCGAGGAGGACCTGAAAGCAGCCGCCGAAGCCGCGGCCAGCGCTGCCCAGTCGCAGGATTCGGAAGCCGACGACGTAGCCCCATCAGACGACTCGTCGACTGCGAAAGAGGAAGAGGAAGAGGAAGAAGAAGAGGAAGAAGAAGAAGACGCCCCCGAAGAAGACGTACCTGAAGTCGAGGCAAGTGAATCACCGGCATCCACAGATTCAGTATCTGATTCAGT
>Ga0302139_10001679_pt1 | contig 10853 bp, 7 predicted proteins | sample CBN3_331_MG_FD_203104 | JGI IMG/M metagenome (GOLD analysis project Ga0302139, IMG submission 203104) | Marine microbial communities from Western Arctic Ocean, Canada - CBN3_33.1 | ecosystem: Environmental > Aquatic > Marine > Oceanic | place: Canada: Western Arctic Ocean | collected 2017-09-15 | reverse complement strand
GGCGGAGCTGGTGGTTTCCCCGGAGCGGGCGGAGCGCCTGGAGCTGGCGGAGCTGGTGGTTTCCCGGGAGCTGGTGGAGCGCCTGGAGCTGGCGGAGCTGGTGGTTTCCCCGGAGCGGGCGGAGCGCCTGGTGCTGGCGGAGCTGGTGGTTTCCCGGGAGCTGGTGGAGCGCCTGGTGCTGGCGGAGCTGGTGGTTTCCCCGGAGCGGGCGGAGCGCCTGGAGCTGGCGGAGCTGGTGGTTTTCCCGGAGCGGGTGGAGCGCCTGGAGCTGGCGGAGCTGGTGGTTTTCCCGGAGCGGGCGGAGCGCCTGGAGCTGGCGGAGCTGGTGGTTTCCCCGGAGCGGGTGGAGCAGGCGGATTCCCCGGTGCTGGTGGTGCTGGTGGTGCAGGCGGATTCCCTGGAGCTGGCGGAGCTGGTGGTTTTCCCGGAGCGGGTGGAGCGTCTGGAGCTGGCGGTTTCCCTGGAGCGGGTGGTCGCAAGAAGGTTCAGGCGAAGGCAGGGACTCCCGAGCATGCTGCGGACGACTTTGTTGCGAAGATGATTGCCGGCGACTCCAAGTCGGCTTCCGTGATGGTGTTGTCAGGAACGCGGATTCCGGCTCTCAAGGAGCTGCTCAAGGGTTCGCTGTCCAAGAAGTCTTCGGACCAGTGGAAGCAGGTTCTGCAGGGTGCCCAGCGTAACGGCGTGGCGAGAGCGGTCCGATCCGATCGAGTGGTCACCATGACCAACTCGAAGCGTCAGACGATCCGCATCGTCTTGCGGCGTCTAGGCAAGGACTACAAGATTTCCAGCATTACGTTGAACACCACTTCGACCAAGAAGAAGAGCAGCAGTCGCCGCCGGCGTCGTTAGGACGCGTTTTGGGCCAATGGAATGCTGGCCGAGTGTTGGCGCGTGGCGGGCTAGTGCTTGAAGTGGCGTCGCGCGGTGAAGACCATGGCGATGCCGTGTTCGTTGCAAGCTTCAATGACCGCGTCGTCGCCTCGTGAGCCTCCGGGCTGAGCAATCGCGGCGATCCCGGCTGCCGCGGCCTGATCGATGCCGTCTCGGAAGGGGAAGAAGGCGTCTGAGGCGAGCACGGAGTTGGTGGCACGATCGCCGGCCTTGCGGTGAGCGATGTGAACCGAATCGAGTCGGCTCATTTGCCCAGCCCCGACTCCCATCACGGCCAAGTCCTTGGCAAAGACGATCGCATTGGATTTGACGTGCTTGGCGACTGACCAGGCGAATTTCAGGTCCGCCATTTCCGATTCTGTCGGCTGGCGTTGGCTCGCGGTTTTCCATTCATCCCAGGGTTCCTCGGCTTCGTCTCGATCCTGCACCAGCATGCCTCCGCTGATCCTGCGGTATTCGGAGCCGGCGTCGCGTGGGTTGCAGAGGGCATCGAGTGTCAGCAGGCGAACGTTGTTTTTCCATTTCGGCCGCGTTCTGAGTGCTTCGAGTGCGAGGTCGTCGTAGGCCGGGGCGATGATGGCTTCAATGAAGCGACCGGGTTCGCAGAGCAGTTCGGCGGTTTCGAGTTGGAGTGGGCGATTGAAGCCGAGGATCGAGCCGAAGGCGCTGACGGGGTCACCGGCGTAGGCCGCTGTGAAGGCTTCGGGCTGAGTCTGTCCGACGGCACAGCCACAGGGGTTGTTGTGTTTGATGACAACGGCTGCCGGTTCGCGGAACTCTCGGATGATCGACAGAGCGGCGTCGAGGTCGAGGAGGTTGTTGTAGGAGAGTTCCTTGCCGCCGAGCAGTGTGGCGGCGGCCAGTGTGGCGGGGTCGGCGTCCGGTTCGACGTACCAGCGGCCTTGCTGGTGCGGGTTCTCGCCATAGCGGAGTGTCGCACGGGGCTTGAGTGTGATGGTCAGGGGCTGGAGCTCGTCCCGGCCTGGCACGTCCTGGCCATTGGGCAGGTTGGCCATATAATCGGCGATGGCTCGATCGTAGGCCGCGGTCATTTCGAAGGCGGCGTGGGCGAGTTCGCGGCGGAGTTCCAGGTTGAGGCCGTCGGTCTGGAGTGCATCGAGAACGCGAGCGTACTGGTCGGTTCGGGTGACGATGCCGACATGGGCGTGATTTTTGGCCGAAGATCTGACCATGCTTGGGCCGCCGATATCGATCTGTTCGATAGCTTCGGCGACTGTCACTCCATCTCGAGCGATCGTCTGTTGGAACGGGTAGAGGTTACAGACGACCAGTTCGAACGGCACGATGCCGTGTTCGGCGATGGCCTGAGCGTCGTCGGGGCGATCGGGGCGTCCCAGAATGGCGCCGTGCACCTTGGGGTGCAGAGTCTTGACCCGCCCGCCCATGATTTCGGGGAATCCCGTGTACTCGGAAATCCCAATCACTTCGATGCCGGCATCCTCGAGGTGCCCGCGGGTGCCTCCGGTCGAAACGATCTCGAACCCCAGTTCGATCAGTTGACCAGCAAACGGGGCCAGCCCGGTCTTGTCGCTGACGCTGACGAGGGCTCGACGCGTGGATCCATCGCTCATGATATTGACTCTCCCGCATTGGATCCGGCGGATTGCGCCCGATGGCGACCCGGTCCGGGCCGCGATCCTACTGATGCGGACGTGTCAATTCAAACCAGCCAGTCCGGGATTGCTACCGATCAGTTTCCCGGTGTCGATCCCGATCCCGAGGCAGGGGCGGGGGCAGGGGCGGGGGCAGGGTCGGGGGTGGGGTCAGCGAATTCGGGAAGAATCGGAAGCAGGTCGGGGTTCTGGTGAAACACGGGGAATTCGTGTTCGTTTCCAGCTTCACGGATCGCCACCAGCAGTCCGCTGTTGGTGGCCATGAACAGGCGATCGGTCCGATCGTTCGAGTGTTTGACTCCGAACTGCCGCAGCGGCATGGTCCCCAGCACAGCGCCATCGGCGCGTCGGAGGATAACGACATTGCCGACTCGATCGGCGGCATAGATTCGTTCGTGTGATGCACCGACGTAGTGTTTGACGCCCTTTCGCCACCAAGTCCGTTTTCCGGTCTGAGCCGAAATGGCAAACAGTCCTCCGGCGTCGGGGAAGATGAACACTTGTCGTCCGATGACTCGAGGTGCACGTCGAATCGGGAACCCCGAGGGGAACGGTTGCCAGCGTGCGTTGCCGTTTTCGGCATTCAGGCAATAGAGGTTGAAGTCTTCGCAGGCGACGTAGAGGAACCCTTGGTGGTAGGTGAGGGGTGCCGAGACAGAGGAATCGGTTTCGGATTGCCATTGCAGTCGGGGCGAGCCTGCGGTGATGCAGTACAGCGATTTGTCGAGGCTGGCGAAATTGACGACTCGACCGGTCGCGATCGGCGGTGTGGTGATGGTTTTCCCGGTCTGGTATCGCCATTGCCTGGCCAGGAAGCCCCATTCGGTGAGTTCGTTCTTCAGATACAGTTCGCGGATGCGATGCAGGTCGAAGGCGAAGATGCTGCCGTCGTGCGAGCCGTAGAAGATCTGGTCCTCGCTGACGGCCGGGCTGGTCGAGGGTGCTTTGGGGAGTTTGAGTTCCCAGACCAGTTCGCCGGAGAACTTGTCGAGGCAATACAGTTTGCGTGCGGCGGGGATGAATGCGAAGTTGCTGTTAGTGACGGCGCGTTGGCTGGGAGCGTCGCGGGGTCCCAGTTGAGCCGACCAGAGGCGCCGTCCGGTTTCGCTGTCGAAGGTGGTGACCGCACCGCTGCTGGCCTGCATCACCACCACGTCTTCGTCGACGAGCGTGTGAGCGATCACATCACGGCTGGGGTCCATGCTGGCCTGGCCCCACCACATGCGGACCAGACCGTGTCGTCTGAGCATGGTGTGAGACGGCAGTTCGCTGCCGCGGATGCCTTGCTGAGCCGACACCGGTGTCGGGGTGAGGCCAAGCAGAGGCAGTGCCATTGCGAACAGAATGGCAGATGGAATCGAGCAGTACGAGCGGAATCGTGTCATGGTGGTCAGTCGTGATGAGGCAGTTTGCGGGTGGCGATAAGCTTGTGACTTGAGTCTATCCGCGGTGGAGGTCGGTCGGCCAGAGGCTGACGCAACCTATCCTCATTCATTCGGTTTCCACGCCATGCATCCCGACTCGAAGCGTGGCCTGGACATGTCGAGAGAGGGATTGTTGTCGCGAGAGTGCTTCGATCGGTACAATTCCGCTGAGCGCCCCGGTCGTCACGACGGTCGTTGGAGGCAATGGGGACGAGCGATGGGGGTTCGGATTGTGCGGAGCGTTCCAGGCAGATCGATTGTGAGGCCTCCGGTGGTGCCGGTCGTGTCTTCTGGTCGCTTGGTGACCGTCGCCTGCGGACTGTTGTTGTGGGCTCGACTGCTTGGGCCGCAGCTGTTCGAGACTCGAGTGGCTGCCGACGTCATCCGGCTCGAGAATGGAGGCGAGTTGCGAGGTGAGTTGTTGGGTGCGGTGACACGGACTCCCGGCGAAACCATCTCCATCCGGACTCTTGGAGGGACTCGGGTCGAGGTGTCCGGTGATCGAGTCGTGCTGGTGGCACGACGTCCGTTGAAGTACGAGGAGTACGAGGCTCGATCCGAGCGGTTGTTGTCGGAGGACGACACGGTATCGGGGCATTGGGCATTGGCCGAGTGGTGTCGGCTTGAGCGGTTGCCCGAGAGGCGTCGTGTGCATTTGCAGCGAGTAGTTTCGCTCGATCCCGGCCACCGCCAGGCTCATTACGGACTCGGTCACACTCTTCGAGACGGGAAGTGGATGAGTCGTGAGGCGTTCATGGCTTCGCGAGGTTTGGTCCGTTACCGAGGCCGTTATATGACGCCTCAGCGTCGAGAGGATCTCGAGGCTGCTGCGGTTGGTGCTGACGTCTACCGCAAGTGGTTTTCTCGGATCAAGATCTGGCAGAAGTGGCTTCATGCCAGCGACGCGAACCAGCGGGCTCGAGGCCGCAGCGAACTCGGCCGCGTGCGGGATCCTGCGTCGATCGTGCCATTGGTGAGGATTCTGGGGCGAGACGATACGGTTGGTGTGCGGGTGTTGCTGGCGATCGTGTTGGGCGACATTCCGGACGGTCTGGAGATCGAGCCGTTGGTGGGGATGACGTTGCGGGACCGGAGTTACGAGGTGCGTGGTGCGGCACGGAAGGCGATCGGGCCGAAGCGGTTGCCTGACGCGGTCGGTTTTGCCGTTCCCTTTCTGAGGGACGTGTCGAACGTGGTTGTTCGACGTGCTGCGGTGTTGTTGGGCGAGTGCCAGGACGTGACGGCGGTGCCGCCGTTGATCGACGCCTTGGTGACTCGGCACGTGTATCGCGTCCGGGTACCCGGGAGTCGGCATCCGAGTTTCGCCTTCGCACGCGACGGCACCCCGGTCCATCCCGCCGTTGCCCAGGGATTCGGAGTGCCACCGGACGTATTGAGAGGCATGCAGATGGGTCAGTTTCCCTTCGGCGTCGTGATCCTGCCGTCTCAATTTACAAAACAGGAAACCCAGGTGATTTCAGTCGTCGTCGATCGCGAGAACCCCGAAGTCCTGACCGCTCTGCAACGGCTGACTCGACACGACGGTCCGGGCTACGATGCCCGGGCTTGGAAATTGTGGTGGTTGGCGTATCGGCAGGGGGCGAAATGACCGCTTCACGATCACCGCGAGCGACAGCCAGACCGTCAGTCCGGGCTGCTCGGCAGTTGCTGCAGAGTCTCGAGCGAGCCGGGATTACTCATCTGGGAACAGCTCAAACGCAACATCAAGACGAACCAATCGAGAGTGGGACACTTATGGAACTGGACGAGGGACGGTCGGAGGAACTGTACGAACTCGAGACTCTCGCTGGACTCGAAAAAGCGGTCGCCGCTTGCCGATTGTGTCAAGAATTGGCCGAGACGCGGACGTCCACGGTCTTTGGAGTCGGGGACCCCGAGGCGAAGATCCTTTTCATCGGCGAAGCACCTGGTGCCGACGAGGACCGGCAGGGCGAGCCGTTTGTCGGGCGAGCCGGCAAGTTGCTGGATCAGATCATCGAGGCGTGTGGGATCCGGCGTGAGGAGATCTACATTTGCAATATCTTGAAGTGTCGGCCTCCAGAGAATCGCAATCCGACGCCCGATGAGGCCGGGAACTGCCGCAAGTTTCTGGACGGGCAGATTGCAGCCGTGCGGCCCGAGTACATTGTCTGCTGGGGTTCGGTAGCGGCGAAGTCGCTGTTGGATTCGACCGAGACGATCGGTCGGATGAGGCGGAAGTTCTTCGAATACGCCGGAGCCAAGGTTTTGTGCACTTATCACCCGTCGTACCTGCTGCGAAACCCGTCGGCCAAGAAGGATGTCTGGGAAGACATGCAATTTCTGTTCGCCGACATGGGCATCAATCTGACCCCAGCTGGTGGTGGAGATAAAGGGCTTTGATGTAGGGGATGGGTTGTTGGCCGAGTGCCTTGAGAATGGTGCCTCCAGCGGTGAAGCAGTGTGTGACCCAGTCGGGTTGTCCGTAGCGGGCCAACGCGGTTCCTCCTTCTCCTCCACCGACGTAAACTTCGACTCCAGCGTCGGTCATTCGTTTGAGTTGTCCGATAAATTCTCGGGTCCCGGCTTCGAAGTCGGGTTCTTCGAAGAGTCCAAAGACACCGTTGTAGAACGCGATCGCCGGTCGGTGATGGTTTAGCGTATGTTGCTTGTGGAATTCGAGGAATCTGCCGACGGCGTTGGCTTGGTCGGCTCGAGTTTCTGGCCCGACGTCAAACTGGGCTTCGTTGTCGGGGATGGAGGTTGAGGCGGTGCCATCCTGGAGCACGAAGTCGACGGGCAGCACGAATTCGACGTTGGCTTCGTCTCCTTGGCGGAGCATGCGTGCGGCCTGTTCGATTCGTTCTGGCGGAATGTGAATCTTGGCTTGAGTCGAGTCGGCAGCGAGTCCGATGCCGAATTCTTGACCTTCGTTTCGTGCGGCGGCGGCTTTCAACGCGAGTGCGAGTCCACCGGCGGCGATGACCATTTTGACGGTTCCACGTTGGAGGATCTGTTCGAGGTCATCAAGTTTGTTGATCTTGATCCCACTGAAGACGACGAGGTCGGCTTGTCGAGTGCGGGTCACGTGATGGGTGAGTTCCTGGCCGACGTATTGCCCCAGCGCGACCTGCTGGCAACTCAGCGGCACGAGCGTGCTCGAGAGGTCCCGGTTCGAGGCGCTCAGTGCCTCGTTGACGTGGATTCGAGCCAGACTGTGGGCGACGCTGTTGACGTAGTTGGTGAGCCTGGGAGCCATCTCGGCGATCGCATTCTTATCGGCGGTCCAGAGAATCTGTTCGAGTGAATATCGGCGAGTATTTTCGAGAACGGCGATGGCGCCATCGGGCAGTTCGGCCACCGTTTGTGCGGCGGATTCGAGCACACACCCGGTTGAGTCGTCGAGCCATTCGTCGATGAACCGGATTTCGAGTCCACCGCGAGACTCCAGGGGCACGAGAGTTTCGAGGTGTCGAGCGACCGGTTCCAACGATAGTTTTGGGTCACGACCGCGGTGTCCGTAGACCAGTTGCACCCATCCCCGGCGGCTTCCGTAGCAAAGCGTATCGACCATCGAACGGAGCCGGACATCATCGGTGATCGTTCCATCGTTGTGAACCACGACGTCGGTATCGGCTCGAACCAGCACCCGTGATCCGGCCGGGAGCGAGTCGAGCGAGTCGAGATTGGGGATCTGTTCGAGGCAGTCTTCCAGTGGTGGGATGGGAGTCGAGTCGTTGGTGAGAGAGGAGCACCAGCGGATTGTGTCGTCGATCGAAATGGTCATGGCGTTTCAGGCTGTTGGACGAGGAGTCGACAGAGGGTGATGCGGGGGTTTTGGTGTGAGGTATGGGGATTAGCTGCGTGCATGTGGCACGTCAAGGGCATAGGAAAAGCTCAATTCGAGCCTATCGGGTTGCTCGGCGGATTGCCTATGATCGGATTCTGCCGGGTTCCTCTGGATTCATCGAGCTTGATGCAGGTAGAGAGCTCGGGATGTTGCTTCAGATTTTGCTTTCCGAGCCTTTCAGTTCCGACCGAGACTCGTCGTGAATCAAGCGTCCTGTGGTTGGAAGTTTCGGGAGCGGCAGGTGATCTCACTGGCGGTCCTTCTAGTCGCACTTCTGTCGGTTCGAACCCCAGCCACCGCGTCCGAGGCGTCCGAGATAACTCCGACGATTCGATCCATTTCGGTCGGTCTTGGCGGATGGGTGAAGGTTGGCAAGTGGACCCCGGTCCGGGTCGAGGTAGCGGGAGGCATTTCGGGCGGGCGATTGCGTCTTGTGCTGGCGACATCGGATCCGACCCAACGGGTTGCGGCGTTTGTTTCGTCGGAGGCGCGGATCCAGGACGGGCATCGCACTGGTTTGATCGGCTGGTTCCAGCCGGGTCGTTTGGGTGACGAGTTGAGGGTGTCGATCGAGTTGGAGGGTCTCGAGGTCGACCGTCGGACGGTTTCGATGTCGAGGGCACCTCAGGTTCCTTACAGCTGGCGGTTGCGGATTGGCGATCGTGAGATTTCCAGCGGCGTGGACCGGGTCGAGATCCCTGTGCGTGCGGGCCAGGTGATCGAGTTCATCAACGGCGATCCGCATCGGGCTCACGGGCTGGTGATTTCCGGCGGCCCGGTTGCGGGATTGCGAGAGACGACTGGAACGGTTGGTCGATTGATCGACCCCAGTTCGGGACCGTCCGAGCAGTCGGTGGTGGCCAGATACGAGGTGACGGCCGACTTATCGGGACCGATCGAGTTCCACGGTCTCGCGACCGGTTGGGTTCTTTCGGGCCGTTTCGTTCCAGCCGATCCGGGAATGGCGGAAGACTCTGACGTGTCTCGAGTGATCGAGGTGACAATCGAGGGCCATCCGGTGGTCTTGGCTCAGTCGGAGTCCTTGTGGGTGTCGTGGGGCGGGGCGGCTGGTATGGATGTAACGGGTGTCGAGCGTGCCCTGGAGTTCCGTCCGGAGTCGGTTGTTCGAGCGATCGCTTGGTCGGGTCGCTCGCGTCGTCTCGAGCGAATAATCGATTTGGACTCAGTCGACGCGATCGTGATGGCAGCCGGATCCGGTTACGCGATCGATTCGTCCGACAGTCTGTTGTTGTCCGAGTGGGTTTCAGCGGGTGGTCATTTGGTGGTGTCGGTGGGATTGGAGCGTTCGAAGTGGCTTGCGAGTCCCATGTCGAGTTGGGTGCCGATCCGGGTATCGGGTGAACGGTTGGTGAGCGACAGCGACTTGCGAGGATTGGAGACCTTGTCGTTGGCTAGCGAGCGGATTCCGTTCCAGGGCCGCGTTGGTGGCACGGTGTTGGATATGCCCGACGGTCGGACTCGTGTGGTGTCTCTGGGCGGTCCATTGATCGGCGAGGTGGCGTACGGGTTTGGCCGGGTGACGATGTTGGCCGTCGACATCGACCGCAAGCCCTTGGCTCGCTGGATCGATCTCCCGCAACTGGTGCGGCGACTGGTTGAGGGGGCCGGGTCGGACGATAGTGCGGCTGCCGAGGGGGGGCGTTCGGGAGACCGAGTCGGCCGCGCGTTGTCGTACTCGGGCATTTCCGACCTGAAGACTCAGTTGCATGGCGTCCAGGACGAGTTTCCGAGCGTGAAGCGGCCGAGTGTCTGGCAGGTGTTCCTGCTGGTGATTGCGGTGTTGTTGCTGGTGGGCCCGGTGGATTATTGGGTCGTGCGACATGTGTTGAAGCGCCCGCGAGCGACCTGGGTGACGTTGCCGTTGATCATCCTGGCCACAGCCGGGTTGGCGGTGTGGAGTGGCCGGGTGGCGGGTGGCGACCTGGTGTTGGTCAATCAGCTAGATGTTCTGGACATCGACATGCAAACCGGTCGAGTTGTCGGGAGGAGTTGGGCGACGATTTATTCGGGGCGAAGTCGCCGGTTGCGGATCGAGGCTCGTGCTCCGGGCTGGTTGGCTTCCCGGTCGGCGGGTGATGTGGCGGGTGATGTGGCGGGTGATTGCCGAGTGGTGTGGAGCGGTGTGCCCGAGGTTACGTTTGGCGGGATGCATCGCAGCGGTCGGCGTGGTGTGGCCGGGGTCGATTACCGGGTGGTGACGGGATCCGAGGAGACTGCGATTGAGGATCTGCCGGTGGCGGTGTCGTCGACTCGTTCGCTGGCAGCCGGCTGGAGTCGATCTGTTGGTCAAGCTGATGGTCGTGCTCTGGTGAGTGTAAAGTTGGAGAGCAGCGGGGCGGGGCAGTTGTCTGGCGAGTTGCGTCACGAGTTGCCCGGTTCAATCGACGATTGGCTGATCGCCTTTGGCAGCCGTGTCTATTTGCCACGCTCGGTTGATCGACGGCGGGTGTCGTGGCCGTCGGGGACGACTTTGGAGTTGGAGAGTGCCGACATTCGCAACGAGTCCCTGAAGCGTTACCTGACCCGCACGACGACTCGCACGGTCGCTCGTCGCGGCAGTTTCGGCACCGACGTGTTGACGGTGGGAGGTCAGTACGAGCCATTGAGTCGCAATCCGGCGGATTGGATCGAGACGGTGACGTTTCACAGTGCGGCGGGTGGAACCGGTTTCACCGGTCTCGAGAACCACGATCTCACCGCCATGGATCTGTCGAAACTCGTAAAGCTCAACCGCGCCGTACTCATTGGCCGCCTGGTCGATCCGGCCGTCTTGGACGGTGGCAGTGAGTCTGGTGTCGGGACCGAGTTATTGATCGAAGGTGCCAGCGGTCCGTCGCAGGCGGCATCGAGAGGACGTCGAGTGACGTATGTTCGAATAGTGTTGCCGGTGACGAGTCGTCGTTTGCGGCCGAACGTGAAGTTCGTGGATCCTGACGAGGATTTGCCGGAGTGAGTGAGTGAGTGAGTGGGTTGTTGTTGTTGTTGTTGTTGTTGTTGTTGTTGTTGTTGTTGTTGTTGTTGTTGGAGCGGGTCCGAATCTGGGCAGAGGGG
>Ga0302139_10001674_pt1 | contig 10857 bp, 10 predicted proteins | sample CBN3_331_MG_FD_203104 | JGI IMG/M metagenome (GOLD analysis project Ga0302139, IMG submission 203104) | Marine microbial communities from Western Arctic Ocean, Canada - CBN3_33.1 | ecosystem: Environmental > Aquatic > Marine > Oceanic | place: Canada: Western Arctic Ocean | collected 2017-09-15 | reverse complement strand
CCGTTCGTCGTGCTACTGCTGTTGTAACTCAGATCCGTTCCAAGAATTCCTTCGCTGAGATTCGTGTTGCCTGTGACGTGAATCCTTGTGTCGTTCAGGTAAGCGCCCTTGCCTCTCTCGGCGTGAAACATCTCGTTCATCTGGGGATCGTAGTTCACGCCTACCATCACTTCGCCATCCAGAGCGAGTCCTACAACTGTGGCAACACTGGGTATGCCAGCGGCATAATTGCGCGTGCCGTCCACAGGGTCGACGATCCACACATAGCCTTTGTCGGCCTGATCGCCTTCCGACTCCTCGCCCAGAAATCCCATGTCCGGGAACTCTTTAGTGAGAAGCAAATGAATGGCTTCTTGAGCAGCCTTGTCCACGTCTGTGACGACGTCACCAGGGCCTTTGTAGGTGACTTCCTTCGATCCGTAGAAGCTATCCAGCATCAATTTACCGGAAATTAAGACCGCTTCTTTTGCGATTTCCATGGCGGTCCTGCCGCTGGTGCTTAGAGGAATATTAGCCAAAATCCATCTCCTAATAGTCAGTTTGATTTCAGTTTAGCCCACAGGTATCATGCAGTCGAGTTTCGGAGTCGCACAGCGGGTAGACATGGACCATCGCAGTTTCCTCAAACGCGGAGCGCACGTTCTTACTCATCGCACAGCAAAATTTGTGTGCCCGGCTGACTTTCCAAAGAACCTGTTGCCTTCGTAGCCTGTCCTGCCCAGTATACAGCCGTCGCAGCCAGTTTCTCGACCTCCTGCAAAAAAACCAAAATAACCAACAGCGCGATGTCATGGGCATCGCAACTCGCGCCGGTCTCTATAGGCGACTCGCTTTTGAATTAGTAATTTGTCAAGGCAAAAAGACCGCCAAATTTCGCTGAAAAGCCCCCTTGTAATGGCATCGGCACTCGGTGCTAGAATCTGAATCCTTCCGGTAAGCCGGATTCGTGAATCTCCCTCAATGGACAGGGAAACCCCTTTCTCGCACTCCCTGGAAAATTCGGGGATATTTTGGAAAATTCGCGAACCGACATCTCACGAGAGGCCCAGTGTATGACCGCCACCACTCCCGGCGCTCGCCAAATTTGGAGCGCCGTCCTAGGCGAACTTCAGTTGCAAGTGACCCGACCAAGCTACGAGACGTGGCTTAAAGGCACCGTAGGCATTGCACAGCTGGACGGAGAGTTCGTCGTAGGCACTCCCAATGCATTCGTTGCTGAAATGCTGGAGCAACGGATGTATACGCTTATATCGCAAACAATAGAACGTATCACCAAAGGCCCTTCCGACGTCCGTTTCCAGGTTTTTATGGATGAGGAGGAGGAAGACGCCGCCGAATTGCCAGAAGATACCTCGACAGGCACGCCTTCCACGTCGACGCCCGCTCCATCGCTGGTGGCGCAGTCCTCTTCGCGGCTAAATCCAAAATATACCTTCAGTAGATTCATCGTTGGCAAATCCAACGAGCTGGCCCATGCTGCCGCCCTGGCAGTGGCCGACAACCCGGGGGTCATCTATAACCCACTGGTTCTGTATTCCGACGTAGGGCTGGGAAAGACACACCTGCTACATGCCATCGGTGAGCGGGTTAGCTCGAATGGTATGTCCCTTATCTACGCAACGACGGAAGAGTTCACCAACGACTACATCAAGGCTATCCGCGAGGGCAAGACGGAGGACTTCCGTCTGCGCTATCGGAATGCAGACGTGCTCCTGCTGGACGACATTCAGTTTCTGATTGGTAAGGAACAGACTCAGGAAGGTTTCTTTCACACCTTCAATGCGCTGCATATGAGCAACCGGCAGATCGTTATCACCAGCGACCGGCCTGTGTCTTCGCTGAAGACTTTGGAGGGGCGCATCAGTTCACGCTTAACCGGAGGCTTGGTTGTCGATATTCAGTCGCCGGACCTGGAGACGCGTCTGGCAATTCTGAAGGCTAAGGCCGAGCAGATGAGATTGAACATCGACCCTACTGTCCTAGAGATGCTGGGCAGCAGAGTTCACCAGAACATTCGTGAGCTGGAAGGTAGCCTCAATCGACTGGTAGCCTACGCCGACCTTACTCGCCGGCCGATTGACGCCGATCTTGTCATGCAGGTGGCCGCGGATACTCGTGACCAGGAAGCAGCGCATCAGGTATCAGAGAGCGCCGTTCTCGATGGCGTCTCGAAGTACTACCAGATGGACGTGGCAGCCCTGAAGGGACGAAAGAGGGACAGGAAGACAGCTCGAGCCAGGCAGGTCGCCATGTTCCTTTTACGAGAAGAGACCAACATGGGCACGACAGCTATTGGACGCCTACTTGGCGGCAAGGATCACTCAACTGTGTTGCATGGTTGCCGCACAATTGAGAACCAGCAGAAGGTGGACGACAAGCTCCGCCTGGACATTCTCAAAATTCGCGAGTTTTTGACGAACTAACAGGAAACCCCAGAAGAGATCCGCGCCATGCCTTTGCTGCAGGGCTTGAGGCAGAGGCTGGACCTATTTGCCAACGTTCGTCCGTGCAAACTTATTGCTCCGGAGCTTACTCCTCTAAAGAACAAGACCGTCGACGACATAAACTTCACCGTGATCCGCGAAAACACAGAGGGTTATGAGTACGGCACTGGCGGCAATTACAAGATTGGTTCTGAGGATGAGGTAGAGATCCGCCCCGGATACAACACGTACAAGGGTGTGAAACGTGTCATTGAGTTCGCCTTTGATTACGCCCGCAAGGAAGGCCGAACCAGCGTACACATGGCGGAGAAGGGCATGCCCAAAGGGCTATGGAGCCGTGTCTTCGAAGAGGTGTCTGCCAAAAATACAGCCATTCAGCCGATCCATATGCGCGTCGACACCCTGGCCTACATGATGGTGGTGGCGCCAGAAACCCTGCAGGTCGTCGTTGGCGAAAACCAAATTGGAGACGTCCTCAGCGATATTGGCGGAGCGGTGCAGGGAAGCCGTGGCCTCATGCCTACAGGCAACTTCAATCCCCAGAAAAACTTCTGCTTTTTCGAGCCTGTACATGGTACAGGCCCCGACATCCTGGGCAAAGGTGTTGCCAATCCGATTGCAGCCATCATGGCCAGCAAGATGCTGCTGGAGCACCTGGCCAATCGAGAGGCAGCCGTTCGCCACGTGATCTGCAACGGCCAGATCACTCCCGACATTGGTGGTAGCCTTCCCGCAACCCAGGTTGGTGATGCAACCCGAGGGCATTTGGAGCTTTAAGCTTTGTATTCCTCTGAAATTCAGAACATTTTCCCTAGACTTTCTCTAAACAAAGAATAGACATTCAACGAAAACCAATGTGGATAACCTGTCGATTTACGGGGATAACTAACCGTTAACGTGGATAATTCCCATACACTTTCTTCGCCAAAAGTTCATCCCCCCCCTTTGGCAAAGTTATCCCTGGTCATCCATAGTCTTTCCACATCGACCCCATGTTAGAATTACATTAAGTTAGTGAAGTCGCCCTGAGTTCAATACACAGACTAACGGCTTAATAATGTGCTGGGTTCATTTGCACCGAGCAACGCTCCACTCCGAATCCACGCTATCCACGCCATTATTACTATGTATTATTAGAATAGAAAAATGATCGATCAATTATTTATCCACGTATTATCCGGTAATGGCGGTAACGGGCTCGTTAGTGGGCGCCACGAAAAGTTCGTGCCTTACGGAGGTCCGGATGGGGGCGATGGAGGTCGTGGGGGAGATGTCGTTGTCGTCGCTGATCCCAACGTCTCAACTCTTGTCGAGTTTCGCTACCATCGTAAATTCGTAGGTTCCCATGGAACTAATGGGTCCGGCGGTAACAAGCATGGCAAAAATGGCGATGATATAAAAATACCTGTCCCTGTGGGGACTCAGATCTGGGAAGCCGATACTGACAATATGTATGTAGACCTTTCGACGGTCGGACAGGGTATTGTGTTGGCGAAGGGCGGTCGTGGTGGCCGTGGCAATGCCCAGTTCGCTACTTCAACGAACCAGTATCCTCTGCTGGCGGAAAAGGGCGAACAGGGGGAAGAGCTTCACATACGCTTGGAGCTTAAGTTGCTGGCAGACGTAGGCATCATAGGGCTTCCCAACGCTGGGAAGTCCAGCTTACTAACCTCTGTCAGCGCGGCGAGACCCAAGGTTGCTGACTATCCATTCACCACATTAGAACCCGTGCTGGGCGTAGTCGAGAGGTTTCATGACACCTTCGTCATGGTGGATATTCCAGGCCTTATTGAAGGTGCTTCAGATGGCGTAGGTCTTGGGCACGATTTCCTACGGCACATCGAGCGTACTCGTGTCCTTGTGCATGTAGTAGATGGCTCGGCTCTTGATCCTCTTGGGGATCTTCGAAAGATCAATAACGAGCTGGCCCAGTTCAATGAGGACCTGGCTACCAAGCCTCAGCTAATTGCTATCAATAAGCTGGACATTGAGGAAGTGCATGAGCTTCGTGTCGAAATTGAAGAGCTTTTCGAAGACCGTAAAGAGCCCCTGTTCTTCATATCAGCCGCCACTCACGAAGGCGTGGGAGACCTGTTGAACAAGGTGTATGAGATTCACCAAGAGGCTAGGCAACAGGAAGAGGTCGAGTCTGCTGAAATTAATATCGAGGATCTTCCCGTCTTAAAGCCACGTTCTAGGCGGGAGCCAATCGAGATCAGCAAAAGCGGTGGTGTATTTGTTGTCGAAGTGCCCCGGATTGCTCGTATTGCTGCCATGCTGGAAGTGCAGGACTGGAACGCACGAATGCAGTTTATGGGCCACCTGCAACGCACCGGTGTGATCAAGGCGTTGGACGAGGCTGGGCTCATGCCTGGAGACACCGTCCGGTTCGGCGAGATGGAGTGGGTATGGGAGTAATTTTTGCATAGTTGGCGAGGGCAAATTAGTCTTTCCGGATTAGCGTTGGTGGTCAGCCGGGTTTCGGCGAAGGCCTCGTGAAGCTAGGGGTATTTGGCGGCACCTTCGACCCTATTCACATGGGGCACCTGGTTGTTGCCGAAGAGGCTCGTGAGCAGCTTGGTTTAGACGAGGTGGTATTCGTTCCGGCGGGCGAACCCTGGTTCAAGGCCGACATGCGAATCACAGACGCCAGTCATAGATTTGCCATGGTTGATCTGGCAGTGGCGTCCAACCCCGCGTTTCTAACCTCTGACCTTGAGATAGTAAGGTCTGGCCCCTCTTACACCGTCGATACTCTTGAGCAACTTCACAAAAGTCTTGGCGACTCTGTCGAACTCTTCGTAGTGTTGGGGGCCGATGCTCTGGCGGATCTGGCGCGATGGCACAGACCCAAACGCATATTGGATTTGGCCACCGTTATTGGAGTTGCTCGCTCTAGCCACCTATCAATCGACCTGAAGCAGATGGCCACTGACCTGGAGAGTGCAGAGGACAGGCTAAAGCTGCTGCATGGCCCTCTGACTGAGGTTAGCGGGACAGATATTCGACGGCGCATTCAAGAAGGGCGTTCCATCAGGTATCTCGTTCCAGAGCCGGTAGAGGCGTATATTCAGGAGCATATGCTGTACCGCTGACTGCCAGTGGTGTACGCTCGTGTAACTGACACTATTGAGGGGTGAATGCCGGTGAGCAAGGATACTGCACAGGCGATATTGGATCTGGCGAAAGAGAAGGGTGCGCTCATGTTCGGTGAGTTCAAGCTCTCTGCAGGTGGCACCAGCTCATACTACTTCGACGGGCGCATGATAACTCTCGACCCTGAGGGGGCAAATCTCATATCTCAGGTGTTCATTCCAGTGATCAACCAGTGTGGCGCTGAGGCTCTTGCCGGACCTACGCTGGGCGCAGACCCTATCGTATCCTCAGTAGCGGCTTTGAGCTTCAAAGAGGGCACGCCTATCCCCGGCCTGATTGTCCGCAAAGAGGCAAAGGCTCATGGCGGCAAACGGGGTATCGAAGGACCGCTGGTTGAGGGGTCTAATGTCGCCGTAGTCGATGACACCTGTAGCACCGGGGCCAGCCTGTTCCTCGCTATCGATGCGGTGGAGGCGGCGGGGTGTAAGGTGGTCAAGGTGCTATCAATACTGGATAGACACCAGGGCGGAAGCGAAGAGCTGAAGCGTCGCGGCTACGATTTCTTCACAATCTTGGAAGCCGATCCAGAGGGCAATATAGTCCCAGTGAAGCATTAGTCGATGTCTTTGACCTGTGAATCCGATGATTAAGGGCGGGATGTTTCTAGGCGCGTTGCTGAACTTTGTGCCTGGGTTCGGTCTGGGCTACCTGGTGGTGGGAAGACAGCGCGCATTTCGTATCTGTATTGTCGCGTGGGTTCTATCCGCTTTTGCTGCAGGGGTGCTCAGCATGACAGCAGGGGCTTTGTGGGAGTTTTCTTCCGTAGACCCGGAGCCTAAATAATAATCGTCGTGGCGGGCACCTTTATGTTCGGGGTGCCGCTGATTAGCCTGCCTACTTCAATTCATCTTCTTGTCACAGGCGTTCGGGATACAAGCCGCTGAGGTAAATTTACTTCGTTGAGGCCTATGACGTTAATACTCAAAAATATTAGATGGATCTTTTTCGACCTGGGCTACACGCTCATCAACGAGGATGGCGCAGCATTTGGCCGTTTGCAGCAGGTATGCGATTCTCTGGGAGAACTGGGCGTGAACACGGAAGTAGCGGACCTGGTGAAGAGTTTGGAAGAGGCCAGTGAACGCTACGATCCCAGTCCCTTCGTCAGCGTGCTAAACCAGCTTATCCCCGATCCTGAGCACCAGGACTTCGTCCGAAAGTCAGGGCGCTACCCCAAGGAATTGGAGAAGCCTTACCCCGACGCCGAGCGCCTTTTAGTCTCTCTAGCTGGCAAGTACCGGCTGGGCGTCATTGCAAACCAGCCGGATGGCACCGAGGCACGCCTGCGGGATTATGGACTGCGGTCGTTCTTTTCGGTGTGCATCTCCTCCACTGAGCTTGGTATATCGAAGCCGGACCCGGAGATCTTTCGTGTCGCGCTTCGAGAGGCCGGTTGCAAACCCGAAGAAGGGGTGATGATAGGCGACCGCATCGACAACGACATCAAGCCTGCCAAGGCGCTGGGAATGCAGACCGTCCGCATATTGCAAGGCGTTGGCCGACTCCAGAGGCCACGGACGGCCGACGAGCAGCCAGACGCCACCGTGAAGGACCTGGCCGAGTTAGGGGAGATTTTGATTGACTGAAGTGGCCTGCTGCGGTAAAGTCCCAAGGTTATGAAATTGATATTTGTTCGCCACGGTGAGTCCCTTGGTAACGCCGGCGGTATTATGCAGGGCCGCGCCGAGTACGATCTTTCGGAGGCTGGTCGTCAACAGGCGGCTTTGCTTCATCAGCGTTTTCTGGATGAGAGCTTTCAGCCTACTCATGTTTACTCAAGTCCCCAGGCCCGCGCCGCCCAGACCGCTGAAATAGTCTCAGGCTCCTGGGAATTCCCTATCACCCATTGGGATGATCTGATGGAGCACGATATCGGGGTTTTCAGCGGGCTCTCTTGGCCTGATATTTCTGAGAAGTTTCCTGAAATGTCGACAGCATTTGAGAAGAGTCAGGACTGGTCAATTGTGGAAGGTGCAGAGACCTCTGGCGAAAGACGAGCCAGGGGCCGTCGCGTAATCGACACGATTATGAGCCGACACGCCAACGAAGACGTAGTGATTATGTTCACGCACGGCGGCATCATGGCCCACATGATGGCTGCGCTGATGGGCACCGAACGCACATGGAGCCTGGGTGTCCAGAACACGGCCGTCTTCGAGTTGACTGTGGATGCGGAGCGCTGGTGGCAGAACGATAATGCCACGTATCACAACAATCTGCTATGGCGAGTTAACCGTTTCAACGACAGCTCCCATCTCCAAAACGGACTTTAATTTATTTTCAAAGCTGGCGTTCGCCACAACATGGTGACCACTCCTAAAAAGGATATTGAAAAAGTCTAAGAAATTTTCAGAAAAGTAGACTCATATCACCTACGCGATCCTCTCCAACCCTTGGTTACCTCCTATTCACGATTTGCGGCGACTGACGTGATGTCACGGGCGAATTCACACAGACGGTTTCGACTTGGGAGAGATGGAGGGGATGATGATCGACATTGACGCAGATAGCGGAGTTGGGGTGAACCGGTGAGATGTGCAGCAGGCGGAACTGGTGGACGCTATTATCGTGGCTGCCCAGCGGCGTGGGCCTAACAAGAGGCACTTTGCGCATAGGCGAACTGGGAGCGGGTCTTTACACAGCACGGGCTCCGATCTGGCCAAATTTGTTCCGGTGTTAAATGCGGATGCATTTTCGAGAGCAGGCCGTTTGGCTACTTCAGTTGCAGATGAGCTTGTCATTCGCTGCAGTGAAGTCAGGGGCATGGCTTATTTTCTGAAGCGATCTCTCCTGGTTACTTCTGTTGCCTCTATATCCGAAGCCTTTCGCCCTCGAAGCATAAGGTAATGGCCTTCCTCAAGCAGTAAAGAAGTAGACTCTCGCCCGCCACAACTAAGTATAAGTACTATAAAGGACCCCACTAAACGGGGTCCTTTATTTTTTGCATACCAGTCTATGGCCTGGGAAAGTGCCGAAAACCATACGCATTCTGGATATTCAACCTGAAAAATTACACCAGCGAATTCCTCTTATTATCATTGGTAATTCAGATGTCGTAGAATCTACAATAGATATAATGAATTCCAGCATCAAAATCCATTAAGGGGACCGTTTTGGATATTAACCAGCTTCAGAGCACCGCCCACGCCATGGTTGCGCCAGGCAAAGGCATTCTTGCGGCGGATGAGAGCACAGGCACGATCAAGAGGCGATTTGACTCCATTAACGTGGAGTGTACGGAGGAGAACCGCCGAAACTACCGCGAAATGCTGTTCCGGACAGATGGTGCCAACGAGTACATAAGTGGGGTAATTCTGTACGACGAGACGCTTCGCCAGAAGGGTGCTGATGGCACACCTCTGGTTAAGGTCTTGCAGGACCAGGGCATCATCCCAGGCATCAAGGTCGACATGAGCACCAACCCGCTGGCCAACGCCAAGGGAGAGCTCATCACCGATGGCCTGGACGGTCTGCGGGCCAGACTCCAAGAGTATTATGAGCTTGGAGCAAAGTTCGCCAAATGGAGGGCGGTAATCACCATCGGTCATGGCCTGCCTAGCCAGTACTGCATCGACGCTAACGCTCACCTGTTGGCCCGTTATGCGGCGCTGTGCCAGGAGGCCAATCTGGTTCCTATGGTGGAGCCAGAGGTGCTGATGGACGGCACACACATCATCGAAAAGTGCTACGAGGCCACTGAGGCCACGCTGCGACAGGTCTATTACGAGCTAGGCCAGCAGCGCGTCGATCTTTCGGGAACGATCTTGAAGCCCAACATGGTGCTTTCCGGTAAGGAGGCCTCCAGCAGGGCTTCTGCGGCGGAAGTGGCTGAAAAGACCATAGCCTGCTTCCGGAATACAGTACCAGCCGCCGTGGCTGGAATCGCTTTCCTGTCAGGCGGGCAGGGCGACGAAGAGGCTACCTCCAATCTGGATGCTATCAATCGAAAGGCATCCGAAATTGGAGTGCCATGGCAACTCAGCTTCTCCTTCGGTCGCGGACTTCAGGCAGCGCCCTTGGCAGCCTGGGGTGGCGATGATTCTAAGTTCGATGAGGCAAAGCAGGCCTACTACCATCGCGCCAAGGTGACCAGTGCGGCACGGATGGGCCAGTATACATCGGATATGGCAAAGTAAGTGGCTGACGACTAGTAGTCTGGCTTAAGTTGAAGAAACTCTTAATAGCAACACATAACCAAGGCAAGCTCAAGGAGCTGTCCTCTCTTTTGGAGGGCGTGCCCTTTGAGCTTGTTTCGTTATCCGACGTTGAGATTGCCCATGACGTGGACGAAACGGGCAGCACGCTGGAGGAGAACGCGACGCTCAAGGCGGTGACTTACGCCAGCTTGAGCGGACTATTGACTCTGGCCGACGACTCAGGGCTGGAGGTTGAGGCGCTGGGCGGAGAGCCTGGTGTACGCTCGGCAAGGTACGCTGGCGAGGGCGCAACTGACCAGGACCGCATCGACCTCGTGCTGAAGAATCTTGCAGACAAGCCCCTGCCTTGGAATGCACGCTTTCGCTGCGTAGTGGCCATTGCTCGGCCTGGTGAACCCGTGCAGCTTCATTCTGGAGAATGCCTCGGAGCGATCATCACGGAGCCACGAGGGACAAACGGCTTCGGTTACGATCCGGTTTTCCTGATACCCCAGGTCTCCAAAACCATGGCAGAGCTAACGTCAGACGAGAAGAACCGTCTTAGCCATCGGAGTGTCGCTGCCAGGATGGCGAAAGGTGCCCTGATGGGCGTGCCTGGGTAGGCCGACGCATAACCTAACAGGTGAGCAGCGCGTTCCGGTATAATGCTATATAGAAACCTGAGTATTAGTAGTCGATAAGTGACATGCCTGAACCCTCTCTAAAACCCACAGTACTCGACAAGTTCAAGCGTCCGTTGCGAGACCTTAGAATCTCCGTGACGGATCGTTGTAACTTCCGCTGCACCTACTGCATGCCCGCCGAGATTTTCGGCGAGAGCTATCAGTTCCTCTCCAGAAAAGACCTTCTCTCCTTTGAGGAGATTGCGCGGCTGACTCGTATCCTGGTTAGTCTTGGCGTGAGCAAGGTTAGGCTCACGGGCGGCGAGCCCCTGGTGCGTAATGAGATCGACAAGCTGGTGGGAATGCTTTCCTCTATCGACGGCGTGGAAGACCTGACGATGACCACCAACGCCTACCTGCTGGCCAGAAAGGCTGTTGACCTGAGAGCCGCCGGTCTGCAGCGCATTACCGTCAGTCTCGATAGCCTGGACGAAGAGG
>Ga0302139_10001665_pt1 | contig 10877 bp, 9 predicted proteins | sample CBN3_331_MG_FD_203104 | JGI IMG/M metagenome (GOLD analysis project Ga0302139, IMG submission 203104) | Marine microbial communities from Western Arctic Ocean, Canada - CBN3_33.1 | ecosystem: Environmental > Aquatic > Marine > Oceanic | place: Canada: Western Arctic Ocean | collected 2017-09-15 | reverse complement strand
CGGGAGAGAAGCGGGCAGTAGATCGATCAGGTCGTCGACTGTTTCGAGCGAGATGATTCCCGTGACCTCACGCAACAGGCGATCTTCCACGCGGTAGTCTTTGCGACGCCAGCGTTTTTTCTTCTTCGGCAAGCGATGTTCTTCCTGCTCGGTGAAGACGACTTCCAATGTGAGCCGTGGATGCGGGAAGACATTCACGAAGTGAACCAGGTCGGCGAACAGATGCCAGATCGTTTCCCTTACCGGACTGTATCGTTTCGAGACGATACGGCCCCGTTTGCGGGCGCGTTTGATGAGGTACTTCCGCGCAGCCAACGGTTTGACGACGGTGACGTCGTGGGATTCCAGCAGTGTGCGGATCTTGTCGCGGATCGCACCGAGAGACGCCTGCTGGATTTCGATCAAGCGGTCGCCGTCGACCGCGTCGATGCGATAGCCGTCAACCGACACCTCACAACCAGACGCATCCGGTGCGTAGAGTTCCTTGAGTTGGCGATGGATTGTCGTTTCCATATCCGGTCGGCGGCAGGAACGCGGAAAATGTACCCAATGGGCAGGTCCGAGGTGCGGGATGGTAGTCCCTCCCCCGAATCTCGTCTAGAGATTCACGCTGGCGTATTCATGCTGACGTGACCGCGTTCCACAGCCGCTGCACCAACAAGGCCCGCACCGCTTGTGTTCACACCGTTAATTAAGTGGTAACCGGTGTCTGCTGCAGCTCGGCTGCCGGTTCGTCGACCGAATCGGTACGGCGTCGCTCGTCATCGCGCCTTTGATCTTCACGGCGTTGATCTTCACGACGTGGCGGGACGGGCGGGCGTTTGCGTTTCGGTTGGATCTGCGGTCGCGGTCGATACGGCGGCTTTCCGTCGCGTGCCCGGTCGCGGTCGGGATGACGGCCGTGTTCGCCGTCTTCAACGATCTCTAGCTTACGGATTGAAACCTGCACGTCCTCTTGGCGATAATGCGAACCCGCTTTCCAGGCCCCACAGCTGTGGTAGCCGGGGACGGAGTAGCTTTGGTCGAGGCTTCGCATGGTACGGGCGAAGTCGGTCATTTCTTCATTGACCGATTTGGCCGCCGTATGCAGCCCGACGGTCGCACCGACGACGCCCAACGTGCCCAGCATCACCAACTCAGCCGAGAGAATCACTCCCGTTTCATCTTTCCATAACGCATGCAACAGTGACATTTCTCAGTCCTTGCTTTCGTGAAAACCGCGGGAAAACTGCACGAATACCTGCTCGCAAACCACCTCACGCAGCACTCGGCATGGCCCGGAGCTGGCGTGTGCGTTCCAGTTATTCCGAATGCACCGGTCGCACCGACCAATGTTAATATAGTAAATGTAAGTAATTTGCACATTTCTTCACTTCGGCAATGAAACGTGGCCATCTCCCACAAGACCCACAAACAGTGAAGTGACACAACACCTTATATATTAAACGATTACAACACCTTTCGACCTGTATATTCAATCCCGAATGTGTCTCGAATGCCTTGCGCGAGTGCAGATCGTGCCGTGGCGGTGTGGTGGCTGCGTTGGTGAGGAGCCCACGCGACGCGGCCGATTAGCCGTCTTGTGGCCGGGTTCGCTGGGGATTCGTGACCGAAATCGCACATTGGTCCCGCTTGATGCTTGTCTGCTCGGGTGGAAGCGGGCATGATCGGGGGCTTCCCAGTCGGATGAAACTTCCTGCGAGCCTGCCGAAGAAAGATCGCTGATGAACCTCACCGTGCGACAGAAGCTGTCTGTGATGATGTTCCTGCAATACGCCATTTGGGGCGCGTGGGCCGTCTCGATCGGCGGATACATGGACGTGACGCTGAGGTTCGATGGACTGCAGATTGGATCCATCTACTCGACGACCGCCATTGCCGCGATGATTTCGCCTTTGTTCATGGGCTTCATCGCCGACCGTTTTCTCGCGACCGAAAAGATGATCGGGCTATTGCATCTCGTCGGTGCTGCGCTGTTGGGAGCGGCTGCGGTCACGAGAGACTTTCAGGTTCTGTATCCGATCATGATTGTCTATTCGATCTGCTACATGCCGACGCTGGCGCTGACGAATTCGATCAGCTTTGCGAACATCGGCGATCCGGAGAAGGAGTTTCCCGGCATCCGTGTATGGGGCACTTGGGGCTGGATCGTTGTCGGTTGGGCCGTCGGTTTCTGGTTGGATCTTCCGCGAGGAACCTCAAACGCTCCCATCTTCCTGGCTGCCGGTGCCTCTGCCCTGTTGGGGTTGTTCGCTTTCACGCTGCCTCACACTCCACCGAAGGGGAAAGACGAATCGACCGTCGAGGTTGCTGAATCGGGTGAGAGCATTTTCAAGTTACTCACCGGAGATGTCTCGTTCCTGGTCTTCGTTGTTTGTTCGTTCCTGATCTGCATTCCGCTGTCGTTTTACTACGCGTTCGCTAACGTATTCCTTACGGAACTTGACGCTCCTGTTCCGACGGCCTTGCAAACACTCGGGCAATTGTCGGAAGTCGGATTCATGGCGGCCATGCCGTTCTTCATTATTCGTTTGGGCGTGAAGAGAATGCTGGCCGTGGGCATGCTGGCTTGGGTGATCCGTTACTTCTGCTTCGGAACGCTCTCGCTGCCGGCCGTCATTTTCGGTTTGTTCCTGCACGGCATCTGTTACGACTTCTTCTTTGTCGCCAGTCAGATTTACGTCGACACGCGCGTCAAGGAAAGTCAGCGTGCCAGCGCTCAGAGTTTCATCGCCTTTGTGACGATGGGCATCGGCATGTTCATCGGCTCTTACGTCGGTGGTTGGACGTTCGACAGATACCCACCAGGTAATGAAGTCGAGATTACGACTGTCTCGGACGGCAAGTCGGAAGACTCGACAAGCCTACTGCCAACCTGGGATCCGGAAGGGAAGACAGGATTCGCTGCCGACTTCAAGCTTGATGCCGACGGCTCGATCAGTCCGGACCAAATCACCAGCGACTACGAGCAATCCGATGAGGAGTCGGGAACGAAAACGATCTTCAAACAGGAGTCGCTCGTGGCCGCGATTAAAGCGGCCGACACCAACGAAGACGGCAAAACGACGCGGGTTGAATGGCGCACTGCCAAGCAGCACGACTGGTTCTCGATCTGGCTTTGGCCTGCGATCGGTGCGGCCGTGACCTGCCTGCTGTTCTGGCTCGGTTTCCGTGATAAGCGCAGTAGCGGGGTGGAAGCGGTGATGGCCGAGGAATCCTAGTGCCGCGTTGATGCCCAAGTCGTTTAACGGCAAGCCGCAGGCGACGGTGTTGGGCGGTCGGAAAACACAGTCGCCTGCGGCTTGCCGTTAAACGATCCGAACCGTAACCCGGCGCGTGACCGAGGTAAGTGCATGTCGAACCGCATCAGTCGGACGATACGGTGGCGGTTGTCGGTGTTGTGGCTGCTTGAGTGGGGCATCACCGGCGCGATCCTCACGTACTTGCCGCTGTACTTCACCGAGAACGGCATTCGCTTCGAGGAACTCGGCGTGCTGATGGCGGTGTCAGCGGTCGGGCTGTGGGTGGCTCCGTTTGTGGTCGGGCAGATTTGTGATCGCTGGATGGCGAGCGACAAGTATCTGGCGATCAGTCATCTTTGCGGCGGACTGCTGCTCCTGACGATTCCGTTCGCGACGAAGATGTACCGCGAGACCGGCGGGCATCTCACCACGCTGACCGTATTACTGGGCCTGTACGCCATCGCCTATTTGCCGACCGTGCCGTTGGCCAGCTCGCTCACGTTTCGTCATCTATCCGACCCGGATACACAGTTCGGCAAGGTGCGAATTTGGGGAACCGTGGGGTGGGTGTTGTCGGGGTTGCTGTTGTCGATGTGGTTAGGTCGGGCGGATGTGTCGGCCTGGTTGGTCGATCAATTACCGTCTTTACAGCCGAGTATCGATACGCTGGGTGCGACGTTCGCGTGGATCGGTCCACCGAAAAGTTCCGACTGCTTCCGGATAGCGGCGTTGTTGTCGTTCGCGCTGTCGAGCTTTTGCATCTTCCTACCGGCCACACCGCCGGCGAAGGAACACGAAGGCAAGCTAGCGCCGATTGAAACATTGAAGATGTTCCACAATCGCATATTCACCATGCTGATCGGGGTGAGTTTTCTGCTGGCGATGGTGGTTCCGTTTTATTCGATCGCCGTTCCCAAACTTTTGCAGCAGATGGGATTCGATTCAGAGTGGATCCCAGCTGTGATGACGATCGGGCAGATTTCCGAATTCCCCGCGCTGTTGTTACTGCCCTGGTTTTTGAAGCGATTCGGTTTGAAGACCACGTTCGCAATCGGCATGGCAGCCTGGCTGCTACGGTACGTGTTGTTCGCGATGCAACCTTCGACGGGATTGGTGCTGGCGGGCATCGGGTTACATGGCGTTTGCCACGTGTTCCTGATTATCGTGATTCAACTTTACGTCGATTCGCAATGTCGCCAGGACTTGCGTGCCAGCGGGCAGAATCTGTTCGCCTTTATCACGATGGGCATCGCCATGCCGGCCGGGTTCTGGGTGGCGGGCATGCTGGGCGACTGGGTGACGAGCGTTTCAATTGACGAACTCACCGGCCAAGTGACTCAGCAGACCGATTACGGCTTGTTCTTCGCTGTTCCGGCGGCGGTCATCGCGGTGTTGCTGCCGGCTTATTGGCGGTGGGTGCGGTTGGACGAAGAGCCGCGAGCCGAGAGCGGAGAGCGGAAAGCGGAAAGCGGGGATTAGGATGGTCAGGGGCGCAGTCGGATGGGGGTGTAGCTGCGGACGCGGATGAGGTCGGTTTGCAGGTCGGATCGGTAGGCGCGAGAGCCGGTGATGCCCATGGCTTTGCCGATGGCTCGACTCAGATCCACACCCTCTACGCCCTGCAGATAAGCCAGGATACGACCGTTGGGAGCCAACAAAACATAACGCGGCGCACCGGTGAAGGTGGTGGCCGAGCGTTGCACGATTCCTGCCCCGGCATACTTGCGACGCGGTTGGGCATTGATCGGCTGTGAAGGAATCGGCGGCTTGGGAGGTAACGGGCCAACACCGCCGGTCTCCTCAGGCGCACGCGGTCTGCTGGGGCGAACAGACGGGGGTTCGATCCTTGGTCTCGGACGGCGAACCATCGCGGTCAGTTGGGCTTCGCGCAGGTCGGTTTCCCTTGTCAATTTGACGAAGGCGACGTACTCCTGCTTGATGGCCGAGTAACGCTCGACGGCGGCCAAACGCATGTCGACTTGGCTGGCCAACGCAGGCAACGCCGCGTCCTTGCGCAGTTGTTTATAGTCGGTATCAAGCGTGACGAAATTCCACTCGCCGGTTTTCTGGCGAAGTTCGCTGCGGAAGCGATCATCAAGTTTGCGCAGTTGGCGGCGGTCGGCTTCGATTTGTGCCTGTGAAGGCAAACTACGACGGACCGCATCGCCATGAAGCGTTCGCACCAACGGCCGTTCCCGAATGCCGTTGCGCGTGGATGCACGCGGTTTGTCGTCAACAACATACGCATTCGGTTTGCGATCGAACGGAAAACCGCCGTCGTCCCCGGAACCATCACTCAACGATCGTTCGCTCAACGATCGCCGACGCGCGGCAATTTTATCGGGTCGCGCAAGGTATTGCCCCGAGATCCAGCGGTACTCGTTGCGGGGCGGCTTGATCTTGTACATGGGAACGTCGCGGCCATCGACGTCGAGCGTTTTCTCGTCGAGAATTTCGACTCGGTCACCGGTGGAAAGGCGTCGTTGTTCGACATCGCGCACATCGCTGAACGCGCTGCCGACACGGGCCACGACGTTATCGGCGATTAGCTCGCCTGCGTTGCGACTTGTTCTGCGGACATGTTCAACGCGAATCCAACTGAAGCTGCCTGGTGGCGGGGCGATCATGTACCAGCCACCAGGGTCGTGCCGATAGACGGACACGCGTAACCCCGAGCGAACTTTCATGGTGGGGTAATACCGTTTTCCGGGGCCGCTGCGCGCGTAGACGTCGTCGGCATCGACGATGGCCTCGTAGGGAAACGTCGTGCTTTGGGCACGCACCGGCGAGGTGGCCAGCAGGAGAACGGTGATAGCAACGAGAAGCGGGCGCATGGCCAGGGCCTCCGTCGAAGCGACGATACAAATTGGAAGGGGGAAACTCGACAATCGAGCAGATAGGAGAGAAGCGGTGTGATAATTGATTCCCCCGATCGGCTCAAGAGCAGTCTGTCTGCAATTGGATTCGCGATGGGCGGGCCAACGAAATATGAGTGTATCTCACACATATGACACAACTTGTGTCGAAATTCTCTCTAAGTTGGTCTTTCCGTGGGTCGTTACTCGTGGTATTCCCTCGTGGACTGCTATAATTCAACTGAGCAAACAACCGATAATGATTGAGGCCCCGTCCCCCTCACGACACACGTTTCAGAGGAGATGTTTGAACGATGGCGATTACGATTACCGAAAAAGCGGCCGGCGAGATGAAACGCGTCATCACCGAACAGAAGATGGCGGACTGCACCGTGCTCCGCGTCGGCGTGGCCGGTGGCGGATGCAGCGGGTTCCAGTACAGCCTAGGCTTCGACGAAACGACCGATGCCGCGAAAGACGACGTCTCCGACCAGCACGGACTGACGGTCGCCGTCGACAAGAAGAGCGCCCTGTTCCTCGATGGAACAACGGTCGACTTCTACGAAGGCCTCGAAAAACGAGGATTCACCTTCGATAACCCCAACGCCGTGAAGTCCTGCGGCTGTGGCAGCAGCTTCTCCGCGTAAAGCCGAACGGCTCGTAGACGAGATTTCAAACCGACCAGCAGAACCTCTCCGCTGGTCGGTTTTTTCATGCGCGCTGCCGGGAAACGACCCCTGTGGACGTCCCCCGCCACCCGACAAGACTTTAGACCGCGTTCCGTTCCCACAACTGCGTCATGAACGGGCGCAGTTTGTTTTCGGGGTATAGGCAGAACGACCACTCGCGATCTTTGAGGATGCCATTGGCGGCGAGTTGTTCGCAGACGGACTGCAGTTCGGCTGTGATGCGCAGTTGTTGATCGGAGCTGAACTCCGACAGGCGATCGGACAGTTCCCGCAGGCGCAGAAAGCGGGCATGGTTCGCTCGCGCACGGCGACGACGTTCCTGACGTGATTCTTCTTCGAGACGACTGGAACGTTGTTCCTCGATCAGGGTTTGCTTCTCCGCAGCCAGCTTGGTGGCTGCGCCATCACCGACAATGTGGCGGTCGGAGTTGTAACGCAGGTCGCGCAGTTGCGAGAGCAGGCGGCGTTCGTCGCAGGGCTTCACATCGAACGGCTCGGCCATCGACAGCAACAGAGTGGCTGACATCGTCAGGAACTCGGGGGGTTGCATACCGAACAGGCGGTAGATGATGCGGTCGGTCATCTCGTCGTATTTCGCACCGCCGATGCCATGCACGAACAGGTCGCCCAGGCAAAGTCGCGAGAACAGCGTGGTGGTTAACGCGCGTGTTCGCAGTCGGATGCCCTGGCTGGGTAATGCGCGGAGCACCTCGACGGCACAGCAGGCATCCATGTTCGGTGTGAGCGGTAACTCAGCGAAGACGTCGTTGCCGTCGGAGAGTTGCACGCCCTGTTCGACTTGGCGGGCGAAAACTTGATGCCGCGTTTGCTCGCCGGCCCGCCACATCCAGAAGGGCGCTTCCAGCCAGTCACCGTCGGAATGCAACTCGGGAACCGGGTGCGATTGGCTGCGAATGCGATTCACGTCGCGGTACTGGGCCAGCACTTCGTTATGGATCGAATGGAACTTCGGAAGCTGGGCGAAAATGTGCGACGCGAACCAGAAGAACGGGTCGAGCGTGCAAAGCCGGCTGAGAGGCAGCTCCAGGTTTTGCAGCCCCCAACGACGTTCTAAGCCATGTCGCGCCGCCGTGAATGCGTCTCGCAGCAACCCGGTCTCCCGCTCGACACGCACGGCATCGGGCCAGATGTCGGTAACCAACGGAGTGACTTGCCAAGACGCCATACCAGCCGCAACACGATCGGCGAACGACTCGAACAAGGCGATGTCTTCGATGCGCACGTCTTCCCAAGGCTGTGGGTTTCGGTCGACATCGAAAGCGATTATTTCGTTGCCCGGCTGGTCACGCGACCCGGACGGCACGCGAACGCGCGAAGTCGAGAGCGTGTCGTTGTCGATGACAAGATTTAACGCCACGCCACCACTGCGCGCGGCCAACTCGGAGATCGCAAAGTTCTTCACCCACACGCCGGAATGAAACAGCGAGGGTTGATGTCCGGAAACGAACACGCTTTCGTTGCCGGTGAGCGGGTCGAGCGCGGGGACGTCTTGGTCGAGCAACTGACTTGTATAAGAGTGGGCCGCTGCGAAGACCGTTTCGCGCGTCCAACGACGAAGTTCGGCCAGCGTTCGACCTTGCACGTCGACTGTGGCGGATTCCAACAGCGAGCGGTTTCTCAAAGCCGTGTCGATTCCACTTGCCAGCGCGGGCTGCGCGAACAGCGTCTCGTCTTCGCGCGGCACGCAAAGGCGGCGGCGAATCCAGGGTGGTTCCTGTGCGGTGAGCAGATCAGGCATGGAATCGTAGCGGAAGGACGATCGTGGGTGGGATCGAACGTGGACCAGACCACTCAGCGACTGCGACACGGCAGGCAGGCCAATTCCCGTTCGAGAACGTCCTTGTAGTATGCCATGCGAAGGGCCGCGTCGTCGAGGGAGCCACCGAAGGATCGCTCTTCTTCCAGGTAAACCAGCGGTACCGGAAACTCCACGATCCGCAAACTCGCCGCAACCGCTTGAACCCACAACTGCAACGGCATCGCATACCCGAATTCCGTGATCGAAAATGCCGACAATGCATCGATCCGATACGCCTTGAACCCGCAAAACGCGTCGGTCAGACGCAATCCGAAACGCTCGTTGAGCAATGCGGTGATCTGCATGTTCACCTGCCGCCGTTGTTCGGGTGGCAGCGAGTCGCCTGCAAACTGCTTCAGATAACGGCTGCCGGAAACGAGATCCACCGGCTCGTCTTCGGTGGCAAACACAATGGAAGCCAGCTCTGGAATGAGTCGCGGTTCGTGTTGTCCGTCGCAGTCGATGGTTACCAGCACGTCGTAATTGTGTTGAATGGCGAAATCAAACGCCGATTTCAACGCGGCTCCGTACCCGGCGTTCTCGGGGTGGCTGACAACTTCGATGTCAGCCCGGGCCGCCAAGACCTCGGCCGTTCCGTCGGTGGATCCGTCATCGACAACGAGTATGTTCTCGGCGAATCGCTGCACTTCATCGAGAACACCCTCGACATGTGAAACTTCGTTGAAAACGGGCAAAGCAGTGAGAATACGTGGAGGCATTGGTGAAATTCGATGTGGATGTGGGATTTTGAGTTGTTGGCGACCCATCGGCAATGATTCATTCTTGAGTGGCTGGATTGGGAAGTCAACCAGCACAGAGAATGAGCGTAGGCGAGCGGCCAGCGTAAGCTGGCTGATATTTTCCCGTGATGAGCAGCGTCCACATCCAATTCACCCGTGCCTTTACAGGCACGGCTCGCCAGGGGTTATCAGCGGTGGACAGTTCGAAAAACGCGGGCAGACACAGAAAACCAGGCCAACTGCCGGGCAAGACGGTTGTGGCGGCGGGTGGAGACTCTAGAATACTGGTCAGACGGGCTGCCGAGGTCTCGGTGGTGAATTTGGACCGTCCTTCCCCTTAGAGCCAGAACCGGCCAGCCCAAGGAGCAACATCACGATGGCATTCTCTCTCCCCGAACTCCCGTATGCGTTGGACGCCCTCGAACCGCACATCGATGCGCGAACGATGGAAATCCACCACACGAAGCATCATCAGGCCTATATCAATAAAGTCAACGCGGCCCTGGAAGGGCATGCCGACTTGGCTGCGAAGTCGATCGAGGATCTCGTCGCCGACTTGGCTACGGTGCCCGAAGCCATTCGCACAGCAGTCCGAAACAATGGCGGCGGACACGCCAACCACTCACTGTTCTGGACGGTCATGTGCCCCAAGGGTGGCGGCGCACCGAGCGGCGACTTGGGTGCTGCGATCGACGCCACGTTCGGCAGCTTCGATAACCTGAAAACCGAATTCAACAACGCCGGTGCAACCCGTTTCGGCAGCGGCTGGGCTTGGCTTTCCTGTGACAGCGGCAAGCTGGTTGTCGAAAGCACGCCCAATCAGGACTCACCACTTTCCGAAGGTCGAACCCCGATTCTCGGCCTCGACGTGTGGGAACACGCTTACTACCTGAACTACCAGAACCGACGCCCTGACTACCTCGCCGCGTTCTGGAACGTCGTCAGTTGGACCGAAGTCACGCGACGCTTCAACGCAGCGAGTGCCTGAAACGTCTCGACAAGAAGACAACCAACAAGGGCGGGAGATCAAACGATTTCCCGCCCTTGTTTTTGTAAGGTAGCACAGACATTCCTCAGTCGTTCCAAAGATAGAACGAGAAGTGGGTGGCCCAGCCGTTTTCGGCTGGGTCGCCAAGCGACAAGATGCTGCGCCTTCCGGGTGCTCTGTCTTGTTGAGTACGAATCAGAGTAGAATTCAGAACCATCGGACCGTGCGAATGGCAGATTCCACGTCGAGGGCGCAGTATCTTGTGCCTGCGGCACCCAGCCGATACTGAATTAGCCATGCCCATCCTATTGGTCTGGGACGTTCAATCTGAATTGACGGAGGGGAAATCCTCTTGAGCGAACATGACGAACGCCCGCGAGTGATTGCAGCTGATCTCGGAGAACAGATCCCAAGTAAGTCGGGTTCACTTCGAGCATATTACGAAGACATAGAGTTCGAGTGTGCGGATTGCGGAAAGGCCGAACTTTGGACAGCCCAGCGACAAAAGTGGTGGTACGAAGTCGCAAAGGGTTCGTACTATTCG
>Ga0302139_10001661_pt1 | contig 10891 bp, 4 predicted proteins | sample CBN3_331_MG_FD_203104 | JGI IMG/M metagenome (GOLD analysis project Ga0302139, IMG submission 203104) | Marine microbial communities from Western Arctic Ocean, Canada - CBN3_33.1 | ecosystem: Environmental > Aquatic > Marine > Oceanic | place: Canada: Western Arctic Ocean | collected 2017-09-15 | reverse complement strand
AGCACCACCTGCGGCACCACCAGCACCACCAGCACCACCAGCACCACCAGCACCACCTCCAAGTCCGCCAGCACCACCGGCTCCGCCGCCGAACCCGCCGCCGATGCCGCCCAGTCCGAGGAGTCCACCGCCGCCGAACCCGCCGCCGCCGAACCCACCGCCGCCGCCGCCGAACCCGCCGCCGCCGCCTCGGAGTCCACCGCCACCTGTTGCACCACCTGTTGCACCACCTGTTGCACCACCTGTTGCACCACCTGTTGCACCACCTGTTGCACCACCTGCACCGGCTGCAGGCCCACCAGAGCCAAAGGCCGGTGTGCCGGCCAAATCGCCGATGGTATCCTGGACGTTAAAGTCGAAATCAACACCGATCCGCTCGAAGAAGGAATCGGCGATTGTGATGAACCGCACTTCGACAGTCACCTGCAAGTCCTGCAAGCGTCGCAGTTGTTCCAGTAGATCGGCAATTTCTTCGTGGACTTTCTGCGTTTGACGAATCACCAAGCTGAGTGTTGTTTCAAATTCTCGGACAGAACCGTCACCGCCGTATTCGTCCCAACTATCCGGCTCGACCGTGGACACGATGAGGTCGGACAGGGCGTCGAAGTCGATCGACGATCCACCGCCGGACAGTGAGGATTGCACGCCCGGGCCGGGTGAGAACGGGCTACCAACCGGGTTGCCCACTTGGGCCATTGCCTGACCGGCCGGTGCCTGCAAGCCGCCGAACGATGAAACGCTCATCTGCGAATTGTTCGTGAAGCCACCGTTCCCCCAAGGACTCGAGCTTTGCCCAACCCCGAAGGCGTTGGTTGGTTGGAAGTTCGGAATCGGCACGACAAGATCGGGAACCGGGTAAACCGTAGTGACCAACTCACCCTGCTGACGCAGACGGCTGGTGATTTTGAGCACGTCGTCTTTAATCATGTATGTTAAGTGCATCGGTTCGAGCATCAGATTTAACGCGCTCTTGAGCCGAATGCCGTCGACATCGATCGAGACCGGTCGATTCGTGTCGACCCCTTCCTGATCCAGGCCCAAGTCGTCGAGCACAACGTTCACGTCGGCGATCGTTGCGATCTGCTTGATCACTTCGCTGAGCGGTTTGTCTTCAAGATGCAGCGAGACAGGCCGGCTGAGGCTTTTCTGGATGCGAATCTCTTCCTCGGTACGCCGACGATTGTCGGTGCCGTACTTGTCTTTTCGGGGATTGATAACCTCTGCCCAACGTTTCTTGTCGCCATAGTCGACGGGGTGGTCATCACCGACCGTTACGATCGCTGACCATTCCACGTCATCTCCCTGCTTCCAGAAAGATTCCTCCTTCGCCTTTCTCAGTCGGTCGTTGCTAGCAACCCGGTACGCCAACTGCGACTTCAAATGCATCGTGACTGAAACGGGGTGTGTGGAATCCAACTGCTGTGCCTGTTCGGCAATTTTCTGTGCTTCGGCAAACCGCCTCTGCTCCATCAGCGTGTTGAACTTCTCAACCAAGTCGGCCAGTTCCTGCTCGATGCGAATTCTGTATTCGCGTTCTTGCTTGATGACGGTTAATGTTTCCTTGTTCTTCGCCTTCTGAGCCAAAATCGGCTCGCGTTGAATCTTGTACTTCTCGATCGAGCCACGCGACTTTTTCAGCGAACGCGCCAAGGGAGCCACAAGCGTTTCGGGAAGTTCGGCCTGGTCGAGATTGACCACGGCCCGGTCGATAATCTCCAAAGCCTGGTCCGGTTTTCTCTCGCGGAGTCGCTCGGCCTGGAAGACCGCGTTGAGCACTTCGGTGCGAAGTCGTTCCAAAAGGATTCTCTGCTGCCGTTCGACAACATCAATGGTTCCCGGCTCGGTGCGGCCCGGTTCGGTTGTCCCCGGCCCAATCGGTTCACCCAATCCACCGGTCAGTCGAATGTTTGAGTTCTTCCGTGGGGTGAGCGACCGTAACATGTCTTGCAGTTGCTGCGAACGAACGGGGCTGAGCCTTTGGCCCGATTGATAAGCTGCAAGAAACGCCTCGTAGGCGGCCGGCTCGTTTCGGTTTTGCAGGTGCTTCATGCCCTGGTTGAACATTGCATCAGCCGTCGCGCCGGACGGGTGAATCACGCCCAGGTCGGGCTGGGCTGAAATTTCCGCTTGAACCGTTTTGATTGCCCGCGGAATCTCACGAGGAGTACGTGTCGGGTCGAACATCGGTTGGTCATTGGGAATTGGATCCACCTTCGGAAGAGTGGATCGATCTGGCAGAATTCTTTTTGGCGGGTCGTTTTGTGCGACGGTGTTTGTCGCCGGGCTGCCTTGGCCGTCGAGCGTGCGACCGATGTCGGACAGCACATGCTGGGGACGATCGTCGAAGACTCCGAAGACAACGTTCATCGCCACGGCCTGCTGGGCTTTCTCACGCGCTGCGGCCAGTTTGCCTTCTTTCAAGTCGGCTCGTGCCTGACGAACCAGTTCGGCTGCCTGCTTGCGCAGGTCCTGCGATGAAGATTTCGGAGCCGTCGTGTCGGCCACGGTATTCGCAGCAATTTGTCGTTGGATGTCGTCCGCGATCAAATCAGGGCGATCATCCAGAACACCATAAGTCACCCTCAGCTCGTCGGCCTCTTCGGCCAAGCGGCGGGCGCGTTGGAAATTGCCCGCTTTGAGATCGATTCGCGCCTGGGCCAGCAAGTTGGCTGCCAGTTTGCGATCCTTATCCATCCGGCTGGGGGGCGTGTTCGCAATTTCAACGGGAATGGGCGCGGTGGCTTTGGTGATGTCATTCATCACGAGATCGGGACGATCGTCGAACAAACCGTACGCCACATCGAGAGCATTCGCCTGTTGGGCCTTGCGGCTGGCGGCATCCATGTTACCGGCTTGGAGATCCGCACGAGCGAGTTTCAAGAGTTCGATCGCCGCGCGGTGATCGTTGGGATTGAGGTTCGTGCCGGCTCGCGGCTTGGCCACTGGTTTTCGGGCTGTCGTACTCGCGATGGCTGCCGGCGCGCCGGCTTTGGCGATATCTTTCAGAACCAGGTCCGGGCGATCGTCGAACAAACCAAACACAACACCAAGGGCGTTCGCTTGTTGAGCCTTGCGACTGGCGGCATCCATGTTGCCGGCCCGGATATCCGCGCGGGCTTGTGTCAGCAGAGCATCGGCCTGCCGCTTGTTAGCAGCGGCTTGTTCGGCGGAGATGTTACGCGGCGCACTGGCCGGCGTAGTGACGGGGGGCGTGGTGGTTGCGACCGCTGCACGATTGATGACACGTTGAATCTCGTTGAGCACGAGTTCCGGGCGATCATCGAAAACGTCGTAGCTGACGTCGAGTCGCGACGCTTCGAGTGCCTTGCGGCGAGCGTCTTCCAGTTGTCCACCCCTCAATGCCTGTCGCGCGGCTGACAGTAATTGCAGGGCCTGTTTTTTGTTCTGAGCAAGTTGTGCCAAATCGGCGTTGTTCGGGGTGGTGTTTCCGTCGGCCGTCCGAACGCGGTTGCCAGCAGAATCCTCTGTTCCGGAGACCGAAGCAATGGGTCTGGGTCTCGGAGTGAAAGGGGCAGGTGTCTTCGAGGAGTCGGCAAGGCCGGTGCGGCCGCTTCGGGATTCATCGAGGAGTTGTCGTGCTCGCTGGCGAGCGTCTGCACGCGAGTCGGTTGGCGATTTGGCCTGGCCGACAAGCGGTCTATTCTCACCCGAACGACTTCTGCGAGATTCTTCGAGCAATTCCCGCATCCGCTGGTTCTCGATGACACGCGGGTCGAGCGGCCTTACTGAAGAGGGTGTGGGAGGCGTGGTGTTATTCGCAATCGTGGCGGCATTTTCAATGCGTTCGATGTCGGCCAAAACGAGATTGGGGCGATCGTCGAACAAACCGAACACGACGTCGAACTTCGACGCATCGAGCGCCTTGCGGCGCGCTTCGGGGAAGTTACCGGATTTCAAGGCAACGCGAGCATCCATCAACAGATCAGCCGCGCGGCGGCGATTCTCTTCCGTTGAGGCGGTCGTGTCGGCAGGAGCATTCGCGCCGCGTAATGCTGAGTTGGGAAACGCTGGTCGGACAGCCGTGATCGGCGAACGGGACACGGGTGTTGCGGGTTGAGTAGGAGTGTTACGAGCGAACTGTCTGGTTCCCGTGCGGCGTTCGATGTCTGCCAAAACATGTTCGGGGCGATCATCGAACAGCCCATACGTCACTTGGAGACGACTCGCCTGCAAGGCTTTCAGGCGCGCTTCGCCGGTCCGGTTGGCTTTGAGGTCGTTCCGTGCCTGTTGCAGCAAGCCGAGCGCACGTCCTCGTGAACTCGCACCGGTGGGCAGGTTGGCAGTCGGTGTGGTGTTAGCAGGTGCCGAAGAAAGAGATGGGTCAGCCGTGGGGGGGAAGTCGTTTGGTGCAACGCGTCGGGGAACCGGATCGTACGGAGACCGAGTCGGCGTAGGCGTCGGAATTCGTGGTGTGCTGGCGAAGTCGGTCGAGCGGGACAGATCGGGTGAGACGGTTCGTCTTTGGTCGAAATCGACTGCTGCTGGGCTGTTGTCGAGCGTGGGGGTCTCAAAGCTGGAGAGGGAAGTTGTCGAACCTTTTGAAGGCGGGAAGTCGTTTCGATCGGAGAGGCCCGACGCAGGGGCGAATCGCGATGGATTGGAAGGCGTTGTAGGAGAGGCAATGTTGAAACGGGGGGTTGCTGGAGCGGTCGGGTTTGCTGGAGTAACGGATCGCCCGTCGAGCTTTGCGAGGAACGCTTTCGGCGTTTGCTCACTAGGCTGCCACTGCACGTTCATTTTTCTTGCCGTGTCGGCGAGACTGCGAGCACCCGTGCGATCGCCTTGGGCGAGCCGTTCACGAGCCATCGCCATGTAGCGGTGAGCCATTTGGTCGTACTTGCCGGCGGTCGAGCGTGGAGCCGGCGTGTTGGTGGAACGGGGCGGAGCCTGTTCAGCCGACTTGCCTTTTCGGCTGAAGAAGGAACGAATCCCGCGGCCCTCTTGAGCCGACAGGTCGCCATCGGAAAAACCGATTTGCGAAAGCCACATGAAGGCGGCAACAACAAACGTGCCGGCGAACAGTCCTATGACTTTGGTCAAGGTCGACCCCTCTAAGAGACTTTGGAAAGCATTTCGACTTCGGTTGTCACGAGGCTTCGTCATCTTATTCAGCTTCCTTGCTGGCATGGATGCATCGCTCGATCCGTAGCCTGTCCGTTGGACGAACCGCGTCGCGGGCGACATTTCGTCTCGATGACAGAGCCGACGAAATCTTTTCGTCGAATCGAAAGCACCGAGCCGTCGTGCGTGAGTAGTAAATGGATTGTGGATGGAGAGAGTGAGGAGATGAGGGCGGGATAGATATCGAAAATTGCCGGATTGGGTCAACCCCTCTCGGCGACAAAACTCGATTTCTTGAGTGGAATTCGAGAAAATTCCCGGAAACTAACCGGCAAAAGTTGCCGTTCGCATTTCATATCACCTGCCCGAAAATCATGCGAATGCTCCGCGCCCACGTGGAGAATTCGCCGCTTAACGGCTTGTCACCGTGAGTATGGCCTGGATCAGCGAGAGCGACGCAAGGCGTCTTCCAGGCGAGTGAGCGATGTGTCGACCAGCGCAGCGCGTTCGGGTTGCAATGGCTGTCCGCCGAAACGCACGCAGTAGAACGCTTCAACGAGGTCGGACGATGTGCTTCCCGCTTGGACGTTCGGCAGTTTCGATTCCAAATGCCGGGCCGCTGCCGTGACGAATTCTCGTTCGGTCTGCGATGCGTCTTTCGACAAACCGCACGCACGGCAAAGCCTGCGGAATCGCTCGTAGAATTCGACGGACACTTTCGATCGATGTCGCGTGCGTTCTCGCTTGCCGAATCGTTTCCACAGCCAGGCAAGACGACGCACGGCCCCGAAGAGGCCACTGCCGAGCAGCAATAGCATGAAGGTGACGACGCCACCCTGCCAGCTAATCCAGCGATCCGGAGACGTCAGGAGTTTTGTGAATGCGGCGAACACCGATGCAACGCCGATGTGTCCTTGTTTCAAGTCGTCCCAGAGGTTGCTTAGGGTTTCGCGAATGGGTTTGTAGAACTCGTTTCGCTGCTGATTGAAATTAACGCCGAGAACGTGACGCCCCCAAAGGTCCGACATCAACTTGGTGAAATCATGCCAAGATTGAACACTGGATTCCATACTCTGAACGCTTTCACTTCGCACCAGCGCCGGCGTTGCGTCGAGCACGACCCAGCCTCCGTCGAGGTAGGCTTCCACCCAGGCGTGGGCATGTCGCTGCTCGACTTCAAAGGCTCCGCTCAACGTATTCTGTTTCCCCCCTTTGAAGCCGCTGACCATCCTCGATGGAATGTCCACAGCACGGAGCATCAACGCCAGGGCAGAGGCGTAATACTCGCAATGTCCCGACTTGCGATTGAAGAGAAAATCTTCGACAGGATCGATGTTCGGATTGCGAATCGATGCATTAAGCGAATAGGTGAACTCGCCCGAATCGCGAAGGTGCGATTCCAGACGACTTGCCATCTCTCGATGCGACGATGGAGTGGCAGCATCCGACTCTGAAACACGTTCAGCGAGTGCGCGCAGACGATCCAACCCGGCTGCCGGCATTTGAATGTAGCGGGTGCGCAAGTAATAGCTCTCGAACCGGCGGGCATACCGTGGCGTGCGGACTTGCGGCGCGTTCGCGTCCGGCGGCGGACACAGGACGGAATACGAGATCGGTTCCCTCGACGAACGCATCCCCGGCTGCGCCAACACCGATGTCGTGGGCTGGATTTGCGCCAGCGTTGGCTCATTGCCAATGTCGGCCCCCACAATGAGACACGTTCGTAAAGGATGCATTGCGAACAAAATATGGGTTCCGATCGACTGTAACCGAATCTCCTGTCGAATCGGCGTGTTGTCGGTCACTGCCCGCATACTGAAAAACCGGCTTCTCCCGTCTCCACCAGACCAACGCCCGCGTTCGTAAAGCGACATCACAGTACCGCGAAATAACGGTTCGGTGAGACCCAGCTGCGCACAATATTTGAAAATATCTAACTGCTTGCCGGTCTCTTCGTCGAACACTCTCACGTCGAGTACCGGTTCGGTGCTCTCCAGAATTTGCCCGATGTCGCCTAGACGCACTTCTTCTGTGAATCCGGTCAACGGCCGGCCGGCGGGGTCATCTCCGTCACCCGCGAGAAGACCCGAACCGAGCCACAGGCGAGGAGTCAAACTAAAGAAGGCTGCAGCCACCGCGAGCGCCAGGCAGGTTGTCACGAATGTGGCCGCAACGAATCGACCACCGATCCAGCGATCTAACGAATCATGCTGTATCGCATTCCTCGTCAAGCTGGGCTGCAGCAGGCTGGCGAAGGATGGTCGGCCTAACCCTGCTGTCGTAGACGAACTTTGTGCGTTCGCCCGATCGGCTTTCCTCTTGCGACCGTTCGACCACGGTTCTCGCTCCAATTCTGCGAACTTCGAGCGAGCTTGGTAAAGGGAGAATACCGAGAGAGTCCAGATGGCGGCGAACAGGAACATCACCAGCAGTGCACCGTAGAGGCCGTCCTTTATTAACACGGCCCCCAAGGCGACTTGCAACACGGCCAAGGCGCACATCCACCAATACTGAGTCGGATTCTTCTCTTGAAAAAGAATGATCCACGAGATGTAGGCCAGCAGATGCGCACCCGACAGCAGCCTGGCTTCGATGCCCCCAACGAGGAATTCCAAAACGGCGAGCACAAACGCGACGGCCCCCAGTCCGTTTGCCCAGCCGAGTGGCAGGCGGAAACGTTTGGTTCGCTCTGCGATGATCAACGCCACCACCGTCAATGGGATGGTGACCATCACGGGGCTTGCCGAGCCTTCGGCGTAAGCCAGCATCAAGCTCGCCAGGCCGAGAAGCCCGAACACGCTGAATTGAAATACGCTCTCCAACCGCTGCACGGGTTATCCTCGGAATCCAGTTTGGGATTCAGTCGATCTGGAAATACTCTGAAAGTTCGTCGTCGCTGGCCACGAACGTCTCGACGTTGATCGCAACATCCGACGCATCCGGCCCAGTCATGAATGCATTCAGCTCAGCGAAGGCAGATCCTCCTCGGGGACGTGTCGAGATAAGCACCGTGCGATCATCTCCACCATCGAAGGTCGCTGCCCGTTCGCGCAATTGGTGCAAATCGGGAGTGTCGGATGCCTCGGCAACCGCCAACGTCTCCAGAGCCGAGTCCAACAGGCCGGCTCGCAGGCCGTTGTCCCAAGTTGCGAACTCACGGCCGGCAATCGCAACGCGAATTCGCGCACCATGACTGTTCCGGCATCGATCGACACAGATCGTCGCGGCGAAACTGACAGCCAATTCGACGCGTTCCAAGTCATCGTCGGTAGGACGTTCGGGCTGCCACAGGTCGAGCAGAATGGTGAAATTCGGATCGCGATCTTGATGATACTCGCGAACCATCAGTTCGTTGTTCTTCGCCGAGGATCGCCAATGAATGGCCCGTGGATTGTCGCCGTGGCGGTATTCCCGCAAACGGTGAAATTCGTCGTCGAACGTGCCGCTTCTTGGTTGCGGACGTTGAACAAGCTGAGCGGCTTGCCACATGGTGCGTTTCCATCGCGGCAGCAGGTTCCCGATGCGCGGAAAGACGAGAATGTCGTCATGCACATCCAGCAACAGGCCGCGTTCGATGATTCCCAACGGGAACCTCGTTGCCACCAATGTCGGCCCGACGGAATATCGGCCCCGTCGCATCAGATTCAAACGATAGTGGGCCGTTCGCCGCCCACGAGGTGGAACCCGCGCGAACAACACGCTGGCTTCCAAACTCTCGGCCGCGTTCTCGATCGACTCTCGCACCTCCATGATCCGCGATGACAGCCAGCGTTTGCGATTTATTAATTCGACTTCAACTGAAAACGGCTCACCCGCCATCACACGCGGGGGAACCCTGCGTGTGATTCGCAGCCGTTTTAACATCGAGAACGTGACCCACCCGTTAAGAATGAACGGTCCGGCCATCAACGAAAACACGAGCATCAGCATGTTCGACCGGCCGAGCATCGCACCGACGAACAGCACCCCCAGAATGAGCAGAAAAATTATCCCCGAGCCAGGCAACGCAACCCGATGACGTCGCAACGCCGATCCCTGACCGCCCCCTCCCAGGGCCAGTTGTTTGCCCCCCCAGAGCACAAGAACTGTTGCGACCGCAAACAAGGCGAAGCGTTGCAGATCTCTCCAGCCTGCAAACAGGGCGGAAAACTTCCAGTAGATCAGCAGCAGCACGGCACCGGAGGCCAACGCCAATGCGCCCGGCAGAGAAAATGCTCGTCCGAGAAGCGGGCGGTTCGTTTTGTCGGCGGAGTTGTCGACCATGACAAATTGCAGATTGCAAGGTCTTGTAGATGGGACGTGATTCGCTGTCAGTCTATCAAAATGCAACTCGGCATGCGCGCTGTGGATCGCTCATTTCAATCGCCGCATGCCTCGCGCGACACGTTCCGCGTTGACCGACGACATTGCCTTCGATTCCACACTCAGAAAACGCACCAATTGCGTGTGCGTACAACCGAGTCGTCCGGCTGCCTGCGATGTGTCCCACTCACACCCCTGCACGAAATCCAACGCCTCGGCTAGCAACCTGGGAAAGTCGGCGTGGTCGGGGTTAACCGAAATTCGACTGTTCCGACAACGCGATCGCCACAACGCGCCCGGTTCGTCCTCGGCAGCGCAGGCGATACGAACCGTCAACGCCAGTCGTATCCGTAACCGTCGCAACGCAACCGTGCGATTCTGTTCCTGACTGCGCCGCTCTGACGCCTCGACTTCAATCTCCGTCGGCCCATGCCGCAACACAATGCCCGTCTCGACCTTGTTCCGCCGTTGACCGCCCGGACCAGACCGCCGCACCCTGCGCACTTCGCATTGGGCGAGAAGTTCCGACGGGTCGAGGGCTGTGGGGTGTGTCTTGCGAGCAGACGTCATGTGGGACATTCTCGCGAGAACAGCACGCGCTGACTAGCGACTTTGAAGTCGATCGCCGAACAACCCATCGTTGTCGCCAGACTGTGTCGGCTCGACGCGGCTTCAATTACAACGGGCACGATCCTCTGGTAAACTGGAGGTCGCCATGAAGAATCCAGTCAAAACAGCCGGTCCGAGTCCCTCGATACGCCCAAACTGGCGTCTGTGGCAAGCCCTTGGTGTTGTTGGGTTATTGCTTGCGATTATCGCCGGATTGGTGGTGTTGCGGCCGTGGTATCACCAGAAACAGGCGTTTGCGGAGATCGAACGTCTGGGCGGATACTACGAAAGTGAGCCAGTTGGTCCGGAGTGGTTTCAGAAACTCGTCGGTGACGAATTGTTGGCGGGATTCGGCGATGGCCTCTATGTGGATCTCTCCGACACACCGGTCACCGACGCTGAACTTGAATACCTCAAAAGACTACCGGAGTTGGAAGAGCTGATGCTGCCCAACACACAGATCACGGACACCGGACTGAAACACCTTAGGGGGCTGACAAGGCTGAAAGTGCTGAACCTCGGCTACACTCGGGTCACTGATGCTGGGCTCGAACACCTCAAGGGGTTAACGAGGTTGGAATCGCTGGCGCTCTTTGAAACACGAGTCTCCGGTGCTGGGTTTAAATATCTCAAGGGGCTAACGGAGTTGTACGAGCTGCAGCTTGGCCACACACAAGTCACCGGAACGGGGCTCAAACATTTCAACCGGTTAACCAAATTGGAATCGATATACCTGGACAACTCTCGCATCACTGATGCTGAGTTACAACATCTCAGAGGATTGACGAGACTGACTGATTTGTGGTTCATCCGACTAAAGCGTACTTGGCTGTGTGAATCGCGAGGATTTTGAGTTTGAAGAATTCGAGGTCTCGGAATCCGTAGGCTTGGCGTTTCA
>Ga0302139_10001645_pt1 | contig 10945 bp, 9 predicted proteins | sample CBN3_331_MG_FD_203104 | JGI IMG/M metagenome (GOLD analysis project Ga0302139, IMG submission 203104) | Marine microbial communities from Western Arctic Ocean, Canada - CBN3_33.1 | ecosystem: Environmental > Aquatic > Marine > Oceanic | place: Canada: Western Arctic Ocean | collected 2017-09-15 | reverse complement strand
ACGCCATGGGCCCAAGAGAAGTTATTCCAGGTGATCAACCACCGCTACAACAACTCCCTGCCCACCGTGATCACCGTCCGGGGTCCGCTCCAGCGCCTGGACGATGCCCTGCGCACGCGGCTCGAAGGCTCGGATGGGACTGCCGAGGTTGTTCAACTGGGCAATTTCAACAGCCGCATGATCCAGGGCATCGGCGAAGTCCGTGCCGAGATGCTACAACGGATGACCTTTCAGAATTTTGATACTCTGGGCGGCGCCGGTGCCTCCGCCCCGGAACAAGAATCTCTGGACCGAGCTTTGCACACCGCCGAGGCCTTTGCGGCAAACCCGGAGGGCTGGCTGCTGTTCAACGGCCCACGTGGCTGCGGAAAAACCCACTTGGCCGTGGCCATCGCCGGAGAACGACTCAGACAGGGCAGCCAGGTCTTCTTTGCATTTGTGCCCACGCTTCTGGATCATCTGCGGGCAACCTTCAGCCCCGACAGCCAAGTGGGCTACGACGAATTATTCGAGCAGATAAACTCAGTGCCCCTGCTGGTACTGGACGACCTCGGCGCAGAGAGCAGCACCGCCTGGGCTGAAGAGAAGCTGTACCAAATTGTCGTCCACCGCCACGAGGCCCGTCTGCCCACCGTCATCACCACCGTCTCCACCATCGAAGATCTGGAAGACACCAAGTCCCGTATCGCCTCTCGTCTCGTGGACGGCTTGGTCGTGGACTGGCTGCCGATTGTTGCGCCTAATTACAGGGATCAACGGCGGCGAGGGTAGGGGCGTCTCTAGCTCTTCGATTGTGAGCACTGGTATCTCGTCCCACTTCCGGTTTCCTCGTTGTTGGGTTACTCCCGAGGGGAAGTAATATATCTCACGACTGCCCGGCGCACCGATACTCGACACGGACGAATCACTGGCATTGCGCGCCTAATTTTATATTTTGGGCTAATAATCTGCAAGAACGATTATTATTGGTCACCACCGACCGGCAGTTACCGCTCATAATACCTGCACAAACACATCTGTCGCGCACCTGCCCCTCTGGTCAGCGTGTACCCCAGCGTGTACCAAGAAGTAGTCCGATAACCTAACTGAATTTGGGGGTGCCAAATCGTAGTTTTGAATACCCCTGAACACCCGATTCAAAGCATCCTAAGCGAAAACTAGAACCCCAATGCGGTATGTCCAATCACCAGGTACCCCTCCGATTCGGTCAAAAATCCACTGATCCGTTTTGGATATCAGTGGACAAACCCCATGCCTGACATTTAATATTCGCTAACTCCACTGGCCGTAATTTCAAGAATTAAGCGTCAGCGATTAAAAACAAGAAATTTTAAGGCAACCTGGGGTGCCGCCTTCGCTAGGAACACCCGTTACAAAACCACTATTGAGGCAAGATGCAGCGGTACATTTTAGTACGGTTATCGCAGGGGTTGGTCACTCTTCTAATCCTTAGCATGGCAGTATTCATCAGTTCCCATCTGACTGGTGATCCGGCTTTATATCTGCTTGGGCCAGAAGGCACCCAGGAAGATTATGAACAGTTGAAGAGGAATATCGGCTTGGACAAACCTCTGCCCGTGCAATACAGCATTTTCTTGGGTAACGTTCTGCAGGGAGACTTCGGCACCTCGCCGATCACCGGTCAATCGGCCCGAAATACCCTTATGGAACGGTTACCCGCTACTCTGCAATTAGCAGGGGTGGCCTTTCTCCTAACGCTCATAGTTGGTATTCCGTTGGGCGTATTGTCTGCGGTAAAGCGCGACTCTATCTTCGATCACATAGGGAAAGCCTTCGCCATACTGGGCATTGCTGCGCCCAGTTTTTGGGTGGCAATCATGCTCATCCTTCTGTTTGGCGCGATACTGGGATGGCTCCCCACTTTTGGGAGCGGAGGAGTATCCCATTATATTCTCCCTGCCTTTGTACTCTCATGGGGAGGCATGGCCGGGATCGTTCGCCTAGTACGGTCCAGTATGCTGGAGGTCCTAGACAGCGAGTACGTCAAGTTCGCACGCGTCAAGGGTCTGCCTGAAAGGATGGTCATATACAAGCATGCCCTTAAGAACGCCGTTATTCCGGCCCTTACGTTTAGCGGACTTACGCTGGCGGGGCTGCTCAATGGATCTGTGGCGGTGGAGGTGGTCTTTGCTTGGCCAGGTATAGGCCGACTCCTGCTTCAGGGAATCACCCAGCGAGATTTTCCCATTATCCAGGCAACCGTATTGGCGGCGGGATTGTTCTATGTTGTCGTATCTCTGATTGTGGACATCCTGTACGCCTATATAAACCCGCGAATTAGGTATCAGTAGGAGGATTTGGAATGACAACAGATACAATTCCAGATCAAACAGCAGAAGCCTGGTGGCGCGGAGCGTTCCGGCGAATTAGGGCTCTTCGACTCCCTTGGATATCAGTGACGATCGTGTTCGTCTTGCTGCTTTGCGCGGCTTTTTCCCCACTGCTTGCGCCCCACGATCCTACTAAGATTGACATTCTCGATGGCAAAATGGCTCCCTTTGAAGACTCTAATCATCTGTTGGGTACCGACGTCTTGGGTAGGGACATGCTGAGCCGTCTTATTTACGGTGCTCGCACCACCGTATTTATCAGCCTGGTGGCTCTGGGTACCGGGGCCCTTGTAGGGACGGTGGTGGGTCTGGTAGCCGGCTACCGAGAGGGATGGTTTGATGCCATAACAATGAGAGCTGCAGACGCGGCACTGGGATTCCCCACCATTCTCGTTGCCATGGTTATCGTGGTGATCATGGGCGCCGGCATTGAAAGCATCATTTTGGCCGTCATATTGACGGTTTGGGCACGGTTCGCCCGAATGGTCAGAGGCGACGTCCTTAACATTAAGGACATGGACTTCATAACAGCCGCCAGAATCGCTGGGGTGTCCACGCCAGTCATAATATGGCGTCACGTTTTCCCGAATACCGTAAATACGTTGATGATCATCACAAGCCTTCAGGTTGGACAGGTGATCCTACTGGAAGCATCCTTGAGTTTTCTCGGCTTGGGCTTGCCGGTGGGGGAGCCTGCCTGGGGGATCATGGTTTCGGAAGGAAAGGCAGTCATCCAGGAAGTTTGGTGGCTATCTCTATTCCCCGGCATTGCCATCACAGTAGTGGTTCTGGCATTCAATTATTTTGGAGACTGGATGCGCGACGCTTTAGACCCCAAATTGAGAAGGCTGTAGCTCATTCGACTTAACCGTTTCCGTCTACAACTTACAACAATCCAAATGTTAGTTAGCCTTGGAATCTGAGATTACTTAACACCAGATGTTCAAATCTATACCCGATGATGGGCCATGGCTTTGTACAATTGTGCTATCTTTGTTCGGGCGAGATTGAATCTAGCTAAATAGTTCCAACATAGGCGGACGGAACGAACCCCAAAAAACCTACTCGGTTTTTGGGCACCGGCTTCAAACATATTAACCGGAGAACGACGAATGTACATAAAATTGATACTTGGCCTAATCCTTGTGGTGCTGTTGGCATGCGGGAGTTCTGACACATCCACACCAGTAACGACGGATGCACCTACTACCGTATCCGGCGGCGCATCTTCCCAGCCCACGGCTGCTCCGCAAGATTCCGACACACCATCGGGACCTACCGTTTACTCAGGAGCACTTAAGATCCTGGTGGGTGACCTCGGCAGTGAGAGGTTCGACGTTGGATTCTCCCTAGGACTGGCGGGAGACCTCAACTACGGGCGAATCATGCACGGCTTCCTCATCTCTGACACTGCGGAACGGGAGATGGTACCCGGTATCGCTAGCGAGTGGGGTCTTTCATCAGACGGCCTGACGTGGTCCTTCACTATTCGTGAAGGCGTCAAGTGGCAAGACGGGTCAGAATTGACTCCCGAAGATGTACTGTGGACATTCAAACATCTTTATGGCCCAGAAGCCAAAGATCACATAATCGCCCCTACCGCCCTCAGGCTCTCACGCCAAGCGGAAGTAGACGGCATTGCTTTGAACGGGCGGACTGTCAGTTTGAAGACTATCGTTCCTGCCACTGAAGTTGGTAGTGTATTGTCTGAATCTGGAACCGGTTGGTATCACTTGATGCCTGCCAGAGACGCGCTCCACGACAACGACGCCGAGGTAGCGTACGACAAGGACCCCATCGGCGCCGGACCCATGAAGCTGGTTAACCACACTCGCGCCAACTCCATGACGTTTGAGCGGTTCGATGATTTCTACTACCAGCCCGCCAACGGATTCCCGGAGGACAAGAGAATCCCCTTTGATGAGGTGACTTTGTTCCTCGTACCTGAGGAATCCACCAGAGTATCTGCCTTACGAGCCGGGGATGCTGATATTGCCCCAGTTAGTTTGCAGGCCCAAAGCCAGCTGGAATCTGGCGGTGGACGCTTGATATTCGGCAGGGAAGGTTCCTACGTCTGGGTGCCATTCATGGGGTGCTGGGCAGACCCAAGCTTCCCCTGCGCCAAGAAAGAGTTCCGCCAAGCGCTCGGCTACGCTATCGATAAAGAAAGTATTCGGGACAATCTCTATGGCGGCGACACAGTATTCCAGGTGAAAGGCTGGGCAGCGGTCACCCCGAGTACCATTGGGTATTCCACTGATCTAGACCCATTCCCGTTTGACCCCGATAAGGCACGCCAACTCATGATCGATGCCGGTTATCCTGGCGGAGAAGGCGTGGACACGATTGTCTTGCATACCTGGGAATCCACATCAATGCCCTTCCAGACGGAAGCCGCCCAACTTGCAGCTGAGTTCTGGAGGACCGAGCTTGGATTGGATGTTGAGGTCAGAGTTGGTAACAGCTCCACAATCAGGGGAGCCTGGGCCAACGGTGAGCTGAACGGTGAGCTGATCTGGCGCGACAATGAAACCCGCCGTGACGCCACAAGCACAATGAACTCAGGTTACGCCGATCCCGAAGCGGCCATTCGCCGAAGCGATAACGCCGACTTCCGGGTTATTGCACAGGCAGCTACTCGAACAGTCGATGACGACGAACGAGCAATAGCCATGGCCGAGCTTTACAAATTGGCTAAGGATGAAGGCTACGAGATTGGAATCGGCTACGCGAACATCCCTTGGGGAGTTGGGTCTCGCATAGCAAGTTGGGAGCCGTACCCGTTGGCGCCCAACGTTTCTGGTCTCCATACTGTAAGACTCAAGTAGCCACGTAGACCAGGTAATTTGATCCTAGAGTCCTTAGGGAATCGGCGAGTAATTCAATGAATCCCTAAGGACTTTTTCTACGGTTCAATCTATAATTCTCCTAGGAATATCCCAGCCTCAATTTGACGTCCTCCGGACACAAGATTATAGCTCGGGATGCTCCTCCAGGTCCTAGATTGAGGATATGATTTGGGACCCATCAATATCCAAGATCAAGTTTTAATTCCACGAGTTTTTAAATGTCAGCGATTCCCGTTTTAGACGTCCAAGGTTTGAAGACCCACTTTTTCACAAAGACTGGAGTGGTGAAAGCAGTGGACGGTGTCAGTTTCACCCTGATGCCGGGGGAGACCCTGGGCATAGTTGGAGAGTCTGGCTCTGGGAAAAGCATGACTGCGTTGTCGCTGATGCAACTGGTCCCACAACCGGCCGGGCGAATAGTGGCTGGAAAGATCCTTTTCCAGGGTGAAGACTTAGTGCACAAGACTCAGTCTGAAATGCAGGATATACGTGGACGGGACATTTGCATGATCTTGCAAGATCCCATGACTTCACTAAACCCATTGTTCACCATTGGCAGCCAGGTACTTGAGACCGTACGCCAGAGGCAAGGAGGCCGCCGATCGGGGTTGATGGATCGGGCGATAGAGCTCCTCCAAAAAGTGAAAATCCCATCTCCTGAAATTCGGATGACCAACTATCCTCACCAAATGAGTGGAGGAATGCGACAACGAGTGGTCGGGTCGATCGCCATCGCTGGCTCCCCCAAGGTGCTGATCGCCGACGAGGCTACCACTTCTTTGGACGCAACGATTCAATACCAATATCTAGCCCTTCTAAAAGAACTTCAAGCCGAGACGGGCATGGCCATAATCTTCATCACCCATGATTTTGGAATCGTGGCCAAAATGTGCGATCGCGTCGCGGTAATGTACGCAGGCAGAGTCGCCGAAATAGCCGACGTACGGGACCTGTTCAACAATCCTGCCCATCCCTACACCGAAGCATTGATGCGGTCGGTTCCAAACGTGGACGAAGAGGTTGAATACCTCTACGCAATAGAAGGCCAGCCACCAGCATTGGACAGTCTCCCGCCTGGTTGCACCTTCGCGCCACGTTGTCCCTACGTTTTCGACCGTTGTAACGAGGAATTCCCTGATTTGATCAACGTTGGCGAAGGACACTCAGCTACCTGTTGGAAACTGGCCAAATAATAGAATGACTATGACTACAACTCTCGAAGATTCAAATCAAACTGTAATTCAACTGGATAACTGCCAGAAATACTTTCCCGTAACCAAAGGGCTGATCATTCAGAGCTCTATTGGACAGGTGAAAGCGGTTGATGGCGTTTCTCTTCAAATTCGTGAAGGACAGACCTACGGTCTAGTCGGTGAGTCCGGGTGCGGGAAAACGACCACTGCCAAGATGGTGCTTCAAATTGAATCACCTACCGGCGGGCTGATCAGCTTCAACGGAAAGAATATCGCTGATTTCAACGCGGCCGACCGCAGGCAATACCGGTCTTCAGTGCAGGCCGTGTTTCAGGATCCCTGGAGTTCTCTGAACCCTCGAATGAAGGTTGGCTCAATAATCTTAGAGCCTTTGCTTGCCAATCAATCGATGAACAAGCATGATGCCCGAGAGACTCTGCTTCGGCTACTGAGAGAGGTTGGCCTGCACGACTACCAGGCTGATTATTACCCCCACGAATTCAGCGGCGGACAACGGCAGCGCATCGCCATTGCGCGGGCTTTGTCCTTGCAACCAAAAGTCATCGTATTGGACGAACCGGTGTCGGCCCTTGACGTATCCATCCGTGCTCAAATAATGAATCTCCTCAAGGAGATTCAGAACCGGTACGGGGTAAGTTACCTTTTGATCGCCCACAACTTGGCAACGGTGCGCTATATGAGCAATTACGTCGGGGTGATGTACCTGGGCAAGATTGTCGAGGAAGGCCCAACCCGAGACCTGTTCACCAACCCGATGCACCCATACACTAAAGCTCTGATTTCCGCATCGTTGCCGGCGCATCCAGACATCCAGCGCGAAGACCTCGTCCTCTCCGGTGAGGTCCCATCCCCGCTTGATCCTCCAACCGGATGCGCTTTCCACCCGAGATGCCCAATGGTCCTTGACCGGTGTTCCCGTGATGATCCTGCGTTGCAAAAGTTAGCGCCCGGTCACCGCGTGTCTTGCCACCTTTACTAACGCCCTGATATTTGCATCGATTACCCGCACACCACTATCAAATGTTAAGTCCACCAAGATAATGGCTGTGGTGGACTGGCGCGCCTAGCCTTGACCAAATCAATTCCCACCAACAATCCAGGCTACTCTGGATATCTGGTCGAGCCAAGTGCTGATTGAGAGTACACATATGCCGGATGCTAAGGTAGATGTAGGTGGCGTTTGCTCAACCCAGGATGAGCAGTGTTGGGGAAACCTGTTCGGTCACCGCCATTAGATTATCATCCCGATTTCGTCGTTCCCGCTCAGGCGGGAATCCACTGCGCCTAGACACTCGGCTTTTGGGTCACGGCGAGGATGTTTGTTGTAGAGTATTTGCCCCTACCCTAACCCTCCCCTTCGTAAGGGGAGGGGATTTTTGGACACGCCCATCGTCTTTCCTGCGAAAGCACAAATCCACTGCGCCACCACGCTCGTTATCTGTGAGGAGTCGGCCTCAAGTCCGCTCATGGTGTCCTTCCACGGAAGGACGAACCACGGGCTCGTAGCCTGGGCCTAACTGCTGACCACCGCAGCGGAAGCCAATTCCTGGATGGCTGCTCGAATCTCGGGGGTAGCCGGTTTGCCCATTTCTACGTGTTGGGACAAATCATAGGCGCGTTGAACATCAGCGATGACCTGTTCATCCGACTGGTCGATGTCAATGGGAATGCTGATCTGGGCCCACGATGTATTACCGGTCATCCAGAACACTTCGATTGGATTGTTCTCGGGGTCGCGGAAGTAGCAGCCAATCGCGCTGGCGTGGGTGACAATTCGGTCGATCTTGTAGTCCCTTTCTATGATGCGTCGCTTAAAATCACGGAGGTCGTCAAGGGAATCCACACGCATGGAAATCTGCTGAATCCAGTGTGGGTCATCCAGTGAAGGCCGCCCGGCCATCATCGCGATCTCGTGGTCGCAGGCTTCCGGGTCAGCGCTGAAGAAGGCCCCATTCTGGCTTACCTTGGTCAGTGTCATGCCGATGAAATCGCCGTAGAACTCTTTCATTAGCTCCAAATCCTGAACGAAGAAGCCAATATGCCCAAGTCCATTCACTTTAGCTGACATGATTAATCTCCTTGCCAATCTCATCTGAACGTTGGTCCGGTCTATAATGCACCTTTACATGGCTCACCAAACACGTTGGCAACCACCAGGGTATCTACCGAGTTTTCTTGCCGGAAATCATAACCAAACTCACATTTTCTGTCCACCAATGCAGTTTCGCCATGGTAACGTGATTGATTCTATAAGTTGGTGAAGTAGTACTTTCCAGGATTCCCGCCTTCGCGGGAATGACGGGTGGGCATGGAGTAGGGCCTACTCACCCACCATCGCTCGTCCTGAGCCGGTCGAAGGATGCGCATAAGTCATGTCCTTGTAGCCAAAATACATTACGCATGCCGGTGGTTCGACAGGCTCACCATGAGCGGGATATGGGTGCAGCCATCAATGCATACATATATCAGGGTTCTGATCAGTACTTAAACTCTTCGCGAACCGGGCTGAAGATGTCCAACGCCACTGCTTTTACGTCGTGGGCTTTGGCGTAGTGCTCAACGTTGCCGGGGATGATGTACATATCGCCCGGTTTCAGCAATCTGACTTCGCCGTCGATGCCCATCTCGAGTTCGCCTTCAACGATTATCCCGCCCTGCTCGTGGGGGTGGGTATGCAGTGGCACCAAAGCGTTGGCGTCTACTGTCACCAATGAAAGCAGCATCTCTTTGCCCCAAAATGTCTGGGTGTTGGCGCCGGTTACCAACTCCATGGATTCCCGTTCGGACGCGTCAATGAAATAAGCCATGATTCTCTCCGTTTGTAATCGGCCAGGGACCTACTAGAAACTTAACTAAAGCCCTGACCGTTCTCGTTCATGCTCACGTAACGTTGTCCGCTGCCGATGATCAGATGGTCAAGAACCTCGATTCCCAGTATCTTGCCCGACTCCACCAGGTCTTTGGTGATGGCGATATCGTCATCGCTGGGGGCGGGGTTACCGGAAGGGTGGTTGTGGACCACGATTAGAGACGGAGCGTTGGCCCTCACCGCCGGTCTAAAAACCTGGGCCGGCCGCACCACCGAACTATTCACATTTCCCACGTAGATCTCGTGGGTACTGAGCACCTCGTTACGCGTGTTCAGCAGTATAACGCGCAGGTGCTCCTGGTCCAAAACACTCATCTCGCCAGAGAGCAAATTCGCCGCGTCCTGCGGAGTGGTGATGATTATCCGTTCTTCCAAGGCCAGGGATACAAACCAGCGGCCCAACTCCAAAGCCGCCAACAACTGGCAGGCCTTGGCTTCGCTGAGTCCTTTTTCGGCGCATAACTCGGCAAAGGCCGCCTTGCCCAGGCCAGCCAAACCGCCAACCGCGTCAGCAGCCTGGACGACAGTGTAATGACGTTTTCTCCAGAGTGCTCAGTTCGCAGCAAGATGGCGATGAGTTCAGTGTTGCTCAGGTTCTTGGATCCGTATTCCACCAGCCTCTCGCGAGGTCTTTCATCCGTGGGAATCTCGCGGATAGTTGGTTGCTGGCGAATGGGTTTATCCGTAGCAGCAGAGGTGGTCATTCGCGTCATTTCCTTGAAAAATCCCGGGATCAAAACTGGAAGATCAGGGCTCTGGAGAATGCCCAGCCGGAACCAACGCCCAACGACGATGGCCCCGGCCCTATAGGAGTAAACCAGTTCATTGGAGCCCAGACGCCATATTATTTCAAGGAACAACTGTCAATTGCCCGGTGGGTAGATGGTTGGCCGTGCAGCAATACCCTGTTAACCGGCGACTGCTACCGGCTCCACCGGATAATGTTTGCGCCAGCCTTCTATCCCGCCGGTCAGAACCGCCGCGTTGATGCCATGTTCCCTGAGTTGCTGCGCCACACGGGCGCTAGTTGCATCGCCAGGTCAACTACAGTAGGCAATCACATCACGGCCCGGCGGGTGTTGATCCACGTATTCAACAACGCCGTCCGGCAGAACCCGCACGGAGTCCGGGATTCTGGTCTGTTCATGGTCGTAACTAGCCCGGGTGCGCACATCGATAATCAATGGCGGATCCGGTTCTATCAGCCACTCTGCCAGTTCCTTGGGCTCAACCATGGGGACTTCGCCCTCATGATTACCAAACAAACCGGCCACCGTGGTCTCCCGTTCTTCAGCCAGTGTCTCTCTGGCGGCAATCCGACCGTACCAGGCCCCAACAGGGGTTGCCGTGCCGCCGTGGATGGCGATTGAAGCGATGACTACCACACCAACCGTGGCCAGGAGCAGTTCAGAGCCGGGGATTCCGGCCTGCACCACTAGTAAGGCGAGCAAGAGTGAATTCAGGCCCCGAGGACCAAACCAACTTATGAAGGCATGGGCTTGCCAACTCATCCGCGCCTTGATCAGAACAACTCCTAGAATCGTTGGGCGAATAACGAATATAACCAGCGCCGCCAGTCCCAGTGTTGGAACAATATCCACCGTCCCAATCATTTGTGAGAGCACTGCCCCAAACAACACAAAGGCCAGGAGCATGGCCATC
>Ga0302139_10001608_pt1 | contig 11051 bp, 6 predicted proteins | sample CBN3_331_MG_FD_203104 | JGI IMG/M metagenome (GOLD analysis project Ga0302139, IMG submission 203104) | Marine microbial communities from Western Arctic Ocean, Canada - CBN3_33.1 | ecosystem: Environmental > Aquatic > Marine > Oceanic | place: Canada: Western Arctic Ocean | collected 2017-09-15 | reverse complement strand
CCAGGAATCGGTTGCCGATAGTGGTCCCGTGTCACCGGGTCATCGCCGCTGACGGAGGCCTCCGAGGATTCGGCGCTGGAGCCACGCAGCTCGATCTCAAGCAGAGCCTGTTGTCCATGGAGGCCGACGTAAACCGGGCGGCCGAGGTGCAAGTGGGCGGCTAGTAGCGGGAACGCTTAGTGGCAGCCTAGGTCTCGTCCAGATCTACGCCCATCTGGTCTTCGAGAAGCTCTTTGGCACGCGCTAGCTCTTTGTCGGCGACTAGCACGCGGCAGGGGAGCAGGGTAACGCCCAGGAAGCTTGTCGTGTCTCCTGGTCGTAGCGTCGCGGGTACGCCCTCGGCAACTAGCATTTCGCGCCACATTTCAGCCACTATCTGGTCCGGCGCGGTTGCCAGTGTGACCCAGTTCACCGGTTGATTCTCCACGCTATGCACCGTCCTCGACCACGAAGTGTGCCTCGCCACGCAGGGTGTCTCCCAGCATGCTCTCCAGCTCCGGAGTGATACGCACGCGGACTACCGTCCAGTCCATCGTGAACACCTGCCCTTCGGAGGCTATCTCCAGACTGACCTCGTCATCCCCCTGGTGGTCCAAAAGCAGCCGGCTAATGTCTTCCAGCAGGCGACGGTCGTTCATGCTGTTCTCGGTCTCGCGCATCATGAGCTTCAGGCGGCGATGTGTGCCATTGCCGTTACCATTGGTAGTGGCGGCCCCACCATTGGGCCACGAGCCATTGGATGCGCCATTTGTGCCGAAGGGCGCCGGTGCCCGGGATGTGGTCGCTGGCGCCGCTGGCTCCTCACCTGGAACACGGTAGGGGGTGGCGGTCAGGCATGAGATGCTCACACGGTCGTCTCTCGCCTTGATGGTCCCTGTGATTACCACAGTGGATCCGGCCTCCCAGAGACCAGGTGTCTCGGTCATCACGTTATCCCAGACGAACACATCTATTTCGCCGTCCAGCAGGGCCAGTGTGGCAATTAAATACGGCTTGCCGGTCTTGGTCGAGCGCTCATTGGTAGAGGCGATTTGACCTGTCAGGGTGACCTTGCTGCCAGACATCGCTGCGGTGATCTGGCCACGAGACATGACGCCATTCGCCTTGCCTCCCGACGCGGCAATTTCGAGTCTCTTGGAACCGGAGAACGCGACGCCGAGCAGTTCAAGCTCCCAAGTCTTCTTTTCGGAGTCTGGGGTGGTCCCTTCGGGGAACTCGATACTGGCCAAAGGGGTCGGAACACTTTCGCCGAACAGGTCAAACATCGAGGTCTGATCCGAGTTCCGCAGAGTCGCTTCACTCTGCGCCAGTGAGTGTATGCGGTCGATGGATGAGATGATGCCGCCGCGATCTCCGAACCGATCGAACGCGCCGGCCTTGACCAGGCTCTCCAGGGTCTTGCGGGTCACGCCGCTCATGTCGGTCGCTCTGCAGAGTTCCTCTATGGTCGCGACCGGTCCGTCGACTTCGGCTCGCGACTCAATAAATGGGACTACAGAGCCGGCTCCGACGTTCTTGACGTTGGACAGGCCGAACCGGATGGTAGTCTTGCCGTCACGCTGTTTCTCCAAAGCGAACTGGGACTGGCTTCGTTGAATGTCAGGTGGCAAGACCGCAAAACCCATCCGCTTGCATTCGGCAATAGCCGACGCTGTCTTATCAATGTTGCCTGCGTACGCATTGAGCAGGCAGGCCATGTACTCCTCGGGGTAGTTTGCCTTCAGGTAGCCGGTCCAATATGAGATCAGGCCATAGCTCACGGCGTGGGCTTTAGGGAAGCCGTAGCCCGCGAAAGGCTCAATGAGCGTGAAGACCTTCTGGGCCAGGTCCAGGGGGTGTCCCTGGGCGAGGGCGCCTTTTATGAATTTCTCTTTCTCCTGGTCCATGATCGCCTGGACCTTCTTGCCCATCGCCTTGCGTAGTACATCGGCCTCTCCGAGAGAGTAACCCGCGAAGGCCTGAGCGATGAGGAGCACCTGGTCCTGATAGACGATGATCCCGTAGGTTTGGGCGAGGATACTTACCAGGCTAGGGTGAGGGTAAATCGCCTCTGCACGACCGTGCCGTGCCTCAATGAACGTTCCGATTTGTTCCATCGGGCCTGGACGGTAGAGCGCGATCATCGACGCCACGTCGACCATCGAGCTGGGCTTGAGGTTCTTTATGTGGTCGGTCATCCCGCCACCCTCAAGCTGGAACACCCCGACCGTATGTCCGTTGGATAGCATCTGGAGGGTCGGTTTGTCGTCCAAGGGGAGCGCCTTCAGGTCGATATCGATCCCGCGGTTCTCTAATATGAGGTTCTTCGCGCGGGCCAGTATAGTCAGGTTGGATAGGCCCAGGAAGTCCATCTTGAGAAGCCCGAGGGCCGCGACGGGTTCCTGGGCGTACTGGGTCGTCGAGACGCTCTGCTCGTCCCCCTTTGGAGGACGCTGTAAGGGCACCAAATTCTCAAGGGGTTCGGCTGAGATAACGACGCCCGCGGCGTGGATGCTGGAGTGCCGGGTAGTCCCCTCAAGACCTTGGGCGATTTCGAGAAGTTTCCCGATCCCCTCGTCGGTATCGGAGAGTTCCTGAAGTTCAGGGGTTTCGGCTATGGCCTCTTTGAGCTTGATGTTGAGGCGGGTCGGCACTAGTCGAGCGATGCGGTCGACCTGATCGTAAGGCATGGCGAGTGCGCGGCCTACGTCCCTGATCGAGGCCTTCGCGCCCAGTGTCCCGAATGTGATGATCTGGGCCACGTGGTCCTTGCCGTACTTGGAGACGACGTAGTTGAGCACCTCCACACGTCTGTCGTCCTGGAAGTCCATGTCGATATCGGGCATCTCCTTGCGCTCTACGTTCAAGAAGCGCTCGAAGACGATGTCGTATATGAGTGGGTTGACGTCTGTAATGCCTAGAGAGTAGAGGACCAGGCTGCCGGCCGCACTGCCCCTCACGGCGAAGTAAATGTCGTTTTCACGGACAAACCGCGCGATGTCCCATACCACCAGAAAGTAGTCGTCGTAGCTGGTTTGCCGGATGACATCTAGTTCGTATGCAAGCCTCTGCTTGTGCTGGTCGTCTGGCTGCCCGATCCGGCGCTGGAGCCCCTCTTCGCAGAGCTGTGCTAGATACTGCTCGGACGTGAGTCCATCGGGACAGGGGTACTTCGGCAGGTAGAGTTTAGTGAAGTCTAGTTCAAGGTCGCACATCTCGGCGATCTTCATTGTGTTGGCGATGGCTTCGGGGTTGTCCGTGTGCAGCGCAGCCATCTCTTCGTGGCTCTTGAGGTAGTACGAGTCCTCCGTCATCCTCATGCGTTTTTCATCGTTGACGTTGGTGTTGGTGTGGATGCAAACGAGGATGTCCTGGAGGTATGCGTCCTCCTGCCGAACATAGTGTGAGTCGTTGGTTGCAACCATGGGGATGCCGGTATCGGCGTTGAGCTGGACAAGCCCATCATTGATGGCCTGGAACTCGGGAACACCACCATGCTCCATCATTTCGAGATAGTAGTCCTCAAAGGTGTCTCGGTACCACTCTGCGGTTGCACGGGCCTCGTCTAGCTGGCCACTCGCAATGAGCTTGGGCACCTCTCCACTGGGACATCCTGACAGTACGATCAGGCCTTCGTGGTACTGCTCAAGAAGCTCGCGGTCGACCCTGGGGAAGTAGTAAAAGCCCTCCAGATGGGCCGCGCTAACCAGCTTCACCAGGTTGCGATAGCCTTCTATATTCTTGGCGAGCAGGGTCATGTGGTAGGGCTTTTTGTCGGCCTGATCGCGATCGTGGCGGCTCTTGGGGGCCACGTAGACCTCGCAGCCGATGATCGGGTTGATGCCAGCCGCTTTGCAAAGACGATAGAAGTCGATTGCGCCGTGCAGGTTGCCGTGGTCGGTGATGGCCAGGCTGGTCATCCCCTGTTCGGAAGCCCTGGCCACGAGCTTCTCAAGTCCGCTGAGGCCGTCGAGTAGGCTGTACTCGGTATGAACATGAAGGTGTGTGAACAAGCTAATCTCCAGGCGAGCCAGGACCGGATGAAACGGCGGAACCGGGTGGGCTCCGGTGTCCCGAGCCGATCTCCCAGGAACGTTGTCCCGGGGCTGAGTTTCGGGTGCCGCCGGTGCGCCATAACGACGCCGGGGCAGAGGTCATCATACGGTGAATCGAGGGGGTAATCAAGGGTTCCGAGAGCCAATTGTGGGAGGCTGTCACCACTATATATGGTGGGAATCCTGATGCGTACCTACAACCAGTAGCGCAGACAAAAACAGGCCCCGGTTCGCATCGCGAACCGGGGCCTGACTAAGTCGCTACAGTGCCTGTTGGCCTAGTAGTCCATGGGTGGCGGGACTGGGCCGGCCGGGATATCTTCCTTGATGTCGGTGATCAGGGACTCGGTGGTCAGCACCATGGCTGCAACACTAGCCGAGTTCTCGATGGCCGCACGGGTGACCTTGGCCGGGTCCATGATTCCGCGCTCTAGCAGGTGAGTGAACTCGCCTGTCTCGGCGTCGTAGCCCCAGTCGCCCTCGGACTTGTCGCTCTCGGCGAGGATCACGACGCCAGGGACGCCAGTGTTCTCGGAGATGAGCTTGAGGGGCGCCTCGAGGGCGGTCCTCAGGATCGTGATACCGGTATTCTCGTCGCCTTCGAGATTCAGGGAGTCAAGGGCGGTTCGGGACCGCAGCAGGGCTACCCCACCACCGGGGACGATGCCTTCCTCAACAGCCGCGCGAGTGGCGGACAGGGCGTCCTCCAGCCGCTGCTTCTTCTCTTTCAGCTCGACCTCGGTGGCCGCGCCGACCTGAATGATGGCAACTCCGCCGGAGAGCTTGGCGAGCCTCTCCTGCAGCTTCTCGCGGTCGAAGTCGGAGGTGGTCTCCTCGACCTGGGCCTTGATCTGCTTGATGCGGCCCTGTATTGCGTCGTCTTCGCCTGCGCCGTCGACGAAGGTGGTGTCATCCTTGGTGGACACGACACGCCGGGACCGACCGAGGTCTTCCGGTGTGACTGAGTCGAGCTTGCGCCCAACCTCCTCGCTGATGACCGTCGCGCCGGTCAGAATGGCCATGTCCTCGAGCATCGCCTTGCGGCGGTCGCCGAAGCCAGGGGCCTTGATGGCCAGAACGTTCAGGGTGCCACGAAGCTTGTTGACGACCAGCGTCGCCAGGGCCTCGCCCTCAATGTCCTCGGCAACTATGACCAGGTTCTTGCCAATCTGCAGGATTTTCTCCAGCGCAGGTAGCAGGTCTGAGACTGCACTGACCTTTTTGTCGGTGATCAGGATCAACGGGTCTTCGAGGTCTGTCTCCATCCGGTCCTGGTTGGTGACGAAGTACGGGGAGATGTAGCCGCGGTCGATCTGCATGCCCTCGACGAACTCCTGCTCGAAGGTGATGCCCTTGGACTCCTCGACCGTGATCACTCCATCCTTACCGACCTTCTCCATGACATCGGCGATCAGCCCGCCCATCTCATCGTCGTGGGCCGACAGGGACGCGACCTGGGCGATCTGGATCTTGCCCGAGACCGGGGTCGACATCTCTTTGATGGAATTGCGGAGGGCGACGACACCCTTGTCGATGCCGCGCTTAAGGGCCATGGAGTCGGCGCCTGCGGCGATGTTCCGGAAACCCTCGTGGATGATGGCCTGCGCGAGGACCGTAGCGGTCGTCGTGCCGTCACCGGCCACGTCGTTGGTCTTGCTGGCTGCTTCCTTGAGAAGCTGGGCGCCCATGTTCTCGAAGGGGTCTTCGAGCTCGATCTCCTTGGCGATCGTCACGCCGTCGCTGCATACCTGGGGCGGGCCGAACTTCTTGTCGAGCACGACGTTGCGTCCGCGCGGCCCGAGGGTCACGCCTACGGTGCTGCTCATTATGTCTATGCCGCGCTTCATTGCCGCGCGGGCGTCTTCACTAAACTTTAGATCTTTTGGCATTCATCCACTCCTTGAATTGCTTTGGCTTCGGCCTGGGACCGTGTTGTGACGATTACTTCTTGAACAGGATGTCGTCTTCACGCACGATCAGATACTCGATTCCATTTTCCTTGTACTCGGTGCCAGCGTACTTTGAGTACACCACCACATCGCCGACTGCGACCTCCATCGGGACTCGGTTGCCATCGTCTGTCAGCCGGCCTGGGCCGACCGCTACGATGGTGCCGTCCTGGGGCTTTTCCTTCGCCGTATCGGGGATGAATATGCCGCCCGAAGACATCTGGTCATCTCCCTCCAGAGGCTCAATCACAATTCTGTTGCCCAAGGGCTTAAACGCAGTTTTGGTTGCCATCCGTATTCGTCTCCTCCTATCGCTGATCTTGGTTGCGCCGCAGGGACCAAATTAGCAGTCAGTACGGAAGACTGCTAAGACATATTAAGGTAGTGGAAGAAGGCTTGTCAACAGCCTTGACAGCGAGGGCAGCGTAGTGGCAATCGTGCCAACGAGTATGGGTGTCTCCCACCACAAGGGGAGCAAGCCAGATGGCAGACGAGTCGGCCTCACAGGTTCTCTGCCGATGTTTCCTACGGTGATTGCACCCGAAGGCTAAACGTTCCGTAAGGGCGCGTTGTGTCGAACGGGACGCGATACTCGGGGGGCATCCATCGTAGTACTGCCCAAGAACGCGGTCAGCGTCGGTCAATTCCAATTGACCTTTAAGGAAAGCGGCGCGTATCATCGGTCCATGGAGACCTCGTCCGATCGAAGCACGCCGGTGATCGTGGCCCTCGTTATGGCCACTCGGCCCCGGCAGTGGACCAAAAACCTGCTCGTCTACTTCGCCCTGTTCTTCACCGCCCAGGCGACGTGGGACCTATCAGATCCCGGCCCTGCCCTCGAACTGTTCGGCAAGACTACGGTGGCCTTCCTGCTGTTTTCCATGCTCAGCGGCGCGGTCTACCTTGTCAACGACATCTTCGACGCGGACCGCGATCGGCTGCACCCGAAGAAGCGCTCAAGGCCCATCGCGTCCGGCGCTCTTTCCGTTCCCATTGCCTGGTCATCGGCTGCCATCCTGGCCACCGTGGCCATCGGATTTGCGGTGGTGCTGGAGCCTCAATTCGGCTGGGTCGCTATCGGATATTTAGCGACTATGGCGGCCTATTCCACGCTCTTGAAACGGCTTGTTATCGTGGACGTGTTTGCCATCAGCGGCGGATTTGTACTCCGGGCGGTCGGCGGAGCGGCGGTGCTCCAGGTACCGGTTTCGCCCTGGCTCTACATCTGCACGGGTCTGGGAGCGTTATTCATAGCACTGTCGAAAAGGCGCAGCGAGCTGGAGGCGGCCGGAGACGCGGCGGGCCTACAACGCGAGACGTTGCAGCGGTACACAAAGCCGTTGCTCGACCAGTTCATCGCCATCGTCGCGCCGTCTACCCTGGTCGCATACACCCTGTATACATTCACCGCGCCAAACCTGCCAGAAAACCACGCGATGATGCTAACGATCCCGTTCGTGGTCTATGGGTTGTTCCGCTATCTGTATCTGGTCCATGTCCGGAACCTCGGTGAGAGTCCCGAGGATATTTTCGTAACGGACGTGCCGCTCATCGTTTGCGTGGCTCTCTGGCTGGCAACTGCCGCCACGGTGCTGATGGTCTTGGGATAGGGGAGAGGTTTCGGTGCGAGTCTGGGACCCGCCCTGGCGCAACGGGCACCACGCGACTGGCCTTGATTCAGGCAGATCATCATTGGAACGCGGTGCGTCCGACGAGCCTGCCCGTACCCCCGACCCCTAGCACACAACCGTCAGCCCCTGTATCCTATTGTTATGGTCCCGCCAGATGATATTTTCGGCACTATTCCAACCTGGCTGGGCGTGTACGCCCTCGCAGGAATTGGCTTCTCGGCGGCGGCCTTCGTGCTGTATCGGCGGGTTGTAAGGCTAGTCCTCCTCGGAAAAGACGCGAACCGCTTCGATCGCCCCGTGCACAGGCTCATCGGCGCCATCCCTCTAATCCTGGGACAGTCCCGTGTAGTCCAGAGTGTTTCGCTACGAGACCGCGCCGGACTGGCCCACTTCTTTATCTTTTGGGGCTTCCTCTCCTTCACGTTCAGCTACGTTGTTTTCATCTTTGGCGACTCCGCGTGGGATCAGTTCTCGAGCACGCTGTTCACAGACTCGGGCGTGAAAGTCTTTGCGGTATACATCGACGTGCTGGCAGTGGTCTTCCTGGGCGTCCTGGGGTGGGCAGTGGTCCGCAGGTGGGTGGTCACGCCGCGCAGACTCTCGTTCGATCTTACCCAGAAATGGGAGTCGGCGATCATTCTGGCGCTCATTGCGCTGCTGATGATACTCACCGTCCTGAGCGAGGTGTTTTACGTAGCGGCCGGTGGCGACGGACCGACGACGGCTGCTCCCATCAGCTCCGCCATCGGAGAGGCCCTGCGGGATTCAGGGCTGGGTGAGGGTCTAGCCAATGCGCTCCGTGAACTCTCGTGGTGGGCGCACCTGGCGCTGATCCTCGGATTCGCCGTATACATACCGCTCTCAAAGCACATGCACCTCATCGGAGCGCCGGTCGCGTTTGTCATGCGAGACCTTTCGCCCATGGGGACGTTGTCGACGCCGATGGATCTGGAGACGGCGGAGACATTTGGTTCTGCCAGGGTCCGGGATTTCACGACGAAGGAGCTGCTGGACGGCTATGCCTGCGCCGTTTGCGGTCGATGTACGGATGCCTGTCCCGCCAACGTTTCCGGCAAAATATTGTCGCCGATGCACGTCGCCCAGGGTGTTAAAGACCATCTGGTCGAGGCGTCACCGGTCCTACTAAATGGCGACGGCGAGGAAGAGTCAGTCATCCCGGCAATTGGTGAGGAAGCGTTGTGGGACTGTCTCACCTGCGGCGCGTGTGAGCAGGTTTGCCCGGCGGGTGTCGAGCACATCGACCTGATTCTGGGCATGCGGCGCAATCTGGTGATGGAGCAGGCCAGCATGCCTGAATCGGCGGCCGGTGCGCTGATGAGCCTGGAACAGCGAGGCCATCCTTGGCGAGGCACGCAGTACACGCGGACAGACTGGGCTGAAGGGCTCGATGTTCCAACCATGGCGGACCACCCGGAGGCCGAGGTGCTGTTCTGGGTCGGGTGTACCGCAGCCCTGGAGAAGCGTAGCCAGAGTGTTGCGCGTTCGATGGTATCGGTTCTCAAGCGTGCGGGGGTGGACTTTGCCATCCTCGGTGCGGAGGAGACCTGCACCGGCGACCCTGCCCGACGCATGGGCAATGAGTACCTTTATCAGATCATGGCGCAGCAGAATATCGAGACCTTCAATCGGTACAACGTGAAAAAAATCGTCGCCATCTGCCCTCACTGCTTCAACAACATCAAGAACGAATATCCGCATCTGGGCGGAAACTACGAGGTCGTCCACTATACCCAGTTCGTGTCAGAGCTAATCGATCAGGGCAAAATCAAACCTGTGGTGGAGTTGGCGACAACCGTGGCCTACCACGACTCTTGTTACTTGGGCCGCCACAATGGCATCTACGATGAGCCCCGGAAGATCATAGAGGCGATCCCGGGAGCAAAACTGGCCGAGATGGAGCAGCGCCGAGAGCGCGGCTTCTGTTGTGGCGCAGGCGGCGGCCACCTGTGGACAGAGGAGAGCCGTGGTCGCCGCGTGAATCACCTTCGCACCGAGCAGTTCTTGGAGACGGGCGCGGACACGGTCGGCGTATCGTGCCCCTACTGCCTCCAGATGTTCGACGAGGGCATGGGTTCGGTCGAGGGCGCCGATGGCAAGGGCGCCAGGGACCTGCTGGAGATCCTGGACGAGAGCCTGGGTACTCCGTCATCGTAGATCCAGATACCGCCCCGCGTCGATCTACACTGCACACTAAGGCAGTTGGCGATACCGCATGACCGATAGCCCCCAACTGCATGCCCTCCTAAAATCCCGGTTCGGATATGATCGCTTTCTGCCTATGCAGGAGGAGGTGATCACGTCTGTGCTGGACGGGCGCGATTCTCTCGTCCTGATGCCGACGGGCGGCGGCAAGTCGCTCTGCTACCAGCTCCCGGCCTTGCTCATGGACGGCGTGACGCTGGTGGTCTCTCCTCTCATCGCCCTGATGAAGGACCAGGTCGACGCACTCCAGGCCAACGACATTTCCGCAGCTTTCATCAACAGTACCTTGCCCAACTATGAGATCGAGCGCGTTCAGGCGAAGGCGGCAGCCGGCCATACAAAACTCCTGTACGTCGCGCCTGAACGCCTTGCCGTGCCGCGCTTCCGTGAATTCTTGCGGGCTTTCAGGCCGTCACTGATTGCAGTGGATGAGGCCCACTGTATATCGGAGTGGGGCCACGACTTCAGGCCTGACTACCGCAATATGCGAGGGCTGCGCCACGACCTGCCCGGCGTCCCAGTTATTGCCCTGACCGCCACCGCCACAGAGCAGGTGAGGGCCGACATCGTCGAGCACCTGGGCTTCAGCGACGCAGGCAACTTTGTCGCCAGCTTCAACAGACCCAATCTGAAGTACATCGTGCGCCACAAGCGACAGGCATTCGACGGTCTGGTGGAGTTGCTCAGGGAACGCCCGGGTGAGTCAGCTATCATCTACTGCTTTTCACGCCAGGATACGGAGGACGTGGCGAGAGACCTGTCCCGCGTTGGTATCCCAGCCCTGCCGTACCATGCCGGACTCGATGCCGAACTTCGCCATTTAAACCAGGATCGCTTTATCGGCGGCGAGGCACCTATTGTCGTTGCTACCATCGCATTCGGCATGGGCATCGATAAGCCGGACGTGCGGTTGATTGTTCACTACGATATGCCTAAGACCCTTGAGGGCTACTACCAGGAGACGGGCCGCGCAGGTCGCGACGGTCTACCCAGCGACTGTGTGCTGTTTTATAGCTATGGCGACAAGATCAAACAGGATTACTTCGTAGAGCGGATCACGAATCCGGACGAGCGACGCCGTGCCGAGGCAAAACTTGCCACGATGGTGGAGTTCTCCGAGCTAAGAACCTGCCGACGGCGCCACCTGCTGAACTACTTCGGAGAGCAGTGGGAGTCGGATTCCTGTGGGGCGTGCGATATCTGTCTGGCCGTAT
>Ga0302139_10001607_pt1 | contig 11053 bp, 12 predicted proteins | sample CBN3_331_MG_FD_203104 | JGI IMG/M metagenome (GOLD analysis project Ga0302139, IMG submission 203104) | Marine microbial communities from Western Arctic Ocean, Canada - CBN3_33.1 | ecosystem: Environmental > Aquatic > Marine > Oceanic | place: Canada: Western Arctic Ocean | collected 2017-09-15 | reverse complement strand
ACCGAAGATCAACGCCAGGGCAGGCCGCGATCATTGGGGGCCATGCAACTCCATCGTGATGGCCGGCGGCGGCGTACCGGGCGGACAAGTCTTCGGAGCCTCCGACAAAGCAGCCGCCTATCCCACGCGCGACAAAGTCACCCAAGACAACATCGCCGCGACCATCTACCACCTGCTCGGCCTCGACCCGGAATCACTCATCCACGATCGCCTCGGCCGACCGCATCCGATCGCGTTGGGCGACCCGATGATGAAACTGCTCCGCGACGAATGCCCCCCCGAACAGGCTGTCGCCCCCACGAAAGTCCCGGCGGCCACACCGATGAGCGACTTCCGTCGCATGCTCTTCGAGCGCGCACGCCGGTATCTCGTCTGCGAGTTCGGTAACGCCGAAAGCGAAAAAGAATGGACGCTCACCGGCTGGGGCGAACCCGTCGGTAACGGGACCAACCAAAGCCGCGCCCTCGGCGACAAAGCAGCCACCGCCCAATTCGTCCCCTACTTCTTCAACCACTTCGACTACGGCTACCTCGTCATCCGGCTGGACAAACCACAGAAACTCGACGAACTCAAGTTATCCATCAACGGCAAACCTGTCCCGCTACCCGAAGACCTCACCAACGCCGCCCCGCAACGCCTCTGGCAAATCCCCATCCCGCCCGCCATCGTCAAATCGTCCACCACCTTCTCCTTCGCCGTCACCGCCCCCAATTGGAATGTGACCGACTTCGCCGTGTGTGGTGATCACATTCGCGAGCAGTTCGTGGCACGGTACGAGGTGTGATACAGACGTCGTTTGGCTCTTTGGCGTAGCGATCGACTACCCAAGATCTTGCTGGCAATAAATCCTGTTCTCTCCGGAACGTTATTGTGAAGGGGATGCAAGATAGACACTAGTTCGTCGTAACTGGAGGAAGACTCTTATGAAAACACACGGGAAAGATCTGACGTTGCGACTGTTGGCCATTCAGTCCCTGCTCGCGTTTTCTCTTGGTGTCGTAATGCCATTCATCGCAATGTTTGAAGGGAAGAAGATCGAGGGTCTTTCGAGCTTGGCATTCCTCTCTGCAGGTTGCCTCGGCATGGCTGCTTATCAATCGATTACCAAAGTGATGGAACGAATTGATGAACTGGAAAGCCGGACAAGCGAAATCAGGAAACTGGAATAGTCCTTCTTCCGTTGCTTCCAAACCGACGTAATGAGCGTGGTGGATTCAGGGGCGGCGTTGCAGACTATCATCGCAATCGCCTTGGCACGCGACCACGCCCTTCCGTTGTCAGGGGCGTGCCACACGACGTTCTCTTGCCACCGCTGGTTTGTTTCGATCGTCGCGCTTCTGGTAGGATGGCATCCACGATTTCCCAGCCGCGGTTTGCGGTTTGAACTCGCCCATCATCTCAGGAGAGGCTTCCCATGCGGATCGCTCTGTCGCTCACGTTGACGTGCATCGTTGGTTTAGCGATTTCTCTTAATCTCTCTTCGCCTGAGTCGACCGAGGCCGTCGCGGGAGGGAAGAAGGAGAAGCCGTTCGGGATCGCGAAACGGGTTGCGTGGACGACGTCCACGATCACCGGCACGCCCACACCGCCGCCGCCGTATCGTCTGAAACGAGCGTTCGACAAACTCACGTTCGACGAGCCGGTCGAGATGACGACCGCGCCGGGCAGCGATCGTTTGTTCCTGCTGCAACGCAAAGGGAAGATCGTCAGCTTTGCCAACGATGAGAAAACATCCAAGACCGATCTGTTCTTCGATTTGAGCAAGAGCATCGACAAATTCCGCGCCGTCTACGGTATGGCGTTTCATCCCGATTTCGAGAAGAACCGGCAGGTCTTCATCAGCTACGTTATCACCGAAGGCGATCCGAAGGGGACGCACGTTTCGCGGTTCACCGTCAACAAGACCAACCCGCCCACCTGCGACCCGGCCAGTGAGGAAATCCTGCTCCGCTGGCGTTCCGGCGGACATAACGGAGCCTGCCTGAAGTTCGGCCCCGACGGTTACCTCTACGTCTCCGCCGGCGACGGCGCACCGGCCAGCCCACCCGATACGCATCGCACCGGGCAAGACATCAGCGACTTCCTCGCCTCGGTGCTGCGTATCAATGTCGACAGAACAAGTGCAACCAAACCCTACGCGGTGCCCGCTGACAATCCGTTCGTCGGAACGAAAGGGGCCGCCCCGGAAGTTTGGGCTTACGGATTCCGCAACCCGTGGAAGATGAGTTTCGACCGCAGCGGTGCGTTGTGGGTGGGCGATGTCGGCTGGGAAATGTGGGAGATGATTTACCGCGTTGCCAAGGGCGGCAACTACGGTTGGAGCGTTGTCGAAAGTCGGCAGTCGGTCCATCCCGAACTCCCACGCGGCCCAACACCCGTGCTGCCGCCCGACATCGACCACTCGCATATCGAGTCCCGTTCCATCACCGGCGGCTACACGTATTACGGCAAGGACTTGAAGGATCTCCACGGCGCGTACATCTACGGCGATTACGTCACCGGAAAAATCTGGGCGTTGCGTCACGACGGTGAGAAAATCACCTTCAGCCAAGAACTGGCTGACACGCCGGTCCGTATCGTCTGTTTTGGAATCGACCCCAAAGAGGAACTGCTCGTCGTCGGCTACGGCGGAACGCTTCATCGGCTGGTGAAGAACCCCTCAGCCAAAGCGAACAAAAACTTCCCCAAGAAGCTAAGCGAGACCGGCCTGTTTGCCTCAGCAAAGAAGCACTCAATGGCTGCCGGCGTGATCTCCTATTCCATCAACGCGGAGACTTGGTCCGACCATGCCGTCGCCCAGCGGTACATCGCCACGCCCGGTACTTCCACTTTCGGCGTGCATGACAAATCGAACATTCAGATCGGCGACGTGAAGGGGTTCTGGAATTACACCCCCGAGACGGTCTTCGCTAAAACACTCTCTCTCGACATGAAAGCCGGGAACCCGAACAGCCGACGTCGCATCGAAACACAGATTTTGCATCGCGACGGCGACACCTGGCGTGCCTACACGTATGCCTGGAATGATGCCCAAACCGATGCCGAACTGGTCGACGCACGTGGCTTGGACAAAACGTTCGACGTCCGCGACGCCTCGGCTCCCAACGGCCTACGGAAACAGTCATGGCATTTCGCAGCTCGAACGGAATGCATCGTCTGTCACACGACCCGTGCCGGTTCGATTCACGGCTTCAACGTGTCGCAACTCAACCGCAATCACAACTACGGCAACAAACGCACCGACAACCAACTTCGCACGCTGGCACACATCGGTCTGTTCGACGCCCCGGCTGTTGATCTCAAAACCAAGACGCTGCCCACAATCGCCAACCCGTTCGACCCTTCGGCTGACCTGACCGACCGGGCGCGAAGTTACTTGCACATCAACTGCGCTCACTGTCACCGTCGCGGAGGAGGAGGGACGGCGATTTTCGAGTTGCTGTACGGCTTCGATTTGAAGAAGACGCAATTGGTTGGTCTCCGACCGACGCAGGGAACATTCGGCATTCACAGTGCGCTCAACGTCGCACCGGGCGACCCGTATCGGTCCACGTTGTTGTATCGCATGGCCAAATTGGGCCGAGGCCGTATGCCGCATGCGGGAAGTAACGAAGTCGACGTGCAAGGCGTGCGACTGATGCACGATTGGATCGCCACGCTGTCGGCCGGAGACGCCTCTGATACATCTGCTGCGATCACGAAGAAACTCCGTGCTGACCAGAACACGGCACTCGCCAAGCTACCCAAAGGTGGCGAGGCAACGAAAACGGGCGTCGATCAATTGCTCACGTCTACCAGCGGTGCGCTGCGTTTGATGTTCGCCGTTGACGACGGGCGGTTACCGAAAAGCACGCGAGAGGTCGTGGTGTCCACGGCAGCGAAGCATGCCGACGCTCAGGTTCGCGACTTGTTCGAGCGGTTTCTTCCTGCTGATCAGCGGATCAAGCGGTTGGGAACGGTCATCAAACCGGAATACATTCTTACGCTGCGAGGCGATGCCACACGAGGCCGGCAACTGTTCCTGAAATCCTCGGGGGTCGCCTGCCGGAACTGTCATAAAATCCAAGGGCAGGGCAAGGAACTCGGTCCGGATCTTACGCAGATCGCAAAAAAGAACGACAAAGCAGCGTTGTTGGAAAGCATATTAGAGCCATCGAAAAAGGTCGACCCAAAATTCGTCGCCTATATCGTCGAGACAACAGCTGGCCGTGTCTTCTCTGGTTTACTGGCACGAAAGACGAACGACGAAGTCGTGCTGAAAGACCCTCTGGGGAAAGAAATTCGCATTGCCACCGCCGATGTGGAAACTCTGGTCCCGCAGCGGAAATCCTTCATGCCGGAACTGCTGCTTCGCGACATGACCGCCGAGGAAGTGGCCGACTTGCTGGCGTATCTAACGTCGTTGAAATAGGAACGCAGCCTTATGGAGATCGGCTTTCATCTCGCCAACGCCACCGATGACGGTGCAGCATGGTGGCGGGACACGCTGGAAATTCGGATCGAGTCGTCGACAACCACTCCGCTTGCAGATTTGTCGGGAGCCGAGCTGAACCGACTCGCACGGGAATCGTCAGTCGAGTTCGTGACGTTCATCGATGCGGCCAGGCGACCCACCCCGGAGAGCTTTGCGTCTCTGAACTCAAATACCGGCTGCGATGTGGAGTTGCTTATCGTGCCGTTCGACTCGAACGAGACGCTGATCTCCGCATGGCGTGACTACCCAGCTCGGCTCGCCAGTTTGATCGCGCCGGCGGAAGCAAGTGCACTGCTCGTTTTCGGGCGTGATTCGTTGGTGTCTGAAAATGTGTTCGCCGACGACGTCAGCCATCCTTTATGGGATGCCGTCATTCGCTTGATTCGTGATGGCCGAGCAGTGTCTGTTGATGACGCCGACTTGGGGATTTCCCAGAATCTCCTCGACTTGCCGGACTTGGCTCCATCGCGGCCGCGAACAACGATGGACTGGTTACGCAATCATTTGGATGCCGTTCATCCAGATGAGTTGGTCGAAGGCCTCCGCTCCGAACCCGATGCGACAGCGTTGAAAGCAGGCCTGTATCTCCTGCACGATTATCTGGAGGAAAGTCACCGCTGCTCGCAAAGTGTTGAAGGGGACGGACGCCGAATTGCTGGTGATTATTGGCATGCGATCATGCATCGACGGGAGCCGGATGCGTCGAATTCAAAATACTGGTTTCGCCGCGTGGGCCGGCATCCGATGTTTGCAGAACTCGGCCAGGCAGCCGAAACGATCTTGTGCAATTCGCCATCCGGCCAGTTTGAGGCGTGGATTCAGCGTTTGGGAGTCCCTCAGAGTTGGGATCCGAGCGCGTTCGTCGACTGCTGTGAAGAGGCCCAGCGATCAAAAGACGCGGCCCAAACCGCAACTCTGAAGCTTATTCAATATGCCGAAATGCACTTACTGCTGGCGGCAACTTATGAGGACGCCATTAGTTAGAGTCATCGCCCCGACAATCTGCGGTCAAGGCCGACGCTGAAGGGAAGTCCTCTTTTTCGTTGACATGGGAAGGGGGGCGGTTACAATGGAACCACACGCCGCTCGTCCCTCCTGCGTTCTTTCGCGGGCGAACCGAGTGGACATCCAAGCCGGGAAGGCAGCCGCGTCGTGCGGTCAGAGGTGGGATGTTCACGGTCTCGCCTCTCCTCCCAAGACGAAATCGATTGTCCGCGAAACCTTCGCTCGAGTGAGTAGGAGAGGTTGTTATGTTGGGTTTTCCAGGACTGCCCGAGATTCTGATCGTCGGTATCATCGTTCTGCTGTTGTTCGGCAAGCGAGTCCCCGGTGTGATGCGATCGTTGGGTCAGAGTCTCGTGGAATTCAAGAAGGGGGTCCGTGGCATCGACGAAGATGTCGACGAACAAAACCAGAAACCGGAATCGGAAGTCTGATCCCGGCGAGAATAAACGTCGGCCACTGAACAAGGCGAATCGCTGGTTCTCTCGGCCGCATCGAGTACTGAAACTTACACTGCCCACCCGGAACGCTTTAGCGAGGAACCAGACATGCCATTCTTCGGAGCACCCGGCTTGCCGGAATTGATGATCGTTGGAATCATCGCGTTGTTGCTGTTCGGCAAACGCCTTCCCGAAGTTGCCCGCAGCTTGGGTAAGGGAATCGTCGAGTTCAAAAAGGGCGTGCGGGGTGTCGAGGACGATATGGACACATCCGTCTATTCGTCCGAGGAGTCTTCGCCCCGACCGATTCCCGATGAAGAACGGGACGAAGCGACCGCCCCGAAATTCGAGCCGCCTGCGGCTGAACCGGTCGCCAAGGAAGAGCAGGAAGCCTAATCGCTGGACGCTTCACTGCGTCAGCGCTGGAAGCCGGGTGACGCAACGGTTTCCACATCAACGATGCGTGCCGACGGCTTGGCAAGGTCGACAATGATCGGGCGATCGGTCTCGGCACGAGACACGTTCCCGGCTGCGTCTCTCGCAACAACGCGAATGTACAATTTCGTGGGGACTCCGGCACCGACAGTCCAGTTGTAGCTGCCCAGGTTGTCCTGCCAACCGTTAATCGGCTCCCACGGGCCTTCCTGGTTTGCCGCGTAGTACAGGGCAATCGGCTTGTCAGCGGGATTGTCGTCGGTCACTTTCCAGTGAATCTGCAACTGGTTCAAGGCCGCGCCTTGTCCCTGCTGCACGGGAAGCAACTGCACGCTCGGCGGAGATTGGTCGACCGAAATCACGATCGAAGGCTTCTCGCCCGGCTGCGGTGGATCAGCTGCCAGACCAACGCCGCTACGAACTCGTAACGCGAACCCGTAAACACCATCTTTCGGCACTTCCACCTGGAACGGACTTTTTCGATCCAGGTCGTTGCCGTACTTCCGCCATTTCGTGCCGTTGTCTTGAGTCACATAGAACTCAACCGCACTGACACCCGATGGGCCGACGTCGTCGACCTTATAACCAATTTGAAACTTGCGGGACTTGACGACCCGATTCCGACCGCTTCCCTGTCGTCGGGGCGTTGTCTGAGAATAACGTGGCTGAGTCACATCGGGGCGTAAAGCGGACGACCCCGAAATCAGGTTGTTGTTACGATTCGGTGCGATGACCGGAGCACCAGGTAGGGCGGCAAATGGAATTCGCGGCAAACCGGTGTCACCGGCGATCGGTTGACGAAAATCGGGAACCGACGGCCGGGGAACGATGTCGGTGGCCGGGGTGATGCGAACCTGCGACTGTGCACGCCCGGTGTTCCCTGCCAAATCGCTGACTGAACCGCGGGCCGCAATCGTTCCGCCCTTGGGAATCGACCAGGTTGTGCGCCCCGAAGACCGGGGAACAATTGTCACAGCTTGCCACTGGTCGGATCCGCTCTCGATGTACTCCAATCGAAGCTTGGTCACGTCAATGTGAGGGTCTTCCGCGTTCCAGGTCAGTTCAATCTTCCCGGCCTCGGCCTGACGCAACCCGATCTCAAGTCGTGGAGATTCACTATCAACGGTGACCTTCAGCCCAGGCTGGACTGTGGCTTCCTGGGGGTGCAACTGGTTGTTTCCGTCCAACGTTCGCACGGCGAACCAGTATTCTCCATCCGCAGGAGTCTGAAATTCAAACCGGCCGGCATCGGGGGCGACCGATTGCCGATGCTCCCAACGCACGCCCTGATCTTCGGAAACGTACAGGCGGATTTCTTTGGCCTGCAAACGCTGTATTTCGGCTGGGTCGCAGCGAAACGGAATGCGAAATCGGCTTTTGCTGGTATGCAACGGCTTCACAGGCATGGGGGATGCCTGCGATTCGGCTAGTCCGCCGAAGAGAGCAATCGCAATGAGAAAAGCACGCACCGAAGTCATCTGACGTCCTCGTTAGCCGACCTGGCCGTCGATTTCTGCCGTATCCTGTGTTGCCACAAGCAGTTGTGAAAACATCGATAAGCAAACCGTCCGCGCCATCACACCGGCACGGTATAACCTTACCGGTTAAATCGACCACGCCGGTCGTGCGACTTGAAGCGAAAACCGTTGTACGGCCCAATGTTCCGTGGACGGTGAGGCTTCCACCTCCAGCATTCCCCTGCGGATTTCGCGAGCGATCCGTAGCCAATACGGGCTATGGGACACGCGTTACACTTCGCGCGCAGAGCGCATCAGCTCGACATATTTTGCGGCGAGATCGCGAATGCGATCCATATCGCCGTCGAGAAGCGCCTGCTTCTCGACCAGTGCGCTGCCCAATCCCACAGCACACGCTCCGGCTTTGACGAAATCCTGAAGCGTATCCAAGTTCACGCCGCCTGTGGGCATCAGCCGCACATGGGGCAACGGACCATGCAACGCCTGCAGATAGCTTGGTCCACCAACATCGGCAGGGAAGATCTTGACGATATCTCCGCCCGCTTCCCAGGCGGTTAATACTTCTGTCGGCGTGAAGGCACCGGGCATCACGAGTTTGTCGTACCGGTTGCAGAGCCGAATGATGTCGGTGTTGACCGTCGGACAGACAATATACTCGGCCCCCGCCAACAACGCCGCGCGGGCTGTCTCGGTGTCGAGAACAGACCCGGCCCCCAGCAGAACTTTGTCTCCCAGTTCTCTGCGAACTTGCGAGACAATCTCCAACGCATTGGGAACTGTCAGTGTCACTTCAATGACATTAATCCCGCCTTCCAGCAGCGCGCGGGCAACATTCACCAACTGCTCACCAGACGGAGCACGAAGGATCGCCACCATGCCGTGTTCGAGTACCTGCTGTAAGTCATCAACGCGTGACATCGTTTAACACCTGTGAATAAGCGGAATAATGAAAGAGGGCAGGGCGACGACCAAAGGATTCTTACGCTTCAGACGCAAACTTCTCGGCATACTCGAGAACCCACAAGTCGATCATTTCACCAAAGAAGTCGAGATCGACCTTGGAGAGCATCTGATAATGCGAACGGTGGAACAACTCCTTGTTGCGAATCGTCCCCTTGCCCGTCAACTCGATGATATGCGTGGGCGTAAACGGCTTGACGAGCAGTTCAAACCGGCTATACAGATTCTCGCCGCGACGTTTCGCACCGATGTCGACGTCGTCCCGGTTAATGCGCGATCCCCAGCCTTCGTCGCCGACGACTGTTTGGTAGCGAAATCCCGGAAAGTGATCGGCCAGTTTCCGCAGGCATTCCTCGATCCGCTCGGAAAGAGACAGTCGGGACTGCGAATGGAGATTTCGGAGATCTTCTTCCGAGATTTCCGCGTCGGCAAGCTCTCGCCCTTTCTCATCGCGGCGATCTTGCCCGCGCGCGATCGCACGATCCAGTCGTTTATCGAAGTCCATAATCTGCCTGTAACGAATTCTCGAAATACAACGGCCGCGCGAAGTTCACCCGAAGGAATCGGATGCTGCGAAGCCGAACCACTCCTTCGCGCGCAGTGGGTTCGGTTCGCCGTCCACTCGTTCGCGCACGATGGGAAATAGTGATTCTAGAATAAGCCAACCACTGGTTGCAACGATATCCGAAACGCCCCGCCGATTTCGGTGCCCCAAAGAGCAACAACACGAAGAACACCCCTTGCTCACCCGCTAAACCCGGCCGATAATACACTAGCGGGCGTCTTCTGCAGTTGTGCATGAATTACAAAACGGTATGGAGTACTGGAAGTGGGGAAGCTTCGGCAAATTATTTCGCAGCTACTGGGTGGGTCGCTTGGGGAATGGGTGTCGTTTCTGGTAGCCGCCTTAGTCGTTTTGGGAATGACTTGGGTGTTCTGCCGGATCAAGGCTTGGTATTGCGATGATTCCGATCCCGCAGGCGACGAAACCCAAATGCTCTTTCAAATCCGCGAATTACACCGAGAGGGTGACCTCTCCGAGGAAGAATACCGATCCATCAAAAGTCGGTTGATCGAGGGATCGATTCGGACAGACAGCGACAAGAAACAAAATGGGTAGGTATTGATCCGTGTTGGAAGGTTTCTTCCGCATTCAATTTGCGATAAATCGCACCTGTTCCCAGTTCGTTTCTGCTGTCTTTCCAAACATCCCTCCAAGATTGGCACCCCATCCAAATGGTCGCACGGAAGCGAGCCATATGCAGGTGACAGGACGACCCACGTCGGACACGATCGGCCCCTTCGAAGGATAGGCGATGCCATCCAGCAAAGATTTGACAACCGGAAAACGCTGTGCTACCGGGAAGAAGAACGCAAACTGTTCTTTCTGCCGTAAGAGTTACCGCGAAGTCGGCCCCCTCGTCGAGGGTCCGGAAGACGTTTACATCTGCGGCGAGTGCATCGAACTCTGTCAGTCGATCCTGAATCAGGAACGACGCCGCAGAGGATCAGCGAGCAAGCTCTTCACCGACGTCCCCACGCCGCGTGAAATCGTCAAGAGCCTGGATGAATATGTCATCGGGCAGGAAACGACGAAGAAGGTGCTCGCCGTCGCCGTCCACAATCATTACAAGCGGCTAATGATCTGCGACGAATCCGACGGGGAAGTCGAAATCGAAAAGTCGAACATCATGTTCGTCGGGCCGACTGGTTGCGGCAAAACATTGATGGCACGAACGCTCGCCCGCTATTTGCAGGTTCCGTTCGCCATCGGCGATGCAACAACCCTCACCGAAGCCGGCTACGTCGGTGAAGATGTCGAGAACCTGCTGCTGAAGTTATTGCATGCCGCCGACTTCGATATCGAAGCCGCCCAACGCGGAATTCTCTTCATCGATGAGATCGACAAGATCGGCAAGACCAGCCAGAACGTCTCGATCACTCGCGACGTCTCTGGAGAGGGTGTGCAGCAGGCGTTATTGAAAATGCTCGAGGGTACGGTTGCCAACGTCCCACCGCAGGGCGGCCGCAAACATCCCGAACAGCAATACATTCAGATCGATACAACCAACATCCTGTTCATCTGCGGCGGCACGTTTGTCGGCCTGGAAGACATCATCGCCCAGCGGCTTGGCCGGAAGATGATCGGATTCGGACACGACGCGCAAGCGAAAGAAGAAGACCAAAAGCTCGAACTCCTCTCGCAAGCGTCCGTCGACGACATCCTCGAATTCGGTCTGATTCCCGAACTCGTCGGTCGTCTC
>Ga0302139_10001604_pt1 | contig 11065 bp, 10 predicted proteins | sample CBN3_331_MG_FD_203104 | JGI IMG/M metagenome (GOLD analysis project Ga0302139, IMG submission 203104) | Marine microbial communities from Western Arctic Ocean, Canada - CBN3_33.1 | ecosystem: Environmental > Aquatic > Marine > Oceanic | place: Canada: Western Arctic Ocean | collected 2017-09-15 | reverse complement strand
ATATGTCTCAAGCAGACGCTCAACTTTCGTCAAGGGTTTTTCGTAATAGCCAACATAGTCCAGTTGTTCCGCCGTAATTCCTGCTTCGTGGAGGCAGTAGTCCACAGCTTGCTGTGGAAACTCGTGGTCGTGTTTCTTGCGTGTGAAGCGATCCTCCTGTGCTGCCGCGATGATCTCGCCGTCGACAACAAGCGCCGCAGCGGAATCGTGGTAAAAGGCTGAAATGCCAAGGATGGCTGTCATCAAGATCTCGCTAGTGTGCGTCGAACAGAAACTTCACCGAAGGCCAATCTGGCAGTCGTTCCAATCTGGATGTCGATACGCTCAAGCTGGTGGGTCGGTCGCGGCTGGCAGATTCTGTGTCTGCCAGAGGCTCAGACGTTCGATCAACTGATCGGGACTCGCCGTTCCAGTCGTTGCCAGTTGTTGAACGGTGATCGAGGCGACGAGGTTGCCGACCAACGCTGCTTCCCAGAGCGAACCGCCTGCTACCAACGTCAGGACGGCACCGGATGTAAAACTATCACCAGCACCGGTTGGATCGGTTTCTCCCTGAAGCCGAACGCCCGGCACCACCGTCAGATTCGGTTCGCTGATCAGCGCGCCCTGATGACCTCGGGTAAGGAAGACCGGCGAGCAAACTTCATCGCGGAGTTGAGGAACAACTTTCTTCAGGTCTTCAAGGGGAATCTCATCGTTGGGTCCGGGGTTGAGATTGCCAACCGCCTCGAATTGATTCGGCTTGATGATCATGTTTCGAAAGTCGCGAATGTGCCTTCGACTGTCGACCCAAAAAATGACGTTTTCGTGCTCGCGCGACCGGGCAGCAAGCACATTGCGAAGATCTCGTGTCATCACTCCACAGTCATCGTCATTCACCTGATCCACAATGATGACCGCATCGACGTCCGGCAACAAGTCGTCAATGGACTCGACGATGTGGTCGATGATCTCAGGTGGCGTCGGCGTTCGGTTCCTGGTGTCGTACCGAATGTACTCTCCCGCCAGCCCGGCAATGGATGAATCACGTGGCTTTAAGTAACACGGGGTTATCAATGACTCAAACGGCAGCAAACGGGAAGTATCGCACCTTCTGAATCCGAGTTCCTGACGTAGATCGTACGCTTCGCCGTCGTTGCCAGTGGCACCAATCGCGTGTAACGTACCGGCGCCAAGTTTCGCCAAGTTGCTCACAGCCGTACCCGCTGCACCAGGACTTCGGCGGACCGAAACGACTTGGCGCGCCGTTTTACCGGTCTCGACACTTGGCTCCGCGATGGCCGGTTCTGTGTCCAGGTACTTATCCAGAAAGAAGTCACCAACAACCGCAATCCGCGCCGAAGCAAAGCAAGCGATCAGTTGATGGAGCCGTTTCGACGTCATTGGTCTTTCCGTACTCGTCAGAGGACACTGGTGCTGACAACTCATCCCCGGACAATGTCACTGAAAGTAGATGAACGAAAAATCGCCGCAGTAACCTGCCTGCCGAAAGACCCATTCCCATTCCGATGGCGAATAGAACGACCGGCAGGTCAACTGCCAGTAAAGCAGATTCACTTTCTCACGCTCGTTCCGATACGACTCGGTGGTAACGTACTTCGAGCCTCGTGCAACCCGTTCGATTTCTGCAAGCGCCAGCCACAACTGATCAATCATGAGGTTATGCAACGTGTTGATCGAGATCACAAGATCAAAGGACCGGTCCTCGTAGGGCAGGTCTTCGGCCGAGCCGACCCGCAGATGCGGACGGATTTCCTCTTTCGCGTTTTGAATCGCGTAACTGGAGATGTCGATCCCCGCCACGTGGGCGCGGGGAAGGACGCGGCTCATTTCGAAAAGCAGAAAGGCCTTGCCGCATCCCACGTCCAGGATCGAGGCATCGTCGGACAGTTGATAGTGCTCGACAATCTTCTCGGCAACCGGCCTCCAACGACCGTCGTAGTGAAAGCCGCCATACCCATATCGGCGGTCGCCGTCCCAGTAGTCTTTGCCCCACTGTAAGGCAACTTCGGCACACTCAGCTTTGTCGTGCTCAGTCACGCGCTTCAAATAGTCGCGCGATGTCGACTTGTGAATTTCGCTGACAAAATCGATGTAAGGCATGAACGACTTCGCCCCAACGCCATGCAGTCAGTGTTACGGTTTGTGCTCGTACTCAAGCGGAAGCCGGCGAATTTCATCCCAGTTCGCTTCCATCGAATCGATGACTTCTGCCAGCCCGTCTTTCAAGGCAGTGTCTGCCCGCCAACCCAGTTCCACACGCGCCCGTTCTGAATCAATCACGTATACAGCGTCCTGGCCGAGCCGCTCATTGACAGCCTTCGTGACCTCCTCAAAGTTAACACTCATCGCAGAACAAATCAACTGCACCACGTCGCGCACGGCGACCCCCCGTTCGGACGAAAGGTGATACACCTCTCCTATTCGTCCACGATCCAGAATGGCTAATTCCCCACATGAGACATCGCGGATGTGAATGTAGGATTTGACCGCCCGACCACCTCCGTGAAGTGAAATTGTTCGCCCTGTTTTGATGTTGATGATCGATCGAGGAATAACCTTGAACAGCTGCTGCCCCGGTCCATAGACATTTGTCGCTCGAGCAGTTAGCAGGGGGAAGTCGAGGTGCTGGCAGTAGGTCTTGAGCAATAAATCGGCGGCCGCTTTGGAAGCAGCATACGGTGTGCTCGGGTTCAACGCTGCAGTTTCAGTAACACGACCATCACAAGTTCCGTAAACTTCCGGGGATGAGATGTGAAGATATCGCTGAAGATAATCGCAGTGGCTTAGATGATTCACTAATTCCGCAAGCGCCACGCAATTCGTCTGGAACCAATGTTCCGGATGAATCCAACTCGGGCCAACTTCACTTTGGGCAGCGAAATTGACGATCCACATCGGCCGCTCTGCGTCGAGTAACGCAAGCAGTTCTGGCATTTGTTTGTTGACATCCAGCTGAATGTACCGGTAATTCGCCGCCCGATTCCGTGCCAGGTGGCGAATGAACAGTGGAGATCGTTGGGGCGAGCGGCTTACTCCCAGCACTCGGTTCGTCGAGTCGTCGAGCAACAAGTCAACAAAGTCCTGCCCCGAAAACGAATTCGCTCCCAAGACGACGATTGTTCGTTCAACAGTCATCTATGAGTCTCTTCAATTCGGCCAATTGGCTTCAGTCATCGGCGAGCTGGCGTTCAAGGCCAGCTGTCGGGCCTTTTCAATTTGGGATTCGAGCACGTCCTGATCGACGACTCCTCTCCCAAACTCTCGCCGTGCAGCTCCAGTGGGCAAGAATTCGTTCAGCAGAATACAACACCATTTCAACTGGTAAACCGGTAGCAGCAACTGGACGCGACGATTAGGACAGCCTTGCGGAGACAGCGACGCAAGCACGGATTCTGAAAACTCCGGCAAGAACTCCAGGGGTGCTGAAGACGCCGGCTGGCAGAAGAAGTCACAGATCAATTTCGCCGGATCGTCCCAACCCGCGTATTCAAAGTCGACAAAAAACACGTTGTTGTTGCCGTCCAGTAGGGCGTTGTGAAACCCGAAGTCCGACGGTGACAAACACCGCTGATCGCCTTCCAATTCGGCATTGATTTCCATCTCCCATTCCAGCGATTGTTTCTTCGCCCGTTCCAGTACCACCAGCGAAAGGGGAAGCAAATTGTTGATGACGAAATCGCCGGCGGCGCAGTGCGATTCAGTTTGCCAATCGATCTGCTCCAACCTTGTCAGTCGTTGGCGAACACAATCCAAATGATCTTCGATCCGGAAGCAGGCCTCCGATGCATCAGGCAGATCAACCGCATCCTGATCAGCATGATGCCGGTTGATGGCATGATAGAAATCGAGCGCCGCATCGATGTGCCGCTGACCGATTTCGTCGGCTGAAAGCTGCCGGCCTTCGATGTAACCGTAAAGCGCGATCTGCTTTTCATTCAAGCAGGCAATCGGCTGAGGCAGATTGCGCAAGCCGCGACTCCACAAGAACTGACAAAACGAAAACTCCGTCTGCAACCGATCTCGTTTGTCCCTCGGATGGAAAAAATACCATTTGAGCAACAGTCGACGCCCACGCGTCTGCAGCCGGAATACCCGGTTGTTTCGACCACCGGAAATCGGATTCAGGCTGAACTCTCCCGAGAGCCCGGCAGATGCCAGCAGGTCAATGACCGCAGGCCTGATCTCTGCTTCGTCAAAATTCGGCACGGTCGATTCCACGTCCATCAATCTGACAAGAACAACTCGGAGATCTCCATCCACGAATGGACCCGCCCAAAGTCAAGCCGCCCGAGGTGCCCAGCATGTGGATCGAACAGAATCCGCTGCACACCGGCTGGAAACATCGGTTGATCAAGAAACTCGGGCAGGTCGTCGATGAAGCAACTGCAGCCAGCCGATTTGATGCGGCTGAGCTTCTGCTCCCGCGTTTCCTCGAAAGAAACACACTCCTCGTGGAGTCCGATTCCGTCAGTATCGAAAAAACCGAATGCCTTAAGCCAGCCCCGTGCCGCGTGGTGCAGGTTCACCTGAGGCCCGCGAAACGGCAACGGTGTCCGGTGGCTGATGATAACCGTCTCCACACGTTGGCTGCGACATTTGGTAAAGAACTCCAATACTCCCGGAAATGGGGTGGCCTGTAAAATGAGTTGCCCGTAAACGAAGCCCTGCAGTTCGGTCCACCGTTCTTCGTTCCCAGACGATCGCAAATGTTCGCGAATTGCCTGCTTTGTGGGGGAGGCGTCTTGCGGAATCCAACCCCGCTCGACTGCGAAACTGTGCATCAGATGATCGTAACAGACGATCGTGTTATCAAAATCGACACCAATCAACATTTCTACGCCATTACAAGTTCATGTCGATGATCGGCCGTACGACACGGCCGCACTCCAAATCGTCAAGTGCTTGATTGACTTGGCTGAGCGGATACGCCTCAGACATCAGCGGCTGCAAATTCATTGTTCCCCGCGCGACCAATTCTTCATAATGGGGGAAATCACGATCGGGCTGATTGTCGCCACCCCACGTTCCCAACAGTCGTTTGCCTTGGTTGAGTTCGGCGGGGTCAATCTCAATCCTCTCGCCGTGTCGGGCATTTCCAACGACCACCGCCACTCCACCCCGGCAACGCACGGCTGCGAGTGATTGCTGCATCACTGACGGGCGGCCGGTCGCTTCGATGGCAAAGTCCACTCCTTCCGGACAAATCATACGAATCGCCGCAACCGAATCGGTGGCCGAGGCGTCAATCAAATGTGTCGCGCCGGATTTCCTCGCGGCTTCGAGCCGGTCTTGATTGACGTCGATGGCGATAATCGGTGTGGCCGGAATCGATGCAGCCGCCATGACTGAGAACAAGCCAATTCCCCCAGTCCCGAAGACTGCGAGGCTTTGACCTGGACGGACAGCCGCCGTGTTGAATACGGCCCCCGCACCTGTTGGGACTGCACATCCCAAAAATGCCGCGTCGCGAAGTTCGATCGGCCGTCGAATCACGACAATGCGATTCTCGCTGACAACAACATGCCGTGCGAAACTCGTGACCCCTCCCGCGTTGACCCCTCGGCCATTCCAATTGTAAACGGTTCGCGGTACATCGTGGCCGAAGCCTTTCATCCAGGAGAGAATCACTTGATCTCCCGATTTGCACTTTGCCACGTCGGTGCCGACCTCACGTACGATGCCGCTCCCTTCATGTCCCAGGCAATGCGGAAGGTACGGGTCCTCGCCGCGATGCCCACGGCACTCAAGCAACTGCGTGCGGCAGACGCCGCTGAAAGCGATTTCAACCAACACCTGTCCGGCCTTGAGCGCGGGGATCTCTAGTTCCGCCAATTCCAATGGCGTATTTAGTTCCACGAGGACTGCGGCTGTTGTTTTCACGGGAGCCTCGCGAGAGATGAAACGAACTCGGAAACCCGACGGAAGATCGCATCCGGTGAGAGACCGAACCGGTCTCGCGCGTACTCCTGATCTCCGGCCTCGTGAAGAAATGAGTCGGATGTTCCGACTCTCAGCAAGCGCGCTTTGCGAGGCGACTGGGTTGCCAACCACTCGGCAACCGCCCCCCCCAAGCCGCCAATCACACTGTGCTCTTCAATTGTGGCTACAACAGACATTCCAGAAAACAGGCCTGCCAGACATTCTTCGTCGAGTGGTTTTACCGTGTGCATACTCACGACTTGAACCGACAGTTCCGACTCACGATTGAGCCGTTCGGCGACTTCCACTGTCGTTGGGAGCATGTTGCCGGTGGCGATCAATGCCACGTCGTTTCCTTCCCGGACACGAATTGCGCGACCTATGGTGAAATCAGGTGCTTCATCGTGCACATCCGGCTCCCCTTTTTTCCCCAGACGGACATAAACCGGACCGTCCTGCCGAATTGCGTTTCGCAATGCCAATCGAACTTCGTGCGAATCCCCCGGACAAATGACGGTCATTTCCGGCAAGCTGCGCATCATTGCGATGTCTTCACAGGAATGATGCGTCACGCCGAGGCTCGCATAGGAAAGCCCACCGCCGACCCCGACAACAATCACCCCCGTCCGATGGTAACAGACATCAACGCGAATTTGCTCCAGGCAGCGGGTCGTGACAAACGGTGTAATCGTGTAGACAATCGGTCGCAGACCGCACAATGACATGCCGGCTGCCACGCTCATCATGTTTGCTTCGGCGACTCCGCAGTTGAAGAATCGTGGCGAAAATCGGGCCTTAAACGGATCGAACATACGATTACCGATGTCCCCGGACAACAAGACAACGCGGTCGTCAGCAGCAGCGATTTCGAGGAGTTCTTTCGCGAAGGCATTTCTCATTGCTGGCCCAGTTCCGCAAGCGCCGTTTCTAACTCTTCGTCGTTGGGGACACGGTAATGCCAGTTGTTGTCGTCCTCCATAAACGAGACTCCCTTCCCCTTCACAGTGTCGGCGATGATGCAGGATGGGCGACCGTGTGTCCGTGTCGATTCGGCGAACACAACAGGCAGGGCCTTCAAATCGTGACCGTCAACCTGCTGGACGGCGAAACCGAAGGATTCCCATTTGTCCTTCAATGGTGGCAGCGCCATAATCTCATCACTTCGTCCAGTTGCCTGCCAGCCGTTGTAGTCGATGATCACCGTGACGTTGTCCAAGGCCTGCGCAGAGGCGAACATTGCGGCCTCCCAGACGGAGCCTTCGTTGCATTCCCCGTCGCTCATCAGCACCCACACGCGGTAAGATCGGTTCTGGATTCTCGCGGCCAACGCCATGCCCAAGCCGAGCGATAGACCGTGTCCCAGAGAACCCGTCGCCGCTTCCACGCCGGGCAGGCACCTCGGACTCATTTGTTCTGCAAGGCGGCTTCCGTTTTGTCCGTATGTGGTCAACTTCTCCGGGGGGACAAAACCCCGCGCGGCCAGCGTCGCGTACAAGGCGGCTGAGGCGTGACCCTTACTGAGAATGAACCGGTCACGATCAGGATCGTCCGTTTGTTGAGGATCGATTTTCAACGCGTTCCAATAGGCTGCCACAAGAATATCGACGCACGAAAGGGCCGAGCCAAGATGAGCCGCGCCGGATGCATGGGACATTCGCACAATTTGGCCCCGTATCTTCCGCGCGGTCTCGGAGAGGCTGTCGGCGTTTGAGATCACTGTCTCATTCATCGATGCAACGGTCGGTCCATTAACAGATGTTTCTATTTCAATCCCAGCGACTTCATCGTCCGCACATTGTAATAATGGTCGGCTGTCAGCGAGTTAGGGATACGGCCGGCCCTGAACGCGGACAACAACTCCTGAACGGCATCATCGATGGTTCGTTTGGGGCGAAATCCAATCTCCCGAGCAATCAACTCAGATGAAATGCGATACGATCGTAAATCGTCGGTTGGCTCTGTGGCAATACTGACACGCTCTTTGCCCACGACATTCCGAATGCGTTCTGCGATGTCCTGCACGCGGGTATTCTCGTATCCAGCGTTCCAGACACGCCCAGCCACTAGTTGCGCCGGCAGTTCGAGCAGCAGAACGTAGAGATCGGTGAGGTCGTCGATGTGAATGTTCGGACGGAACTGCGCCCCACCGAAGACTCGGATACGCCCATTGTTGATTGCGTGGCTCGTTAAAATGTTGACAGTCAGATCGAGCCGCAGTCGTGGTGAGAATCCGCACACCGTTGCCGGGCGAAGCGTGACCGTGGTGAACCGATCCGACTGGTACTCACGCAGGATCTCCTCACAGCATGCCTTGTATTTCGAGTAATCGGTCAGCGGCTCCAGAGCAAGTTCCTCGGTGACTTGTTCTTCTTGTTTGACACCGTAAACGCTGGAGGAGGATGCGAACACGAACCGCCCCACTCCCGCGTCCTGCGCCGCCTCGACCAATGGCCGGAACGCGTCATGGTTGATCGACTTTCCCAATTCCGGATTCAATTCAAAACTGGGATCGTTGGAAATACAGGCAAGGTGAATCACGGCATCGCAGTTCCTGACAGACCGGTCGACCACTTGCCGATCGCGAAGATCTCCTTGAATTACCTCCAGTCCCGCGTGCTCCTGCACATCGATTAAGGCATCTTGGCCGTAAATGAACAAATCGAGCACGCGCACACGAAAGCCAGCCGCGAGTAGTTTGGGCACCAGCGCCGATCCCACATAGCCGCCGCCGCCGGTGACCAATATCAATAGCCCATCCTCACTCCTGCCCAAGCCAAACGGTTTGAGAACGACGTCCGTATCGGTGTTGCTCATTTGAGGAGCGACTCAATATGTCTGGAGAAGGAAAGAGAGTCCATCGTGCGGGAAGTTCCGACAACTGCCACCGCCTCGGCACCAGCAACATTCCCCCAGAATGTGAGGATGTCAGCCGGGCTTCGCAGGACGGCACAGATGGTCGAGGCTGCGAAAAACGCGTCGGCTGCTCCGATCCTGTCGACAACTCGTGTCGTCACCGAACCTGACTGGTGAAAGCCGCCTCTAGAACCATAACACAGACAACCATCTCGCCCAAGAGTGACAGCACAGGTCGTCGTTCCCAGTCGTAGCGAGACATCCTGCAACAATTCCCGAATATCACCTGAACTTCTTCGACATTCGAGTTCGAGATCCCGTCGGGAGAGGGAGACGTGATCGGCGCGCGGGTATTTGGAGATGGTGTGAAAGCCTACGTTCGCGGCGTTAGCTTGAGTGTTGACTGCCAGAAAAGGGGCATCGGAAGTGAGAAGTTTGATCGCTGAATCTCCAACCAGGGAATGGCCGTAATCGGCAACGACGATCGCGTCGTATTGGTGGAGCGAACCTTCAAGCAGTTTACAGAACGTCGCGCTTTCTGCCGATGTCAGCGGGTCGTCGTTGAGAAAGTTGATCGCGAAAAGCGGGATGTCAAAATAGGACTCGCGATATCGACGCTTGACGATTGTCGAGGCGTTTTCCTTGTACAAGAACGTGGCCGAAATTCTCTCGTGCAGACGCTCACGAATCCACTCCTCTTCGGTGTCGTGTACGCCCAACATCGAAATCAAATCAACCCGATCGCAAAACCCGGCCAAGTGATTGGCCACCGCGAGCGCTCCACCGGCAAATCGTTCATGCGACTCATAACGCGTCGCGACAATTGGCGCTTTGGTCGATTGTCCGACCGCAGAACAGTAATAGTATTCGTCGATGATCGCTTCCCCAACGACCAGCATTTTCAGCGGTCGCGCGGCCGAAACGTAGCTGAGGATCTCGTCGAGGGTGTACCGGTTACGCAACTTGGCGATGTCTCTTTCGACGTCATCGGAAAACGGCGACAGATAATTGTTGATCAGGTGCGACGAACTAGACGTCACATCCTCGATGTACTCGACACGGACCCCATGGGTGTCCGCCGCTTTCTCCTCTTCAATCAGTTCCGGCGTCTTGTGATCTCTGGATTCTGCGCCCTTGGCGAAGACATCCGGCTGGAGCTGCTGGATCGCTTCAACTGCCGTCGGCCATTGATTCACGGCGACATAGTCCACACAGTCCAGGGCGGCGACGGCGTCTGATCTTAGCGTTTCCGGAAAAACAGGCCGGTTCGGTCCCTTGTTCACGAATCGATCCGGCGTCAGGGTCACAATCAGCAGGTCACCCATCTGCCGAGCTTTCTGCAGATACCGGATGTGTCCGATGTGCAACAGGTCGAAGACACCATGACAGAGGACGACTTTATACCGTCGGTGGTCTCGACTACCAAGAAGCTTCGCCAACTCCTCAAAGGTCTGGACTTTTTCACTACGCGGCATGATGACGGGTATTTCGAACCGGGATGCGTACTTCAAAGAGCCTGACGCAGCTCGTTTTGATAAATGTTGCAAGCATTACATGGTAGATTCAAGGTTCGTTGTGCCCTTCGTAATGCTGGTTCGATATGGCGTCAATGCCATTCTCTGCGCGAGCGCGACCAGATATAGGCGGTGTATGGGAGCAAGTAGAAAGCAGTCACGCCCAGGTAGCCCCATGCCGCCCCGGTTGGTCCGCATCGGGATCCGAGCAGCCAGACAGCCAGACCAATCAGGAGATTGGAAGTAACGTTCAGAGCCAGAAACGGCTCGCGTTTGTGCGCACGGACGTAGAAGACCTGACAGTTGAGAACCTGGTCGATAACGACTGTCAGAACCAGCAGCAGCGTGGGCAAGGGAGAAAGCAACCCCTGGGCCATTCGTTCGGTCAGCTCAAAGGGTAGCCGAGGGAGAACATAGACGATTGCAACAATCGCAGCACCCCCCGCGGCAATTGCAACTAACGAAACGACCGTCAGCCGACGAAATATGCGATCTAGTTCGACGTAGTCCTGCTTTGCGATCAAAATGCCGAATCGTGGAACGCGAGTCTGAACCCAGGCCAACGCAGCTGCCTGCATTGCCGCGATGAGCGCCCAAGTTAAGCCCATTTGCCCGGCCGTCTCAGCGCCGTGGTAATGAAACATCACCGGCGTCAACAGAAAGAAGCCGAAGTAGCTGAATACTCCACCGCAGGCGAGTCGCCATTGCATGGCCAAAAGTCCGTCCGCCAAGAAATCGCTCCGTCTGATGGATGTGCGAAAAATGGACGAAAAAAA
>Ga0302139_10001599_pt1 | contig 11105 bp, 8 predicted proteins | sample CBN3_331_MG_FD_203104 | JGI IMG/M metagenome (GOLD analysis project Ga0302139, IMG submission 203104) | Marine microbial communities from Western Arctic Ocean, Canada - CBN3_33.1 | ecosystem: Environmental > Aquatic > Marine > Oceanic | place: Canada: Western Arctic Ocean | collected 2017-09-15 | reverse complement strand
ACCGCACCCCAGTGGTCTCGACCGGGCAGCTTGGTATTGATCTTGGGCGTGCGGCCCATCTCGCCGAGCATCACGATCAGCGTGTCGTCGAGTTGGCCAGTTTCTTCGAGGTCATCCAGAAGTGCCGACAGGGCCTGGTCGGTCGGTGGCAGCAGGCAGTCCTTGAGCAGTGGGAATGCGTTGTCGTGAGTGTCCCAGGTCTCGTTGTTGCCGAGGTTGACCTGCACCAGGTTGACACCGGCCGCGACCAACCGTCGGGCCATCAGCAGCGACCAGCCGAAGGAGTTCTTGCCGTAGCGTTGCTGAGTTGTTTCGGGAGCATTGGTGACGTCGAAGGCTTGCTGGACCGACTTGTCGGTCAGCAGGCTGATGGCACCTTGTCGTGAGCGGCTGAAGTTCTGTGTGGCGGCGAATTGGTCGAGGTCGCGGCGTTGCGATTCGAGCACATCAAGCAGTCCGCGTCGGTTGCCCAGTCGGCCTTGAGTGATGCCTTCGGGCAGGCTGAGGTTGGGTGCCTGGAAGAGCAGGTTCTTGTTCTGTTCGCGGCCGCGTGTGAAGTGGAACTCGTAGTCGGGGTAGGCTCCGTAGGAGGTGGTATTGAAGGGCGAGGCTTCGATGAACCACGGGTCGTGTCGTCGTCCCATCACCCCGGCGAACTGCCCGGGGATCACTCGAGTCGTGCGATGCACCAGTCGTTCGGGCAGCACGGCAGCCGGTGGCAGATTGTTGTTGCGCGGCTCGGTGACGGCTCCGACAATCGAAGCGATCGACGGCCAGTCTTCGGGCATCGGCTTGTTGCCGTTGAAGGTGGGCGGCAGCGGAGTGCGGCCGGACTGGAAGGCCATGTGACCCGACGAGTGACCGTTGTAGGGAGATGTGAGCGAGCGGAGCACCGACCACTTGTGGCTGCGGGCGGCCAGCATCGGCAGGTGCTCGCAGATCTGGAAGCCGGGAGTCGAAGTCGAGATCGGATTGAAGTCGCCTCGGATTCCCTGGGGTGCCTTCGGCTTGGGATCGAAACTCTCGTGTTGAGTCAGTCCGCCGGACAGAAAGATGAAGATGACCGAGTGGGCTCGACCCGATCCGGCTCGAGCTGGAGTCGTGTCGGCCGCCTCGCTTCGCAATGCCTCGACGTGGTTCATGCCCAGTCCGAGCAATCCGAGAGAACCGGCCTGCAGGGCGGTACGTCTGGAGAGCCTGGGGTGAGTCGGAATCGGGGCGATTCGAGGAGGCATCGGGTTGAGTGATCCCGTCGAGAGGCGTTCCGGCGGATGCATCAGTCTTTTCTAATGTTATCGGACTCCGGACGCTCGAGCAAGATGGCAAGTGGCTTGGCGGTGGTGAGTCGAGCGGTGTTGCTGGTAGTCTCGTTCCGGGCCAACGACTGACTGTGAGCAGTGGGAGCGGCGACGTGGACGGTGACGTGCGGCTGTTTGCCGAGAAGACGATCGAGACGTTCTATTTCTGGACTGGCGTGTTGATGTGGTTGATCCACGCCGGGTTCATGATTTACGAGGCGGGAGTGGCTCGTCAGAAAAACGTCTTGATGACGATGATGAAGAATCTGCTGACCTGTGCCGTGATCACTCCGACGTTCTTCCTATTCGGCTGGTGGATCTACTACGCCTTCCAGGGCGGGTGGATTCCGGTTGTCACCGAGGCGTCGTCGTCGGCGTTGCCGTGGAGCGAGACGATGGGTCCGAACCTGGGCGACAACATCACTGGTGTCTTCTGGTTTGCGTTCTTGCTGTTCAGTTTCACGACTGCATCGATCATGTCGGGTGCTGTGATCGAGCGGATCCGCTTGGGTGCCTACTTGTTATTGGCGATGATCCTGGGATCGGTGGTCTGGATTCTGGCTGCGGCGTGGGGTTGGAGTGACGGGGCGTGGTTGTACACTCGGTTCGGTTTTCACGACTGGGGTGCTGGCGGTTGCGTGCACACGGTGGCGGCCGCCTTCACGCTGGGCGTGTTGTTGAATCTTGGTCCGAGGCTGGGCAAGTACGACGAACAGGGTCGGCCCGTGTCCATCCCGCCTCACAACCTGCCGCTGACCATGCTGGGCCTGATGCTGATCTTCACCGGGTTCTATGCATTTTACGCCGCGTGTGCCGTGTTCGGGATCGCCGAGGCGGGAGCGGATCCCGAGCCGTGGCGGAGTATTTATGGGACACCGATGACATTGGGGTCATTGGCGTTCACGGTGACGATGGGTTTTGCGGGCGGAGTGATGGGCGCCTTCATCGTGTCCAAGGGCGATCCGTACTGGACGATCAGTGGCGGGTTGGCGGGGATGATCTCGATTGCATCCGGCGTCGATGTCTATCACCCGGCCTTGGGGTACCTGGTCGGGTTTGGGGGTGGTGCCCTGGTCGTGTGGGTTGGCAATCGGCTCGAACGATGCGGAATCGACGACGCAGTCGGGGCGATCGCCGTGCACGGAGGTGCCGGTGTGTGGTCGATGCTGGCCATGGGCCTGTTGGCCAGCGGATACCCTCAACACCAGAATGTCACCTCGCTGTCTGGTCAGCTGGTCGGGATTGCGGTGATGATCGGAGTCGGTTTTGTGCCGGGGTACCTGATCAGCCTGGGACTGAATCGGTGCGGTGTGTTGAGAGTGTCGCGGGAGGTCGAATTGGCGGGACTCGATGTGGCCGAGTTGGGCGTGGTCGAGATTTGAGCATTGGGGCTGAGCGGCCAGGCGAGTTGTGTGTTTTGGGACGAGGCAAGACGACAGGTTGGAGTCGATCGAGATGAATTCCAGTCCGGTGACGACGTGGTCCGAGTTTCAGTCGGGTTCGACCGAGGCGATCTACACCTTCGCGGCATCCGATCCCTGGGTGGTTCAGGGTCTGTGTTTACTGGCGGCGGTTGTCGTCGGCTGGTTCCTGGTCTCGGCGTTTCGGTTCGACACCCGATTGGCGGAAACCCGACCGGTCGCGGGGTGTGACGAAGGTGGTGAAGCAGGAGAGGCAGAATAACGATGCGAGCCGGGTTGCTGGCAGCGGTGGCTGTGTTGAGTGCGAGTTTGGTGTCGGTCGAGGCGACCTGGTCGGTCGAGCCGGTGCCCGAGAAGCTGGTCGTGTTGACGTTCGACGATTCGGTCAAGTCGCACTTCAGCGTCGTGCGGCCGATCCTGCTGGATTACGGATTCGGTGCGACGTTTTTCATCACCGAAGGGTTCTCGTTCCGGGAGGACAAGGAGAACTACATGACCTGGGAGGAGATTGCCCAGTTGTCCCGGGACGGTTTCGAGATTGGCAATCACACGGGGGATCACAAGCCGTTGACGGCCAAGACGATTGGGAGTTTTGACGAGCAGTTGCAGGTGATCGAGCGTCGATGCCAGGAGCACAGGATTCCTCGGCCGGTTTCGTTTGCCTATCCGGGCAACACGACGATGCCCGCGGCGTTTGAGGTGTTGCGAAAGCGTGGCTACCTGTTGGCCCGGCGAGGCGGTTCGCCCGAGTTTCCTTACAAGGGCGGGCGTGGTGTGGCTTGGGAGCCGGGTCTGGACCATCCCCTACTGGTTCCTTCGGCCGGCGATGGACGTCCGGATTGGGGATTGGGGGACTTTCGTCGAGCGGTCCGTCAGGCGGGGCGAGGTCGGATTGCCGTGTTGCAGTTCCACGGTGTCCCTGATCGAGCTCATCCCTGGGTCCACACGCCACGTCGCCAGTTCGAGGCGTTCATGAAGTACCTGAAGTTGGAAGGCTACCGAGTGGTTTCGCTGCGAGGCGCCTTGAAGTATGTCGATCCGAAGATCGAGCCGAAGCGAGCCGATGAAGTGGTCAAGGACCGCAAGCGGATGATCGTGGCCAACAGGTCGCGGGACAACTTCCGGACTCCTGGAGGCGACAAGTCGCTGGAGCGGTGGTTGGAGAACATGGTGGTAATGCACCGGTTCGCGGTACCGGAGATCTGTGCTGCCACCGGGTTGTCGGCCGAGGAAGTGCGTCAGGCGATCGATCGGTTTGGGTTCGATACCGGTTCCCAGCCCCCGTCGACCAACGGGCGGATCCGGGTGTTGCCCTATCCCGGTGGCCGTCATCCACGGATCGGCTTTCGTGACGGAGCGATGAGGCCTCAGCGAGAGACCAAGGTGAGTGTGTTCTTGCCTTGGGACGATGCGGGGTACGTGGTGGTGGATGTCCCCGAGGCGATCTGGTGGAACCCGCCCCCACCGCAGTCTCGGACTCAGCCCAAACCCGAGAGTCCGTCCAAGATGCGAGAGTTGCTGTACTTGGCTCACACTCACATCGCCACGACGTGGGATCGTCAGCAGGTGATCCTGAAGCCACTTGAATGGAAGCGGCTTGGGAAGGGCGCGTTGCGATTCAAACGCAAGTTGCCGGGCGGAGTGTCGTTTGGTGCGCGGGTCGAGCCGGGTCCCGATGGCGTGCGGATGGAGCTTTGGATTCGGAACGGGACGAAGCAGACGTTGACCGGTCTGAGTGTTCAGAACTGCGTGATGCTGGGTTCGGCCGTCGGTTTCAGCCAGCAGACGACGACCAACAAGCGGTTGTCGTCACCGTATGTCGCTTGTCGCAACGCAGCGGGGGACCGTTGGATCATCACGGCGTGGGAGAAGTGCCAGCGGCCGTGGGGCAGCGATCTGTGCCCGTGCATGCATTCGGACCCGAAGTTCCCCGATTGTCGGCCGGGCGAGACTCGGACGCTGCGTGGTTGGCTGTCGTTTTACGCGGGGACGGACATCGACGGCGAGTTGGAACAGCTCGAGCGGACCGGGTGGTTGTCAGGCGGTTGAACCGTCTGCCACAGCGGTCGTTTCTTGCGGCGTCATGTCACTTCCAGGCGGGCAGTGCCGGGTCGTTGAGTTCGGTCATGCGTTTGTGGATCAGTTGTCCGAGTCGTTTTTTGATCTGCACGTGTTCGGGCCGAGTGCTTGCGGCCAGGTTTTTGGTTTCGCCCGGGTCCGTGTTCAGGTCATAGAGTTCTTCTCGGCCGGGGCTGGCCAGGTCGGTCATGTATTTCCATTTCGGAGTTCGCCAGGCGCGCATGTGAGTTTTCGATCCGTGGTGCATGCTGTATTCGGCATAGAGGTCGTTGTCCCATTCGACTGTTTGGCCCTTGAGCAGCCCGCTGAAGTCGCGGCCTCGGACGGTGATCGTGTTGGGCAACTTGACGCCAGCCATGGCCAGCAGCGTGGGGAACCAGTCGAGGTTGGTGACGGTTTGTGAGATGCGAGTGCCGGGCTTGATGACACCTGGCCAGCGGATAGCGCAGGGCACCTTGAGGCTGGTGTCCCACATGTTCGGTCGTCGCTGCCGAGTGATGTGTTTCCATTTCTGAGGTGGCAGCGGCTTGCGGATCCACTGGGCATTGCCCTTGTACCAGACACCGTGGTCTCCGAGGTTGTAGCCATGATCGCTGGTGAAGATGACGATGGTTTGTTTGGCCAGTTTCAGTTCATCGAGCAGGGCCAGCACGCGTCCGACATTGCGATCGACGCTCTTGACGGCTGCCAGGTACTCGCGAGTCCATTTCTTGACCTTGGGCACATCGATGTCGTCGTAGACGGTTTTGGGGATTTCGGGGTCGAGATCCTTAAAGGGGGCCCAGTCTTCGGGGCGAACCGGGAGCCAGGCGGCGTGTGGGGCTCGGAAGTGGAGCGAGAGGGCAAAGGGGTGTTGTGTCGAGTGTTGTCGGCGGATGAAGTCGAGTGCGTGGTCGGTGAACACATCGCAGGTGTAGCCGTCGACGGTTTTCTGTGTTCCGTCGAGCATTTCCAGGCGGGCTCCCTTGGGCGGGCAGCCCCCGGTGCGAATCCCCATGAATTCGTGGTAACCGAACTGCGTGGGGTGGTGGCGGTCCTGGGTGCCCAGGTGCCATTTTCCACACAGGGCGGTCCGGTAGCCGGCGTCGGCCAGCAGGCTGGGCCAGGTCGATGTCCCTTTGGCCAGTCCGAGACTGGTTTCGGCTCGTGGGTTGATCCAGTCGGTGATGCCCAGTTCGCTGCCGTATCGGCTGGCGATCAGTCCGAGTCGACTGGGGCTGCAGACCGGCGTGGTGACGAAGGCGTTGGTCAGGTGGGCACCCTGGTGGAAGATGCGGTCGATGTTGGGCGTGATGAACCGGGTGTCCCCCGCGGCGGCCACTGCCAAGGGGGCCTGGTCGTCGGTGAAAATGAAGACGATGTTGGGCCGGTTCGACCTGCCGGTCGACTCGGCCATCAGGCAACTCGAACCGCTCAACCAGACAACAAGCAGGGCTGGCAAGAGGGAAGGCGACAATCGCATCGTGGATTCCTCGAAAGAACGAACTCTGGAGTACCGACGCTGGCCTGTGTATTGTAACCGTCAGCGAGATGGCCGCCACGTTTGCGCAGGATGCATGTTCTGGGCAATGTGCATATGATGCAGTGACCGGTTGAAACGTCTCCAGACATGATGAGATTTCAAGATGAGTAATTCAGAGAGTCGTGATGTGATGTGTGGTCTATCGCGTGCGATGGTCACCGGACTGGTCGTGGTCCTGGTGGTCGGCGGGATGTCCACGTTGTCGTCTGCGGCCGAGTTGAAGGTGGTGGGTCCGAGTGACGGTGTGAAGTATTCGAAGTTGGGCACGACGACGCATCGGACGAAGTTCCTTCTGGAGGGTGGATTTGACGGAGTCACGGACGGTTTGGGCGACGTGGAGTTCTTCAAGGCGATCGCTGATCGTGAAAAGAAACTCGAGACCGTGTTGTTGGTCCGGGAGGTTTCGGCGAAGCGGATCATCAAGTCGATTCTCAAGAGTTCCAAGAAAGTGCGTAAGGACCAGAAGGAGTTGTTCACGAAGGTGGACACGGAGAACATCGAGAGTTTTCTGGAGTCGGCCAAACTTGCCAGCGAGTATTCGCGTGGGACTCGATTCGTGGTCGAGAGTGGCAAGGGAGACCGCAAGCCGGCCTATGTGGTCTATACGTCCGACGGCCGACAGGTGTCTCGGAACGAGGTGACCGATGCCGAGCAGATCAAGTCGATCCGCAAGTTCCTGGGCTATCAGAAGCACTGGCTGAAGCACTACGAGGGCTAGGCTGTTGTCGGCGGCCTGATGGAGAGAGTTTTCGAGGGCTGCTCGAAGGCCGCGACGACCACACGCCGCGCGAGTGGATCCACATCTACTATTGTCCTCGTCCCGAGCGAATCGGCGAGTCGTGGCAGTCTGGAGGCCCTGTCGCCTTTCCCGTCGGCCGCTGAGACCGCACAATGTGTGTGCGTCGTTGGATCCCTGTTTTCCGTATCATCATCTTGCACCGCTCGAGACTCCTCTCATGATTCATTCCACCCGCTTCACTCTCGCCGGTCTGCTGTGCTGTTTGCTGTGTGTCGTGATGTTGCCGGCGTCCGGCCTGGTGACTGCAGCCGACACGCCCAAGGCGAAGTGGATCCAGTTGTTCAACGGCAAGGACCTGTCGGGTTGGAAGGTGAAGATCACCGGCCACGACCTGGGCGACAATTTCGGCAAGACGTTCCGTGTCGAGGACGGAGTGTTGAAGGTGGGTTACGACAGTTACGCGGGGTTCGCCGGGAAGTTCGGGCACCTGTTTTACGAGAAGCCTTTTTCGCACTACATCATCCGATGCGAGTACCGATTCACGGGCGACCAGGTCGTGGGCGGTCCCAGTTGGGCGTTTCGCAACAGTGGGATCATGGTGCATGGTCAGTCGCCGGAATCGATGGGGAAGGGCCAGAAGTTCCCGGTATCGATCGAGGTGCAGTTGCTGGGCGGTCGTGCCCAGGGCAAACGGGCCACCGCCAACCTGTGCACTCCGGGGACTCATGTCGTCTACAACGGCAAGCTCCACAAACGGCACTGCACGAATTCGACTTCGAAGACCTATCGCGGCGACGAGTGGGTAACGGTCGAAATTGAAGTGCGAGGCAGCGAGGTGATCCGTCACAAGATCGATGGCAAGACGGTGCTCGAGTACAACAAACCTCAGCTGGATCCCAACGACGGGGACGCCAAGAAGTTGATCGCTGGCAAGCCCGAGGGAAAGCAAAGCGGTGCTGCCTTACTGATCGACGGCGGATCGATTTCATTGCAGTCCGAGAGTCATCCGGTCGAGTTCCGCAAGGTTGAGCTGCTGCCGTTGGAGCCGACGGCGAAGTGAAGCGGCCTGGTGCCGCGTGCCTGGGCTGTGGGGAGTCGTTGGAAATGAGGTCGACATCGGCTTTGGTCACCGTGGTTCTGGTTGCTGGCGTAATGCTGGCGGTCGGGATCGGTTGGGCTGTTGGAATCGGCGGCCGGGTTGACGACGGTCCGGCGGTGACGCGGCACGGATCGGCTGGTCTCGATCCCTACACGAAACCCGGCCCCGAGGCACCTCGGGTGGTGGTAGTCGGAGCTGGTCTGTCGGGTCTTTCGGCAGCATTGGAGCTGGCCGACGGCGGTGCCCGGGTGGTGGTGATTGACATGTCGAGTGTCTATGGCGGCCATGCGGTGATGTCTCAGGGCGGGGTGTCGATCGTGGCCACTCCGGTTCAGGAGGCTGCTGGCGAGGAGGATTCGCCCGAGTTGGCCTACAGGGATTTCATCGAGTGGGGCGAGGGTGCCAATCGCGAGTGGGTGCGGTACTACGTGGATCATTCGCGTCGGCAGATCCACGACTGGCTGGTGGATCTGGGTGTGCAGTTCTCCGGCGTGCTGGATTCTCCGGGCAACAGTGTTGCCCGGTTTCATCAACCGGTCGGTCGCGGCATCGGGCTGGTGACTCCGGTCTACCGAGCCTGTCTCGAGCGGTCCAACGTCAGTTTTGTCTGGAACACTCGGGCCGATTCGCTTGTGGTTCGGGATTTGCGAGTTGTCGGCGTGCGGACGACTGGTATGCGGGGCGGTGCCGGTGGTCTATTGGAAGCCGATGCGGTGGTGTTGGCTACCGGCGGATTTCAGAGCAACCTGGACCTGGTCCGCGAGTTCTGGCCGGCCGAGTTCGAGTTTCCCAAGCGGATTCTGTCCGGGTCGGGGCGTCATTCGATCGGGCTGGGTCACGAGATGGTCCGCAAGGTGGGCGGGGCGTTGGTCAAGATGGATTACCAGTGGAACTACTATTCGGGCCTGCCCGATCCTCGGAATCCCGACACCAACAAGGGGTTGAACGCGGCCAACATGTGGGGCATCCTGGTCAACTCGCACGGCAAGCGATTTGCCAACGACCATGGCTGGGCCAAGGAGGTGATGCCGGCGTTGTTGCGACAGGAGCAGGTGACCTGTTGGGCGATTTTTGATGCGAAGACAAAACACGAATTCAGTGTTTCGGGTTCGGACTGGGCCGATGCCGACAAGGTCGAGCGGTTGATATTCGGGAATCCCAAGCTTGTACAAACGGCCGATTCGATTGGTGGATTGGCAGAGAAAGCCGGGCTGCCTGTCGGGGAGCTCGAGGCGACCGTTTTGCGGTACAACGAGATGATCGAGGCGGGAGTCGATCTGGACTTTGGACGATTCGGGCCTGGGAAGTCGAAGTTCAACAACACCGCTTCGGTAAAGATCGAAACCCCGCCATTTTATGCGATCCAGACGTTTCCGTTGACTCGCAAGAGTATGGGGGGTGTGGCGATCGATCTGGGTTGCCGCGTGGTGGACAAGCAGCAGCAACCGATTCCGGGGCTGTATGCCGTGGGCGAGTTGACGGGGCTGGCGATCATCAACGGCAAGGCTGCGTTGGAGGGGACGTTCTTGGGCCCGTGTGTCATCACCGGCCGGGTTGCCGCTCGGTCGATTCTGAAGACCGCCAGGTGGAAACGGCCGGTCGAGGCGATTGATGTCGAGCGGTGTGTTGATTGCCACGACTTGGCCCAGGAGATCGACGAGCAGCGACCGGGATACTGGCACTTCGAGAAAGTTCATGCCGCGGTGCTGTCACAGAAGCTGGATTGTCGGGCGTGTCATGGAGAGTTGTCTCCGTACCGCGAGGAGACTCATCGGATCAGCGCAAGCGTCTTGACGACGGCATGCATGCGGTGTCATACGGGGCGCGAGTAACGGGAGCGGGGAGCGGGGAGCGGGGAGCGGGGAAATGATGGGGGGGATAGCGTGAGTGGGGATCGGGACAGGCGAGAGGTGGATCGGTATCTCTCGGAGCGGCACGTCAGCCTGTTATCGCGGGTATCGTTTGTCATCAAGTTGTTGATTGGTTTGCGGAAGCAGGACTTCCAGGCGGCGATGCACTTCGCGAAATTGGAGTGGGGTGCTGACCCGTTGCCGATGCGGTGTTTGAAGTTTGTCGGTTGGGGTTTGTACCAGTGCTTCATCAATTTGCCTCGTGCGATTTATTGTCTGGACACAAGCGGCCGAGTGTCCCGGACACCGATGTGGCTCGAGGACGAGAACCCGTGGTCGGATCATCCGTGGGGAGTTGACGAGCGGGCGCGGTGTCCCGAGTCTGCCGACGTGGTGGTGATTGGTGCTGGTTTCACCGGTTCGGCGGCGGCCTATCATTGGTCGCGACGTGCGGGATCCGATCGTCGGTTGGTGGTGTTGGAGATGGATGATCCGGCCAGTGGCGCGTCGGGTCGCAACGAGGGTTTGGTGGTCATGGGCCGTCATTTCAAGATGGTCCGTGACACGGTGGGCCGTTGGTTGTTGGAGGTTCGCAGCGATCTGGACAAGTCGTCTCGCAAGAAGTTGGCCAGTCGATTTGCGAAGGTGTATTGCGAGGCGGCGTATCAGAACGCCGATTTGATCGAGCAGGCGATTTCTACTCACGAGTTCCGTTGCGACTACAAGCGGGCTGGTTGGGTGCAGGCTCGGACCGAGGAGGAACAGAAGTCGTTGCGTTTGTCGGTTCGGCTGGCCGAGCAATCCGGTTGCGACGACTGGACTCAGATCGAAGCGGGGGAGGCCCGGAAGTTGTCGGGAATGCGGCTGAATCACCCGGCGGGTTTTTCGAAACAGGCTGCCAGCTGGCATCCGGCCAAGTGGGTCTGGTGCTTGTTGGAGGAGGCTTTGAAGGCCAAGCATGTCGAGCTGTACACTCGGACGAAAGTCGAGCGGGTGGTGTCGACCGCTGGCGGTTACGTGGTCGAGACAACTCGTGGTGCGATTTCGTGCAGGCACGTGTTCTACGCCACCGAGTCGTACACTCCGATGCTCGACCC
>Ga0302139_10001595_pt1 | contig 11120 bp, 9 predicted proteins | sample CBN3_331_MG_FD_203104 | JGI IMG/M metagenome (GOLD analysis project Ga0302139, IMG submission 203104) | Marine microbial communities from Western Arctic Ocean, Canada - CBN3_33.1 | ecosystem: Environmental > Aquatic > Marine > Oceanic | place: Canada: Western Arctic Ocean | collected 2017-09-15 | reverse complement strand
TGAGTCGCAGGCGAAAATATCCGCCGATGGCCGAATCCGTCTGGAGCTGCCACAGCTAAAATCGGGGAGGCATTACGCCGACGTAATCCTCCGCGACAACGACGGCAGGACTCTCGACTGGGGGACCAGGTTTTTCACCTCCCTCAGCGGGGCCACAATAGCTGCGGTAACGACTGACGAAAAATCATATCTACCGGCTCAGCCGATGCCGATCGATGTCACGCTACAGGGAGACCTGGCCGGCGCTGAACTGAGTGTGAAGGTATACGACACCCACCAACGGCTGGTCTGGTCGAGCGAAATCGAAGCGCAACTCCGAAACTCCGTGACCGCCGACGTGTCCGATGTTTCTACCGTGCAGTGCCAGGTTTGGGTAACGCTGACAAGAAACGACACCGTTCTTGCCCAGGAAATCCGCCCGGTTCTCATTCGCCAGGCGCAACCGCCAACGGATCGGTACGAATACGGCGCCTGGGCATCTAACAACGCTTCATTCGTGCGGCGGCAAACCGCCAAGTTACTGGCCGAGCACGGCGTGCGGACCGGCATTCTCGGCGGGAACATGGACGACTGGGCCACCTTCAACGTGATGGCGGGGCCATATATCACGCGTCACATCTCCTTGAACTCTGGCGGCGAGACCGGACTGATCGTCCGTAAACCCTGCCTGACGAACCCGCAGTTCCTCGCGTCCGAAGAAAAAAAGCTCAGGGAAAAGACTGAATACTACAAACACTACTCGCCGCCGGCCTATTCACTCGGTGACGACCAAGGCATGATGCGCGAACCGCTCGACGGCTGTGTGTCGCCAACATGCCTGACTGCTTTTCGTGAATATCTTGCCGAGCATTACGGCACCCTGCAGGCACTCAACGCCTCATGGAAAACTCAGTATACGTCCTTTAATGAGGCGATGCCGTTGGCACTGTCGGATGCACGTGCTTCCGGACAGTACCCCCGCTGGGTCGACCACCGGCTGTATATGGACTGGCTTTTCGTCGAAACACACCGTGATGCGAAGGCGATTGTCCGTGATGTCGATCCGGGGGCACGGGTCGGATTCGAGGGGCCTCTGGCGGATAACAGCTGGATCGGATTCGAGTGGAAACAGCTGCTCGATGTGGTTGACCAGATGGCCCCCTACCCCAACGCCTGGAAGTGGGACATCATCCGATCCTTTGCACGGCCAAACTTGTTTCTCGGAGGCTGGTACGGGGCTTATCCGATGTATAGATACCCCGATGACCGGCGGTTTTATCCATGGTATATGCTCTTCCAGGGCGCCAATATTTACTATTTTTTCTCCACCTATGGCTGGTCCGAGGCAGGCGATCAATCGATCGGCATAGCTCCGGACCTGCGGCCCATGCCCTGCCTGACGGAAACCACCGCCACGGTAAACCGTATCCAGCAGGGGATCGACCGCCTCGTGCTCGGTGCCGAGCGCCAGACCGGTGACATCGCTGTCGTCTTTTCGCGCCCCAGCCAGCATGCCGCCATGATCACTCCGCCCGTGCCAACACGTGATTTCGACACGGACCCCGGCTGGACGACATACCTTGCATCACCCGAACATACGTGGGCGTTGAATACCGAGGCCAATCTCCGACTGCTCGACGACATGGGACTGTCGTACGTCTTTGTTGACCACACCGAAATCGCCGCCGGTGCGTTACAGGACAGGAAGTTCAAGATGCTGGTGATGCCGTTTGCCCATGCCCTTTCCGCCGAGCAGACGAAGGCGATTGAAGAGTTCGTCAAAGCCGGCGGCACAGTCCTGGCCGACGTCAAACCGGCAGTGTTCGACCAGCATGCCAAATTGCTGGACCAAGGTCCGCTCGATGACGTGTTCGGTATCAGGCGCACCGGCTCGGCCGTCGAGTCGCTGCACGATGAAATCGTCACGCTCGCCAACCTGCGGCATCTCGGCGAAGTCGACGAGAACGTCGAGGAAGACGAGCGAGATCCCTGGGGTGTCCCGGTCGATGAAATCCTGCAGTTTACGGCCGCCGGCGTGTCCCATGATATAGGTGAACGCGTGCCAATGCCTGTCGATCGAACAGTCGCAGCGGTAGACGGGAAACCATCGGCCGTTACCGACGCGGGCACACCTGTATTCATCACCAACACCTACGGCAAGGGCCGCACCTGCCTGATGAATATGGCTATGCAGCATTATCTCACCCTGCGTGCCGCCGGACGCAACCTGGGCATGGAGCAGATCCTCGGACGCTTCCTGCATGAAGCCGGTATCGAACCACAGATAATGGCACGACCAGCCGGGCACCACACAGCGCGCGTCCGGATTTTTTCCTTTCGCGACGGGCCGGCCCGAATTGTCGCCCTGCTGCGTTCGCACAAGCGGCTGCTTGACGAACCGTCCGCCTTTGCCGACCGTTCGCCGCGCCCGTTCATCGTCACCTTACCGGAGACCGGCCACATATACGACGTGATCAATCGAAAGTATCACGGTCACAGCGACCGTCTCGAGCTGCAGATAGCCGTAGCGACACCGGTCCTGCTGGCTGTTCTGCCCTACGCGGTCACGGCGGTTTCAGCCGAACTCAGCCAGGACAACCGGACCGTGACGATCGAGCCTTTCGTGCAGGTTTCCGATGGCACGCCGGGACGGCATGTCCTATACATCCGCATCACCGACGCCGACGGCAGGCCAAGGCCTGAATATACGAAGGATATCATTGCCGGCGACGGGCGCGGCTCGCACACGTTCAATCTGGCATTGAACGATCCTGCCGGTGAATGGACTATCGACCTCGAGGACATCGCCACCGGCACAACAGCCACGGCGACCATGCAAATTCAATTGCCGTAGCCTGTCCGCCTCTTTCTACCGGTCAAGACGAAAGAGTGATGCTGCATTGCCTTCGGCGATCCGCTCACGGCCGGCCGGCGGGATGTTCGCCAGCTCTACTTTCATCGCCGCTGCCTTCGTCGTCAGGAAAGGTGTCTGCGACCCGAACACCAGTTGACGGGCCGGCATATACCCGGTCAACGCCCGCAGCGTGTCCGTCGTTTCGACGAAGGCGATGTCGAAGTACAAATTGCGTTGCGCTTCGACCGCAATGATCTCGTGAAAGTAGCCGTTCAGGGCAATCACCCTGGCCCGTGGGTGCGCGGCTGCGAACTTCGCAATGGCGGCGAGCGGAACGCCGGGAACCTGCATCAACGGATACTGCTGGCGCTCGTCCTCGACGCGTACGGCAACCATGACCGGCAGCTTCAGTTTGATTGCCGTCTTGGCGAGCTCGTTGACCATCGGATCATCGAGACCGTACCGATGGAAGTTTGGATACAGCCTGATCGCCTTGAGCTCGTAACGATCAGAAAAATCACACAGGGATGTGCGCCAGGTAGCCAGTACGGGGTTGACAGTCTTGACCGGCAGCAGACCGGGAACGGCACGAATCTGCTCAAAGCATGCCTCGTCATAGACATCCGGATCCGAGTATAGCACCGACTCCGTCGAGGCAACCAAAGCTTTGCGGATGCCGCAACTCTTCAGATGCCGTGCCAGCGGCCGTGCGGCATCGAATAGAAACCGCTGAAACGGCCAGCGGCCGAGAGATACGTTGACGTCGATCATTCAGTGATCCCCAGCTTCAAGACCCGGGCAGCGTTGCGCCACAGGATCTGTTCCTTCACCTTTGCAGATACCTGCGCCCCCAGCACGCGGCCGATCTGGCAACTGAAGTCGCGGCCCTTTACATCGGAGCCATAAAGCAGGCGCTCGGGACCGAGGCGGTCGACAGCATATTCGACGAGCCCCGCGACGGACTGGCCCCCGGACGTGTCGATCAACACGTTCGGATGCGGCAGTACATCGAGCACACCGCGAACACCGACACCGGCCAGGTGCGGCATGATGATCGTCACCTGCGGATGCCTAGCCGCCAGGTCCGCAATATCCGGCGGATCGGACTTATACGGCTGGCTGCCCAGATCGATGTTGTGCCAGGAATGATGCAGCACCGGAATATCCAGCTCACGGGCGCGATTGAGCAGCGGATCGAGACGCGGGTCACGGCAGTTCAGGTCGATCTCGAACTTCAGCCCGATAAGGTTGCCGTCCGCCACACAACGATCGATCTCATCGAGCAGAAACCGGCCGTCCAGCACCGGGTTCAAGTAGCAGAAACCGGTGAGAAAGTCCGGGTACGCCCGGACCTGGCGCATCGTGAGCGTATTGATCGCCTTGATGTCACGGGCGGGCGGGCGGATTTTTCCGGTGCGAAAAAGATTGCCCAGCAGGTTCATGCGCATCACGCCCGCCTGCTTTGCCAGGCGCATCAGCGGCTCGACCGGCTTCGGTGACCTCAGTGTTTCACGACCAAGGAAGTGATGGGTGTGGATGTCGATGATCATGAACGTGCGCGGCTTTTTATGCCCTTAGCTGCGAGTCTGTCTCACGCTTTACACTCGGTGCCGGTGCAGCGTTGATCGATGTTGTACTGCTCGGCCCCGGAGATGGCAGTGCGCAGGGTCACACCGGCGTTCACCGCAGCAGCAACGTCGATAGCGGCAATGATGGTCTCATACGGAATCCCGGCGTCCATCGCGGCCTCGATACGACTGCCGGTACAGGCCTGGCAGCCACGTGTCGCGGTCACCGCCATGCCAACGAGCTGGCGTTCTCGGTCGGTCAGATGTTCGGACTCGCGGGTAAGGTCGAGGGCGGCTATCGATTTGAATTCGGTCGCGTCCATGGGTGGTCTCTATGGAATGGTGGAGTCTTGGAATGTTCAATCGGCAAACTCAAAGGAATATAGCCTGCTATCGAACATTACGAATTACTCTGGCATGGGCCCACGGGAAGCAATACAAAAAAATCTCCAGAGCATGCGGTCACGCCTGAGATTCCCCGGCGCCTGCGTTGCCGAAAGCAACCGGGTCGGATCTATTCGTAGAACCACCGCAGCGGATACACGCGCATCACGGATTCCTGCTTGTGCAGGTTCTGTTCGGCAATACCCAACAGCGGCCCGCCGCGCGGGTAACGGAGAATCACCGTGTCGCCGATCACATCGAGGTTGGCGTAGTGGAAGTACGCCCAACCATCGGGCAGCGGTCCGACCCGGTCACGGGCGCGCACCATCTGGATCGGGTACTCCGGCGGCACCTGTTCGAGGTCCTCGAGACCTTCGCTCAATTCCAGCGTCTTGAAAAGGCTCCAACTGTGACCACCGTCACGGGAAATTGCCGAGGACAATCGACCGCGACGGTAACCGCGACGAATCTCATCACGGGAAACCTGGTTCCAGACCAACAGCAAATCCCCCGTCGCCGGCAGCCTCACCATGACACCCGGAGATTCGGAGCTCGGCAGATTCGACGGTACCACGGCACTCCAATGTTCGCCGCCATCCGTGCTGTAGCTTTGAACCAGGCGCCCGACAGTGGAGCGCATGAGCAGCAGCACATTGCCATCGGGCATTTCGGCAAACGTCGGTTCGAAGCATGAGGTCTGACCGCAATGGCCGTTGGGGATGCCATCGAAGTCAAACCACCCCATGATCGCGCCCGGGTGCCTGGTCCAGCTCCGCCCCTCGTCATCCGAGCGACAGACGACAGTCGCCCCCATCTCCGGTGCATGGCCGTGCCCCTCGATCCCGAACTTTTCGCCACGCCAGGTACCGTATGCCATAACATCGTCGTATTGCAGATCGGGATGGACGCTTACCATGGTGCCGTCGCGATGTTCCCAACTGTACGGCCCGGCAATGTATCCGGCCAGCAGGAGCCTGCCGGTCTGGAGCTGGATCATCGAGTGGTGCAGCGGGCGAAAAGAAGGGAAATCACCGATCAATTTCGGGTCCGACCAGCTCTTTCCGTCGTCGTCGGAGGCGGAGAAAAACGTCCTGTCATCTCGGCGCCCGTAGACCGCCAGACCACCCGACTGCAGTCGGACCACGCCACCCACGGGTATCGGGCAACTCAAGGGATGGGGATCGCTCCAGGTGCAGCCGCCATCAGTCGAAATGCGGCTGGCACTCTCCTGCGCCAGCATGATCGAACCGTCGGCGAGTGCAACGACGCCGCCGTGCGCGCTGATGCCAAGGATCTCAGAAAAGCCCCCATGCAGCGGCTCGACAAGAGGGCGGATGTTTTCGGGGTCGTTCATGGTGGATAAAATACTACAGTGCAACCGGTGTCTATACGAAACTTTACATGTATAGGAACTTACACCCGGCCGTGCGGACTTGATGAAGGCGAATGTGGCACTATTCTATATAATACAGCAAACGTTCATCAGCACAACGTCTTGCTTCACTCGGTGCAACATCAATAACAAATCGATGAGATGGTAAATGGCCAAACCCAACTATTCCTCAGCAAAGCGTCAGCGAGATATCGCCAAGCAAAAGAAAAAGGCAGAGAAGCGCGCGAAGAAATTGGGCCTCGCAGCAACCGATGAAAATATGCGGGAAGGTCAACCGCCGGCAACGGGCGAAGATACACCGGCCACCTGAGCCGGGCATTTTAGCGAACACAGTCTTACCGATGATCCAGCACTTCGTCCGGCTCAGACAGGACTTGCTGGAAGCCGTAACCATTCCCTTCGACGCTTGGTTACTCGGCCATAATCGCGCAGCGTTTCAGCGCCGCTATCACCGCATGACCCCAAAATCCCTGTGGGGGCACTGCACAGTCTTGGCTGGCACTGGCTGGGATGCTTCGACAAGAGAAAGGTAGAATTTTACACTATATTCGTGTAGCGTCTTCGTCCTGTAGAAGCTCTGAAAATGCTGCCGATACCGAAAACAAACTTACGCTGAGCAGATATATGTACTGCTCGCTACGAAAATTAAAATTCGGCAAACGCCAGCCAGACCCATTTACGCTGATCGAATTGCTCGTCGTCATTGCGATCATCGCAATCCTTGCCGCCATGTTGCTGCCGGCACTTAACGGAGCAAGGGGCCGAGCCAAAAGTGTCGTCTGCAAGAGCAATTTGCGACAGATAGCGATCGGCTACACCGCCTATTGCTACGACAGCAACGACTACACCCCGAACAGCTATTATTGGTGGCGGGTGATTGGAACCGGCAAGCGCGATTCACTTATTTCGGTAAATATCGGTGACGGCTACGTCGGCGGGATGGACGCACCGTTCGGACCGAACACCTCGAACATCAGCTGGGCAGCGGACGCCAGGCGCTGGCCGGTCTTCGAGTGCCCGGGCGAAGAGGGTGTCTGGAACTCGGCGGCGCACCGCCCGGACATGATCTCGACGATGTACGATAACGACCTGCAGAACAACAGCTACGACATAAACTTTTTCATCAACAACACTCTGGGTTACTACAAAGACGACGAGACCAGGAAGTTCTCCAAGGAACCGGCCCAGGAAGGCGGTCATTCCAATGCCCCGCTCGTCATGGACTGTCAGGGCTATGATCACGTGGGCTGGTTCCCAAACATGAGAGGTCAGGATCTTGATACCGCCCAGTGCGGAGCCTGGTCGGTTACGTACCTGACCACGTTCCGCCATCCCAACGAAACGATGAATGTCGTCTACATGGACGGCCACGTGAATGCATGGCCGCATTATTTCCGAACCGGTGAACCGAATAATCCGAAAATTGATATATGGCCGTACCCCGGCGAATTGTGACGAGAACACAGTGTGACCGACATTGGTCGTGCCACCGTAATCTTCGGTTTATCTCAGTGCAAAGCGGGACGCGACCTGCTTTCACGCCTCTTCGCCGTCCGGGCGTTGCGCCCAGACCGATCGCAACTCACGCACCAAGCGGCCGCCCAGGTACGGATGGTTCCGCAGCGTGAGGCCAGAAATTTTCAGGTGCGAATCCCCACAGGTGGTTCGCCAATATGCAGGGAATCGCCGAGCAACTGCAAAGCTCCGCATCCATTCGTCGTGCAACGCATCGCCGCGCATTGACTTCACACCGTCCACAGCCATGTTGTTGCCCTAATACCAATCCTGAAACGAGGCCCATCTCATGGCATCCCAAAAGCTCTCCGGTAAAGTCGCCGTCGTCACCGGGGGCTCACGCGGCATCGGTCGTGCCGCCAGCGAGGCACTCGCCCGGCACGGCGCCAGCGTCGTCGTCAACTACTACGGCACCGCCGACGCTGATCTCGACAAAGCAGATGCAGCCGACGACGTTGTGCGCGGCATCGAGGGCGCCGGCGGCAAGGCAGTCGCGCATGAAGCGGACATCGCCGATGAACCGGCGGCCCGCGGCCTGATCGACCGCGCCATCGACGAGTACGGACACATCGATATCCTGGTCAACAACGCCGGGATCTGCCCAAGCATAGACTTCCTCGAGATGCCGATCGAGAGTTTCGATCGGGTCCACGCCGTCAATCTCCGTGGCGCCTTCATCTGCTCGCAGCAGGCCGCCCAGCACATGGTCAGGCAGGGCAATGGCGGCCGCATCGTCACCGTCAGTTCAATCAGCGCCCTGGTCGGTGGATCGTATCAGACGCATTACTGCCCGACCAAGAGCGGGCTGCACTCGTTGATGCAGTCCCTGGCCATCGTACTTGGCCCCCATGGCATCACATGCAACTCCGTCGGCCCCGGCGAAATCGATACGGACATGAACCGCACCATCCCCGACTACGACAAGATTTCCGCACAGCTCGGCAAACGCATCCCTCTCGGCCGCGTCGGGCAACCGGAAGACATCGCTGACCCCATCGTCTTCCTCGCCAGTGACGACGCGCGTTATGTAAACGGCGCATTTCTGCTGATCGACGGCGGCATGTTCGTAAACCTTCAATAAACGTAAAATTAATGCAAATAGCAAAGATCGAAACTTGCTTCATTCCTGTCTCCATGTGGGCAGACCTGTGGGATCGCGAGAAGGATCTGCCGCTGGTAACACCGCTATCGATGTATCCGGAGTACAAGGCATTATACCCGACGTGGTACTGGGATCCGGCGATGACGGTTGTGGTACTGACTACTGACGACGGCACCGAAGGTATCGGCTGGTGCGAAGACGGCACGGGCGCCGCGAAGCTGATCATCGACAAGCACCTTGAGCGTTTTGTAGCCGGTGCTTCGCCGTTCGATTATGAACGGATCTGGGACATCATGTTCCGGTCATCGATCCCTTACGGGCGCAAGGGTGCCGCGATCGAAGCGATAAGCGCCATCGACATCGCGCTCTGGGACCTGATGGGCAAGGCGGAAGGCAAACCGATCTATGAACTGCTTGGCGGCAAGAAGAAAGCGGCCATGCCGTTGTACGCCTCGGCGTTGCATCCGGTCGAGGAATCGAAGGTACGTGCCGAGGCAACCGATTTTGTCGCGTCCGGCTACAGTACGATGAAAGGCCGTTTCCCCTGCGGCCCTGTCGACGGCACAACCGGCATGCAGGAGAACGTCGAGCACATTCGCATCATCCGCGATGCCGTCGGACCGGATATCGATATCGCATGCGACGCCTATATGGGCTGGGATGCGGACTACGCAATCGCGATGCTGGACCTGCTCGAACCCTTCGACATGGCGTGGCTCGAGGAACCTGTCATCCCCGATGACATTGCCGGATACGCCGCCATCCGAGCCGTGGGGAAGATCAAAATTTCCGGCGGTGAGCACGAGTTCACGCGCTACGGACACCAGCAACTTCTCGATGCCGAGGCGGTCGACATTCTGCAGCCGGACCTGCACCGCTGCGGCGGCTTCACCGAGGCCATCAAGATCGCCAGGATGGCTGCAGACCGTGGCATCCCGGTCATCTGCCACACGTACAGCATACCGCACCTGCACTATTCGATCGCGACCGACAACTGCCCGATTCTTGAGCACTTCCCGGCACCCTGCTGGTTCGACCTGCCGGAGCCACCGCCGCCGCTGTTCACGGGTGAACCCGTCGTGACCGACGGTGCCGTGACACCATCTGCCGAACCGGGACTCGGCCTGCGCCTCGACCGCGAACGATTGGCTGAGTTGATTGGCTGACTGGTGATCTCAGCCTGAGCTCGCCGATCTCCCGCCTTATCTCTCCTGTGGTTTCGCAGTGCCCGTACTGTCGAGAACCTGTTGGAGATGGCGTCGACGTTCAGGCCCCGCGGTGTCGACCAATATCGGACCGTAGCAACTCTTGGCTTCTCCGGCGACGGTCCCCAGGTAATTGTGCAAATCGTCAAGATGTTCATCGGCGTAGTGCTGCGACATGTTGTAGGTAAACATGCGCCGCCTCTCATTCCCGCCATAGGAGGCGTGCAACGTCGTGTGATGAAATACAACCAGGTCCCCGGGATTGCTGTCGAGCGACACGCATGGCACGTCGCGACCATGGACACCAAGGGCGTTTGTACAGTCCCAAACGGCGGAGCCAAGGTGCTCACGCGCCTTGTTGACGATGTGACTGCCGGGAATCACACGCAACGCACCAGTGTCGCGCCCCACCGGGTCGAGGTATAGCGAAATCTTGATGAAGTCGTAATGCTCGTGCATCGAGTCGCAATGCCAGTGGGTGTCACCGACATAAAAATTTCCATCGCTGCTGACGTAGTTGTAGTCGTCGCCCAGCAGACACTTCGCGATCCCGTCGATCCGCGAGTCGTCGAGCAGTGCACGCAAGCGCTCATGATCGTCAATAAACCGGATCATAGCCGTTCTCTCCTGCCCTCCGTGGGTGAGCCCGCGCCGTTCGAACACTTCGTGGAAGGCCTGGGTGAGCTCGTCGAGACAGTCGCTCATCAACCCTGGAAAAGCGAGGTAGCCAAAGGTCTCGAAAAATGCTTTCTGATGGTCAGTAAGTGTGAATGATGACATGAATTTTGAAGGTCTCCAGGCGTTGACGAAGTTGCTTAACTTAACCGTGCATCGAACGAGTTAATATAAATCAATGAGAACTGCTGGGCAAGGTGGATCGAGTCCGCGAATTCCCGCATCTGGTCGGCAATGCGTTCGAAGAAGCCGGGGCCCCGGCGCTTCGTCATGGCGGCGGTCAAGGTGAAGGAAGTCGGCAAGCCCGCTGCCAAAGCGCGGGGGTCGAGTTGTCTCAGGTCAGAGGACGGCTGTGCGGTCTTCGCAGCACAACCGGGCAAATACAGTTTCCAATCTCGATGAAGTCAGGAATGGCAGTGCCAATGCAAATCACACGCTGCATCAC
>Ga0302139_10001592_pt1 | contig 11139 bp, 10 predicted proteins | sample CBN3_331_MG_FD_203104 | JGI IMG/M metagenome (GOLD analysis project Ga0302139, IMG submission 203104) | Marine microbial communities from Western Arctic Ocean, Canada - CBN3_33.1 | ecosystem: Environmental > Aquatic > Marine > Oceanic | place: Canada: Western Arctic Ocean | collected 2017-09-15 | reverse complement strand
ATTTTGAGCGGCCCCGTCTCGGTGGTCGGGCATCGGTGTCATCGAGTCGGCCGGGTGTCGAGGTACCGGTGAGGGTCGTCCAGAGGCAGGTAATAGGTCCAGTCGGCCGATTCGTAGAGAATCACCTCGCGGATTTCCTTCCGAGCCAGCAGCTTGCGGATGATCGCCTCGCGTTTCTTCGTAAACTCCGCCTTGTACGGGGCTCGAAGCGTTTCCTGGGCTTCATAAACAATGCTGCGTGGTCCGCGAAAGCTGCTGCCACGGTTGTCGGCCAGGTCGGCAAGGGAGTGCTCCAGGAACAGGTCCAGCGGTCCAGGCGGTGGAGCGAACCGGATGCCCAGGTAGGCCGGTTCGACGTTGAGCCCCGAGAGGTCCACTGCTGAGAGGCCTTCTCCGATCGAAGGAATGTGGTTGTTCGAACCCCAGATGTGCCGGTAGAAGTCGGACTTGTAGACCCCGCCCTCGGGACGCTTCATCTTCGCCAGGCCGCTCCGGACCGCCGTCTCGACTCGACCGCCCGGCGGAATCACCACCCGGATCCGTGTCTTCGGGAACCGGCGTTCCAGGTCCACCAGCAGCTTTCGGACTCCGCCTGCAATCACACGGCTGCGGTGGAACCGCCACGGAAACATCGTATCGTCGTCGGGACACGCCTCGGACCACTCCCTGGCGTGCCAGGTCGTGATTGACTCCAGCGAATCAATCAACCTGGCCGAAGAGCCCGTGCCGATCCGCTCCAGGAACGGCTTGAACGTGGCCAGGCCGCGTGGTGCCGCGGCCCGGTCGATGCCCAGGTGAGTGTAGTTCCGGCTCGTGCGTCGGAAGTCGAGGATCGAGCCGAGCCCGCCGGATTCTGCGAGCAGGTCGCCGGTCGAAGCGGCCAGTTGAGTGTGCGAGCGGGTGTTGATGAAGATCTCGTCGTAGGCCTCGAGCTTCAGCTGCGTGGCGATTTCGGCGATTGCTTCCTGTCGGGCACGCGGTTGATCGAAATCGACCATCTCGACCGACCAGTCGGCACCGCGATCGATCACCAGCAGGTTCTGCCCCAGCGTGACGTGTTTCTTGCCGGAAGCCAGCAGTGCGGCCATCGACGCCTCGACCGCCTGGAATTCAGTGCGGTACATGCCCGAGAGCGGAATGCCGACGATTCGGGACTCTTGTCGGGCCTTCTCGTCGCCGTCCAACGCCCAGTACTGAACCAGTCGTCCCAGTCGATTGCCGGCGGCGGCGCGAAGGGCAGAGGCTCCCACGGCGGGCAGAGCCAGTTTCCGACCCTCCGGGGTGGCCGCTTCGACCCACAGGAATCGGGCACCGGCGGGCCAGTCGAGACCGACCAGCCGCAGGGACGTATCGGAGGTGGCCTCGATCCTCCAGCCCTTCAACTCGGGAAGGTGCTTCGAAGCCACGGCATGGATCTGTTGATACGGGACCAGGCGATGGCCAGTGCCGTGTACCATCAGCACCAGGGAAGTCCCGTCGATCGGAGCAAACGGTGACGCTCGAAGTCGCAGGTCGCGTCGGCCGTCCCGGAACCGGCGGGCGATCTCACGCGCACCAGGCACATCCTGGAATTCAAGCGCCTCGGGCCGCGCCGCTTCGGGTCGTCCCATTCTGCGAAGCACCTCACCGTAGCCGGCGAAGCCCACCTCTTCGGGGTGGAACATCGTTGCCGGTGAGGACAGCGGCAGGAACTCGCCCTGGAACCGGCCGTCGGCCGCGAAGCGAGGTACCACGTAGTACTTTGTCAGCCCTGATTCGAACGGGCGGAAGCTGGCCGAGAGCTTGATGCCATGGACGTGGGCACTGGTGGCATATGCGGTCATGATCGACGGGTCGAGTCGCAACTTCATCAGGAACCGCAACCAGCGCCACGACGGCTGGCCGGGTTGTGCCTGAAACGAGGTGGTCAGGGCCTTGTTGTCAAGAATCGCCCGGGTGCACGATTCGAAGCGACGCCAGTCGGCGGCGGGATAGTTGGCCGGGTCGGCCAGCGTGGGGAACGGGCCCGGCCAGACGATCAATCGGGCGACGCCCTGGCACTGCAGGCGACGGAAGTACTGGTCGAATGCGTCGCGGGTGACCGGCCTGAAGCGGCGGGCCTTTGAGTCCCAGAAGATCCGGATCAGGTCGTCAACCAGGTCGGAGATGTAGGAGATGGGCCGTGGGGGAGGAGACTTCTGCAGGGTGATGGCCTGTCGCGAGTCGGACTTGTCGCGGGTGAGGACCAGGTGCAGCGTGAGGCGGGCGGTGGCGGCCGGTGTGGCAGTGACCACCAACTGCCCGGTCCGGTCGACCCGTGCCGAGATGCCGTCGAGTTCAACGCGCTCGCCGCTGGCCACGACCTGCTTGTCTCGCCTCAGTTCCAGGCCCAGGCGATCTGCCCGGGCAAGGGACCCCACCACGATCGGCCAACGACGTGTGCCGTCGGCCAGGTAGGCAAAGGGAACCTCGGTGTTTCGAGGTGACAGTCGGGCCGGGCCGAGAGGTTCGGTGGCGATCGCGAGGCCGGGGGTGGCCGTGGCCATCAGCATCGCCAGCAGTCCGAAGGAGACGGTCCGGAGCATGACGGAGTGCCTTTGGGAGGTGGGCCAAGGACCGGTGAGATGCGTCGTGGCAAAACGATGTCGAGCACTACCATAGCATGCCATCGTAGCGCTCTTGAAAACCGGTGGCAGAACCACGTGGAATCGGGCCAGCCAGGTAACACTACCGATTTGATCACGCAGGAAAGATGGCCCGCCAGATGCCGTAACCTCTTGACGGGCCAGAACCTTCCGAAGTCGGGGCGAAGGACATTCGACGCTGGTTGGTCCAGCCTGGCGTCAGCACTCTGTTGATTGCCAAGAGCAGTCCCTGGGAGAATGGCTACGTGGAGTCATTCAACGGAAGGTTCTGTGACGAGTTGCTCAACGGAGAGCTGTTCCTCGGCCTGGCGGACGCTCGTTGGGACTCGGTGTCCATTGGCCGAGATAGATGGACTGTAGACGCTTGAGATCTCACCCGCTCCGATCGGCCAGACTTAGCAACGAGATCCCTTTTTGTTTACACAGGTTTTGAACGCTGATTACCATCATGATGACCTTTTCGATTCTTCCTGGCCGACCATCCTGCGCGCTAACCAGTTTCTCCAACGGCCCTTTGCACTTCCGTTTTGATGCGATGCAAAATGGCATGGAGCCCGCGCATACGAACCATTCCTAACGCTTCGACGAGGCCTAAGTCGGTCAGCAACGTTGGCTTCACCGCAAACACATCGTTAGGCGTGGCACCGGAGAGCGTGCCCACCAGCAAGCTGATGAATCCGCGTACCGTTGGTGATTCTCGAGGAACATCAGCGTAAATCTCAACATGGCCGTCGACCACCTCGACCCACATGTACACCGGGGTTTGGCACTCATCCACGCGGTTCTCGCCGGCGTCACGCCGTGTTCGATAACTTTCCGGCAGGTCGGGGAGTTCCTCGGCGAAATCCATTAGCGTCTCTAGCCGGTCGCGCACATCCAGCTCGTCGAACTCTTGCTTGAGTTCCTCAAGTTTGTTTTGGAGGTTTGAGGTTTTATTGATCACAAAGGTGTGCTCTTACGACTGCATTACACGTTCTTCGCAATGGGCACGCCGATCAGGTTGCCCCACTCAGTCCACGACCCGTCATAGTTCTTCACATTGGCGAATCCCAGAAGATACTTCAGCACAAACCACGTGTGGCTCGACCGTTCGCCGTTCCGGCAGTAGGCGATGATCGTCTCGTTTCAAGCCGGCTTCGTCCAGGTAGATCTGCTCCAGTTCCTCGTGTGATTTGAACGTGCCGTCGTCGTTGACCACACGGGACCACGGAACACTGGCTGCGCCGGGGATGTGGCCACCCCACAGCGAACCTTCCTGCGGATAGGCTTCCATGTGTAACATCTCGCCCGTGTAATCGCCGGGCGCACGCAGTCGATCAACACGGCTTCGCGGATGTGTCCCTGCTGGTACAACAGGAGATCTTCGTCCGACTCGACGATGCGACGGTTTTCATCTCGACGAAGCTCATCGACCCATTCGGTGCTCACCAACAATTCACTCTGGGTTGATGTTGTAGACATGTTTCTCACCCTCTATTTCAGGTTTCGAATATGCCATGTTTTGTCTTGTTCAAGCATCCATACGGATACTTCTCACAATTCGGGTAAGCTCTGGCCAGTCAGTAGAAATCGCTCCACGTGCTCTCGCACAGCTTCCAACTTCAACTCGTTGGCGATCTCATTGGCGAAGGCGTAAACGAGCAGCGAACGAGCAAGATCCTCGGTAATGCCCCGCGAGCGTAGATAGAACAGTGCCGTCTCATCGATCTGTCCGACCGTTGCACCGTGGGTACACTTCACGTCATCGGCGTAGATCTCCAACTGTGGCTTGGTGTCGATCACGGCGTCGTCCGAGAGCAACAGCACCCGGTTACTTTGTTTGGCGTCGGTCTTTTGTGCATCGGGATGCACGTAGATTATGCCATTGAAGACACCCTTGGAACGCTCGTCGAGAATGCCCTTGTAAAGCTCGTAGCTGTTGCAGTGCGGTTTGGCGTGGTCGATACGCGTGCGGCTGTCCATGTGTTGATCCCCGGCGGCGATATACAGACCGTTGAGCGTACACTCGCAGCCTTCATCATCGAGTGTCACATCGACCTCGTTTCGCACAAGCTGGCCGCCCAGCGAAAAGTAGTGCGACGAGAACCGGCTGGTTCGCTGTTGCCGAACGTGGGTCGTGGCGACGTGGTAACCGTGGGCGCTTTCCTGCTGCAGTTTGTAATGATCGACGACCGCGTTCTCGGCGACCGATATTTCGGTAACAGCGTTGGTCAGGTAAACGCCCGCGTTCAAACCGACGTAGCTTTCGATAATCGTGGCCTGAGTCTCGGGCTGGGCGATGATCAGGTTGCGCGGATGAGACGCGGTCGGACTGCTGTTGTCTGTCGAAATAAACAGCAGATGAATCGGCCGCTCGATCACGACGCCTCGCGGCACATGGACGAAAGCACCATCGCGAATAAACGCCGAGTTCAGGGCTGCAAAGCATGCGTTATCGTCACTTACAAGCTGTCCGAGATGATCTTCGATGAGCGCCGGATGGTCGGCCAGCGCCGCGGACAGATTGCAGACGACGGCACCATCCGGAGCCGCTCCCGTCGCCGACAGCTCACCGACATAGTGGCCGTTGACAAAGACCAGTCGCAGGTAGTCCTCATCGAGCACGAATGGTGAGATCGTCTCGCGGCTCAGCGGCGGGGATATTTCAGCCAGAGCGAACTCTGTTTCGGCGATGCGTTTGACATTAGTGAACCGCCATTCTTCTTGTCGCGTGGTGGGAAATCCCGCTTTCTCGAACCGTCGAAAGCCTTCCCGCCGCAACCCCGTCAGCCACGCCGGCGCCTGTGACTTCAAGTCGGCGTGAAACCTGGCAAACTCGTCGCTTATCCGTTGTGTGTAGTTATCGTTTGCAATCATGTTGGATTCCATTGGCCATTCGACTCGTATCACGCCGAACCTTACGAATCGGCTACGGCTACGTCGGGCTCAGCACTGATTCTCGGTCGCCTTCCACCAACGCGTAACCTTGCTCTTCCAACTCCAACGCCAACGTCTTGTCGCCCGATCGCACGATCCTTCCGTCAGCCAGCACATGGACTTTGTCAGGAACGATGTATTCGAGCAGTCGCTGGTAGTGCGTGACGACGATGATGGCTCGATCGGCGCTCCGCAACGAATTGACTCCGTCGGCCACGATCCGCAACGCGTCGATGTCCAGGCCGGAGTCGGTCTCGTCGAGGATGGCCAATTTCGGCTGCAAAACGGCCATCTGGAAAATCTCGTTCCGCTTCTTCTCGCCGCCCGAAAATCCTTCGTTGACCCCGCGATCGAGCAGGCTCTTATCCATGCCCAGAAGCTTCATCTTTTCCTTGACCAGTTTCAGAAACTCGCCCGTGTCGGAACGTTTCTCGCCGCGGTACTTGCGAATCGAATTCAAGGCAGCCTTGAGGAAATACTTGGTGCTGACGCCGGGTATTTCGACAGGATATTGATAGGCGAGGAAAACGCCTTCGCCGGCTCGCTCGTCGACTTCCATTTCCAGCAAGTTCTTCCCTTGGAAAACGACCTCCCCACGCGTGATTTCGTAGTCCTCGCGTCCGGCCAGTACATGGGCCAACGTACTCTTGCCGGAACCATTCGGTCCCATGATCGCGTGGACTTCTCCAGCGTTGACGGTCAGGTTGATGCCCCGCAGGATCTCGGCCTCTTCCACGCGAGCGTGCAGATCTTTGATCTCAAGCATTTGGGTTGTTCCTTTTAATACTCTTATAGCCGCGTGCGCGGCACGCATCGTTCACGCTACTCGTTACCCCACACTTCCTTCCAAACTCACGCTTAGCAGTTTCCCTGCCTCGATGGCGAACTCCATCGGTAACTCCTGAAACACTTCGCGGCAAAAGCCCTTGATGATCATGCTCACGGCGTCTTCGGCGGACAGCCCCCGTTGTCGGCAGTAGTAGATCTGGTCTTCGCCAACCTTCGAAGTGGACGCTTCATGTTCCACTTGCGACGACGTATTATGCACTTCGATGTAGGGGAAAGTGTGCGCCCCGCAGGAATCGCCAATTAACAGCGAATCGCATTGCGAATAATTACGGGCGTTGGTCGCACCCTTCTGAATCTTCACCTGGCCGCGGTAGTTATTCTGTCCGTGTCCCGCCGAGATCCCCTTCGAGACAATGGTGCTACGCGTGTTCTTGCCGGCATGGATCATCTTCGTGCCCGTGTCGGCTTGCTGGCGGTTGGCCGTCACCGCGACCGAGTAAAACTCGCCCACCGAGTTATCACCCAACAGCAACACGCTGGGATACTTCCACGTGATTGCCGAGCCGGTCTCGACCTGTGTCCACGAGATTTTCGAATTGGCGCCGCGGCAGGCCCCGCGTTTGGTGACAAAATTGTAGATGCCGCCGCGTCCTTCTTCGTCGCCGGGATACCAGTTCTGCACGGTCGAGTACTTAATCTGGGCGTCGTCCATCGCCACCAGTTCGACGATAGCGGCATGCAACTGATTTTCGTCGCGTTTCGGCGCGGTGCAACCTTCCAAATAGCTGACGTAGCTGCCCTCTTCGGCGATGATCAGCGTCCTCTCGAACTGGCCCGTGTTTTGCGCGTTAATCCGGAAATACGTCGACAACTCCATTGGGCAACGCACGCCCTTCGGGATGTAACAGAACGATCCGTCACTGAAAACGGCCGAGTTGAGCGTCGCAAAGAAGTTATCGTTGTAGGGAACCACGGAACCCAAATACTTCCGCACGAGTTCGGGATGGTTGTGCACGGCCTCGGAAAATGGGCAGAAGATGACGCCGACCTTGTCGAGGGTTTCCTTGAACGTCGTGGCGATCGACACGCTGTCGAAGACGGCATCCACGGCGACGCCCGATAACGCCTTCTGTTCTTCCAGCGGAATCCCCAGCTTGTCGTAAGTCTCCAGAAGTCGCGGGTCCACTTCGTCGAGGCTCTTGAGCATGTTCTGCTTTTGCGGCGCGGAGTAATAGGCCGACTTTTGATAGTCGATCGGCGGATAATGCACGTTGTGCCACTTTGGCTCTTCGAGTGTGAGCCAGTGCCGGTACGCCTTCAGCCGCCAATCGAGCAACCAATCCGGCTCATTCTTCTTCCCCGAGATCAGCCGCACGACGTCTTCGCTCAATCCCGGCGGGATCGTGTCGGCTTCGATGTCGGTGACGAAGCCGTATTTGTATTCACTCTTGGCGACTTCATCCAGCAATGCGTCAGTTTCTGTAGACATTCTTAGCTCCTTACGCGACCGAAGTCTCAATCGAATCGCAAATCGATAGTTCCACGCGACCGCCGATCACACCTGGAAAGAACTTCCGCAGCCACAACTTTTCGTCGCGTTCGGGTTGTTGAACACAAACCCGCGTTTGTCGATCCCGCTGTGAAAATCAATCTCGGTGCCGTCCAGGTGGAGCAAGCTCTTCTCGTCCACCGCCACACGAACACCATGCATGTCGCAGATTGTGTCAGTCTGTTCATCGACGTGCTCGTCGAATCCCAGCTTGTATTCAAAGCCGCTGCATCCACCGCCTGCCACGCCAACTCGCAAAGTGACGTTCTCTGGCATTTTCTGTTCGGAAATGACTTTTTTGATTTCTTTGGCAGCGTTCTCGGTCAATTGCAGTGGCATTTCCGTTTCTCCTGAGATTCAAAAGTTACAGCGGACAACACGCGACCCAGCGAAGGGTTGTCGTCATCATGTGATCGCGGCGATGGACCGGGTCAGACAGTCATTTTGGCGTTCCTGGTTGTTCGTTTCTGATTCGGACTGAACTGACAACAAGCGTGTCCGTCCAGTCGACACTGCGAGAGCACGACCTCGTCGCCTAGCAATTGCGAAAACAACATCGTTTCCATCTCGCAGATGGTGCTGTCCACGTCAGCCAATTCGGAGTACGGACAGTCGCGAAGAGTGAACGTGGGACCACCAACCGGTGTATCAATCTCACAGCGGACCCGTCGCTTCTCAAGCAACTCGCGGAGAGATTCCATGCGGGCTTTCAGCGTCGTTCCGCGGATGGCGTCCGTGTAAAGGACCTTGAGGGCACTGGCAATGCTCCCGATGACGTGTTGGCGGCGCCGCGAATCCTCGATCCCGAGCACTTGTTGCCATAGGACGCCCGCGAGATCGGAAAAATTGTTGCCCGACAGTTTGCGGGCCTTGGGGCTGAGCGAATACTGGTAGCTCGGCCGCCCTCGGCCACCGCGAACTAGTTCCCGATTAACAAGACCGTCAGCCATCAAGCGAAGCAATCGCTCATGCACCGCAGTTCGCGTAACTCCCAGATGCTGCTCAATCTTTGATATGGCCAACGGCCCGGCATCGGCCAAGAGATGGAGCAAATCAGCGTCCGCAGTTGACTTTCCGTTTGCCATGACAAGTCCTCCGGCGCGCACGCGACAACCACGATCTCACTGCAAACTCTATGGCTGGAGCCTAGTTTTGTCAATTTAACCTGTTAAAACTGTAATAACAATTCAACATCACACGGAAAAGCCGTATGTAATGGCACACATCCTGCTAATCGGGACTCACGGTTCGGAGGACCCTACACACGCCGTGCTCGCGTTTCTGTTTGCCAAAGGAGCGGTCGAAGAAGGTCACCGGCCGGAAGTGATCCTTGCCGGGAATGCTGCTGTGCTGGTGCGTCAGACGGTTGCCGACAACGTCATTCGCGTCGGTCGGCCACCGCTGAAGTTATCGAAGTAGTGCCCAGGACATGATTTATGCACCAGCCTTCGACGGTTACTCAATTCCGTTGGGACAATAGCTACGCCGAGCGATTGCCCGGCTTCTATGTCTCTTGCGCTCCGTCGCCCGTTCCCAATCCGGTGCTGCTGCGGTTCAACAGCCCCCTTGCCGAGGAACTTGGTCTGAACGTCGAGAAACTAGGTTCAGGCCTTGCGGCACAAATCTTTTCCGGTACCGAATTGCCGGCTGGCGCACAGCCTTTGGCGCAGGCCTATGCAGGGCATCAATTCGGTGGTTTTGTATCGCAGTTGGGAGATGGACGTGCACTGCTGTTGGGCGAGGTGATCGACAGTCACGGACGGCGCAGAGATATCGCGTTGAAGGGGTCAGGGCCAACGCCCTTCTCTCGCGGCGGTGACGGCAAAGCTGCGGTTGGCTCCGTGTTGCGTGAGTACCTGATTAGCGAGGCAATGCACGCTCTAGGTATTCCCACGACCCGCGCTTTAGCGGCCGTTGGAACGGGAGAACTCGTGATGCGCGAGCGCTTGCTGCCCGGCGCCATTCTCACGCGCGTCGCGGCCAGTCATATCCGCGTCGGCACGTTCCAGTATTTTGCGGCACGTCGGCAGAACGATCAGGTTCGCGCGCTGGCTGACTATGTTATCCAACGTCACGATCCCAACCTTTCCAAAGAAGCCGACCGATTCCTGTTGCTGCTCAAGGCCGTCGCCGAACGCCAAGCCGCTTTGCTTGCTCAGTGGATGCTGGTCGGCTTCATCCACGGCGTAATGAATACGGACAATATGGCTGTCTCGGGAGAGACCATCGACTACGGCCCATGCGCGTTCATGGAATCCTACAGTCCTCACGCGGTGTTCAGCTCGATCGATACTGGTGGACGCTATGCTTATGGCAATCAGCCAATCATTGCCCGCTGGAACCTGGCTCGCTTCGCCGAAACCCTTCTATCGCTGATCGACGACACCGAACCGGATCGGGCCGCGGCGCAAGCGACAGACGTGATCGATGGCTTCATACCACGCCATGAGGAGTTGTGGCTATGCGGCGCGCGAGCCAAGCTCGGTTTGACAATTGTCCCGGGTGAGGATGAAGGGGACAGGTTGCTGGCACAGGATTGGCTCGAGCTGTTGGAACAACACACCGTCGATTTCACGCTTGGCTGGCGGCGGCTGGCCGACGCCGCAGAAGACAATCCGGCGCTGCTGGAAGCCCTATTCCCATCAGCGGATGCCGTTCGACCCTGGCTAGAGCGATGGCGTCGTCGCCTCGCCCAGCAACCAACATCGGCGACGCCCGAGGGAATGCGCGCAGTAAACCCGATCTATATCCCCCGCAACCACCTCGTGGAAGAGGCTCTAGCCGCAGCTTTCGATTACACTGACCTTACCTTATTCGAACGGCTGCTGGACGTGATCGCGCATCCCTATGATGAGAGACCGGGGCTCGAAGACTACGCCCAGCCGGCGCCTCGCGAATTCACGGATTCCTTTAAGACCTTCTGCGGCACTTGAACCGACATGAGGTCGTCGCAACATGGCCTGCGTAAGTTTTTAGTTTGGCCCACGATGTCATCGTGGGCATTCCTGATGACGACGCTGGCGGTGGTCCAAGTCGTTGTTAGGTCCGGGTAACCGACGTGCTGTGACACTGTATTGGGCCCAAGCTCAAGTGGTTCTCAGCCCCGGGAGTGAAAGCCGGTTCGCTTGCTAAGCGACGAGCATCGATCGACACGGATCGAGTTTGTGGGCACGTGTGGGCTCCTCCGACGGTCAGTTGCGTGCGGAGGTTTGGCACACCTCCGCAGCATAACATTCTGACTCGCGAGATTGTTGCACTTAG
>Ga0302139_10001590_pt1 | contig 11140 bp, 4 predicted proteins | sample CBN3_331_MG_FD_203104 | JGI IMG/M metagenome (GOLD analysis project Ga0302139, IMG submission 203104) | Marine microbial communities from Western Arctic Ocean, Canada - CBN3_33.1 | ecosystem: Environmental > Aquatic > Marine > Oceanic | place: Canada: Western Arctic Ocean | collected 2017-09-15 | reverse complement strand
GCCGTAAGCAACGTAGACATCTTTTCGCCGGCCTGCTGGCGATGTGCCGTTGGGGCATTCCTCTCTTCCTGCTAGGGATGGCGATCGACCGGGTGGCCTACTTGCCGACAGCGGGCCGAGCGGTGATTTTGCTGATGCTCTTGGGCGTTTCCCTATACAAGGCATGGCGTCACGGCTGGCGCCACCTGCAACGCTTCGACGCCTCGCGCACCGCACTGGCAATCGAGGATCAGCACGGCGGACTCGAAAGCTTACTCATCACCGCCGTACAGTTCGGGAATTCCGAGTCTCCCTCCGGGACCTCGGCAGCACTCTGGAAAGTGACCCGGCAAAATGCCGAGGGCGCCGCTGGAGATTTGCAACCTGGTAAAATCGTGGACTTTAAGAAACTGCGGATCCCGGCCAGCGTGGTTTTGGTTCTTGCCGGGTTGATTTTGGTCTTCGGCGTGGTCAACGGTCCCTTTCTCGCCGCGGGCTTGGCGCGGATCTTTGCCCCCTGGGTAGCGATCGAATACCCGACCGACACAAAGCTCGACCTTGGTCAGGGAGATCTAGTGATCAAGGAGGGGGACAAAGCCAAGATCGTAATCGGAGTGTCTGGAGTCGTCCCTGACAAGGCGAATCTCTACCTGCGCACCGGTCAGGGAAGCGAACGCAAAATGGAGATCGAGATCACCGATGGCAGTTGTGATTACACCATAGCCTCCGCCTCCCGTGACTTCAGCTATCGAATAAAGGCCGGGGATGCTCGCAGCAACTGGCACCAAGTACGGGTGATTATCCCGCCACAGATCCAGAAGGTACAGGTTGGCCTCGAGTTCCCGAGCTACCTCGAACGCCCCCCTGAAACAGTCGAGGCACTGACCCTGACCGTGCCGGAGGAAACCAGGATTCGCTGGAAACTCACGCTCGATCGTCCCGTCCGCGATGCGGTCCTCAACCGAGACGGGGAAGAGCCTAAGCCCTTAGAGGTAGCCGACGGCAGAGAACTCGTTATCGACGAGGTGGTTGATGCCTCCCGGGGATACAACTTTTCTTGGGTGGAGAATGAACACGGGTTCGATTTTACCAGCCCACGCTACTTCCTGCAAGTCGCCTCTGACCAACCACCCCGGGTGGAATTAATCTCGCCTGAAACGAACCTCAACGCCCTGCTCGGGCGTCAACTGAACCTTGCTGTACGTGCCAGCGATGATCATGGTATCGGTACCGCTACGATCACCTATCGCGTGAACCTGCGTCAGGAGAGATCGCTCTCCCTCGAGACTCCGCTCAAAAACGGAGGCGGTGAACAAGCGATCGATTGGGATTACCGCGAAGTTCTGCCCGACCTGAAGATCGGAGATGCGGTGTCCTTCCTAGTCGAAGTAATGGACAAGTATCCGGATGGTCCGCACGTCGTTCGCTCGGAGACGCGGAAGATTACATTTCTCTCCAAAGAGGATTATCTCGAACAGATCCAGAAGAAGAAAGACCGCCTGCTTTCGCGCGTTCAGACGACGTACCGTCAACAGCGCGCGGCGTTTGACAGCGTGCGTAACCTTGAACCGAATGCCGACGGCTATATGCAAGCTTGTCAGGTCGAAGCTATCCGGCAAGAACTGGTGCGGGATCAGCTCAAGGGGATTGCGAAACAGTTGAAGGACTTGCTCGATGATCTGGCCGCGAACAATGTCTCCGATGCGGCCGAGGGCGAGTCCCTCGAGCATGTTCGTTCGACGTTACTCGGAATCGCGGACACTCACCTGGCAAACGCGGCGTCCCGCCTGCGACACCAATCCGGCGTCGCAGGGGGCAATACGAAAGAATCACCTGACCATTCATCCGCAGCACGCGCAGTCAATACCGCCGCCCGCGAGTTGGGTAGCCTGGTCTTGCTCCGATCCATTGATTCGGCACAGGAAGTCTACGTACGGGAAGCTCGTATGCTGGCTCAGGTCCAAGCGTCCTTGCGATGGCGTACCGTTCAGGCCAAATCGGCCGGGTCGGGAGTATCTCTCACCAAAGAACAAGATGAGCTGGCGCAGTGGACCCATCGCCTGATCACCGATCTTCAAAATGGGATGCGCTACGAGAAGCGACCGTTGGCCGTTCTCCGGCTGATCCAAAGTGTCAAGGATTTGCAGACTGCCCAGACTGAAGAAAGGATGCGTCAAGCTGCGGTATTGGTAAAGCAAGGCCAAGCCGATCAGGCGGAGAGTCTTCAGTCCGAGTTGGTCACTACCTTGCTCGATGCGGAGTTCAGTGTGCGCCTCAGTGGGGCGTACTCGACGCTGATCAAAACCCGAGATCAGATGCGTTTAATTGTCAATGCTCAGGCGATGCTCCGCAAACAGTGTAGCGACATGTCAGCTCAAACTTTTGAGGCAAGCAGTAATCAAGCCGGACAAGTCCAAGTAAAGCTTCGCAAACGCTTGCTGACTCTGCTTCTTCAGAGCGTACCTGCGCCGCGGACCCAGCTCTTTGATGAAAGTTGGCCGGAGGCGCCCCCGGTTCAAGCCCTTTTGAAGGGCGCGGACCGCGCGATGGCGGGCGCGATTGATCAATTCGCTGCCGGTCAACAGGACGCAGCCATCTCACGGCAGCGCGAAACAGAGCAGGCACTGACTAAGCTGTCGGGACTCGTGGACCATTGGTCCGTGGAATTGGGGCTTCAGACACTAGGCCTGAGTACGCTGGTCGCCGTGACAGGCGAGCGCCTTGCCTTCATCGAGGGATACGAAGCGAAGGTGGTCGCGCTACTTGAGAAAACCGATATCGCTGCGACAGAGGGGCAAAAAGTCAATGGCCTGGCCGAGCCTTATCTTCTACTGGCCGAGGAACTGGCCGCATTCAATAGCGACCTCGTGAAGCAAAGCCAGTCAAAGTCGGATCAAGACATCCCGCCACTGCTAAGCCGGATGGAGCGGGCGGAACAAGCGATGCGTAGTGCGCTAGCGTCACTGGAGGCGAACGACACCGACCAGGCGATCGGCCACCAGGAGCAGGCGGCCGATATCCTGGCTGAGGCGTATGTGATTGTTACCACACAGAACGAGCGGCTCGGCCTGCTACAGAGCCTGTTGATGTTTCAGCGATCGGTCGGATTTGCCAATGGCTATATGGGCGACATCGTCGCCGAGCAGCGTGACATGATAGCGGCGACCAAGGCGTTGAAATCAGACGACACCTCACACCTGTTGCCGATGCTCAACAACCTGAGAAGGTGTGTCGATGATGTCGCGCCGCTGCTGGACCTAGTCGCATCGCGACTGGATGCCGGCACGCCGTTGGCCTTCGCGATCGCGGACCTTGATGATGCAGTGGCTTCTCTTAAAAGCGGCGATAAGCTCGACGCGCTTGATGCTCAAGACGTCGCGGCCGAATCGCTTGAAGAAGTAAATACACTGGTCAAGGCGGTGAAATCGCAGGCGGGCTACATCGCTGAGATCGTGGAATTTCTGCATATCTCCGTCGCGGATATCGCTATGCTGGAATACCAGCAAGAAGAGTTGGCGCGCAAGGTCGGATCGGCCACGCCGGAACAATTGAAAGCCCTGGTGGCAAAGCAGCGCGCGTTGCTTGCCAAGGCAGATAAAGAGGGGCAAGTCCTCGAGTCGGTTACGGGGATGCTTGCTTATGCCAAGCCCGCTAAGTTGATGCGTAAGGCGCTTGCTCAGCTGGAATCCACCGACGCGCCCGCCGCTGCCGAGCAGATGGAGCTCGTGGGAGCAGCGCTCATAGAGAACGCCGAATCCTTGTTTGCGGTAATCAGTATGCTTCACGGCCTGCCGAATATCGAGATCATGGCGCATACCGATCCTGCGGGTGTTGAACGATTGGTTGACGTACTGGCTGTCGCTACTGCGCACAAGATACTCTTCCGCGATGCGAACAAAGTCGAAGTCCAAGGGATTAAAGTCCTTGCTGATCAGCAAGGCGAACTAGCGACTCGTTGCCGGGAACTTTCCAAGGTGGGCGAGCCACACGCGATGCTCAAGACCGCGTCCACACAGCTTGTGGCGGCCGCTACAGCTATGCAGTCATCCGACCGGGACGCGATCAAGCGCCATCAGAAAGCTGCAATGCAAACGCTACGGCATTGCATCATTGAACAGGCCCTGATCCTGGAGACCGCCGCGCCGCCGGCAGTTGCCGAGGATGGGTCCCCGGACGCTGATGGTGAGGGCAGTGACAGCGAGTCGGACTTTTCCGCCGGGTTTATCTCCGACTTTGTGAGCGGTGAAGCGCCCAAAGACCAGCGAACGGGGTGGAAAGTGCGGGGCGACCGTAACCGTGCCGCACTGAATCAAAACTTCGCCCGCGAGCTGCCGCTGGAATACCGTGGCTTGCTGAAAAATTACTACGAGAGGATTGCAAAATGAATGTTATCAACAACAGCAAACAGCGTTATCTCACCACGGTGCTGTGCCTTGTCACGGCCAGTTTCGTCACGGCGCCACTTGCCGCCCAGGAAAAGCCCGCGGATACACCTTTATCCGTCGAAACGCCCACCACCGCGGAAGCCGAGGCACCTGAATTGACCGAGGAGGCTGAAAAGGCCATCGAGCGCGGCCTGAAATTCCTTATCTCCAGCCAAAATAAGGACGGCTCATGGTCTTCGAAGGATTCTGAAAAAGGTGGGAGTGGAAGCTACGCGATCGCGGCCACCAGCCTCGGGCTCATGGCGTTCATGGTTGAGGGCAACTTCCCCGGTTTCGGCAAGTACGGCAAGGCGTTGGAGCGAGCGAAGGATTATCTGCTCAAAAGATCCGAGGATTCCCCAACAGGCGCCATGGGTGTTAAGATGTATGAAATCGGCCTGTTCACCATTGCGATGTCCGAACTTTGGGGGATGACCAGTGACCCCGAAGACAATAAGAAAATTCAGGTGGCGCTGGAACGAGTCGTCGAGATCATCTTAAGAGCGCAGAGCCCGCTGGGCGGCTGGCGATACGGCCCCCGACCCGACGCGGGGCAAGACACGTCGGTCACCGCGATGGTCTTTGTCTCGCTCGCATCAGCTCGCGAAGCGGGCGTCCTGGTGCCGACCGAAACGATCGAAAGAGTCACCGGTTACCTCCGCGATCAGGCCTTCGACGAGCGCAGAGGCGGCTTCGGCTACCAGGGCAAAGGCTACACCATCGCCTGCACCGCCGGAGGCGTCTATGCCGCCCAACTCGCGGGCAACCGAGAAACCGAATGGGTCTCGGCAGCGCTCAACTCCCTTGAAAACGAACCAAAAATGTTCTCGAGAAAAGACAACGGCCACTTCTACTACTCGCACTACTATGCAATGCAGGCGATGGTCCAAGCCGGCGAAGAACGCTACGCCAAGTGGTATCCCAAGATTCGTGATGCACTTATTACGCTGCAGCAGCCCAACGGGTCGTGGCAGGAAAGCGCGAAGAATTACCCGGATTACCCGCACAAGACGCCCATGTCGATCATCATCCTAGGGACTCCGAACCGGTATATCCCGGTCTATCAAAGGTGATCCAGATGACTAAGATGAGAACCGGAAAGACGACGGAAGCGAATAGATGAATAATCACACCCTGATGATCCTTTCCTGCGTAGCAATGGCTGTGCTGATGAGCCCAGATGTGATGGCATCTCCGCCCGCGAAGCAGGACTCAGGTCACGCAGAGAGTATCCCAAAACACCTGTTCATCCTGTCAGGGCAATCGAACATGGTAGGACTTAATCCGGATATCTCGTTCGCCCCTGTTGTCACCAAGGCCCTCGACAAGGACCGGGTGCTCGTGGTGAAAGATGCTCACAGCGGCCAGTCGATCCGTAGTTGGTGCAAGTCGAACCATGAGGTTCCTCCCCCAACGAGCGGACGGGTGCCTGAGGTGAGGGGGAAACTTTATGGTTCTTTGATGAAGAAGGTGAAGGCCGCGATTGAGGGGCAAATCCTGCAGACCGTCACCTTCATCTGGATGCAGGGTGAGTCCGATTTGAATAACACGGCCTACGACGCCTACCTGAAGGAACTGCTTGAACAGTTGCAGACAGACCTGGCCTTCAGGGACATCAATCTGGTCATCGGTCGAATCAGCGACTGCGGACTCGATCGAAAGAAAAGGCTGGAGGGGCGTTTGAACATTCGCCGGATTCAACAGAAATTCGCTGAAGCCCATCCGCGGGGAGCGTGGGTGAATACGGATGATTTGAATGATCGGACACAAGACGGAAAAATTTTCCAAGATCTGCACTACACCCCCGAAGGATACCGCGTGCTGGGCCAGCGCTTCGCGGAAAAGGCTATTGTGTTGATCCGCAAGAAATACGAACGATATTGAATAAAGAGAAGAGGAATCAAAATGAAAACACCCTACCAATCTATTAGCCTGTTGTTTGGCTTCTTGGCAGTTCTAACGAGTTTACCCGCAATCTCTTCGGCTCGCGGCAAAGAGCCCGCGGTGGTGCTTACTGAGCAAGGCCAGGCGCTTGAGAAACAGTATTCCGAGCAACTTGATGCGATACGCAAAAAGATTTCAGCCGCGCTGCCTGCGATCGATGCGCAAAAAAAAGCGGCGTTTGAAACCGCCCGCACTGAGCTGAGCGAACTCAAGGCGCCGGGTGAGAATGACGCCGAAGCAGTGCATAGAGCATACCAGGCGGCCAAACCGCTTGCCGAGAAGAAGACACTTGATAACGCTCGGCCGCTGATCGTCGATGTCGCGGCGCTGCTCGCCAGTGACGTCTCAGACAGCAAGCTGATGAAGGCCGCGATTCTTCGGCACGGCACGCCGGCCGGCCTGGCAGAATTCGCTCAACAGAGCAACGCACACAAGGCCCTGCTCAACAAACTCTTCGCCGACGAGGCGCTGATGAAACAGATTCTTAGGTCGGGCGGCGCGAATGGCGGCGAGTATGGCGAGGCGATGCAGGTCTATGCCACCATCCTCGAGGCAAGCGAACTGGCCCGTAAGCCGGGCATCCTCCAACGCCTGGCACTGGGCACCGCTCTCCATCAACCGTGGCTGAACGGCAAGGATAAAGGCAGCGTGAACGGGATTGTCTTTGCCGACCACAGCAACCCGGACGGCCAAGTCGCGCGCTACTTGCATTATGAAAAGGCTTACCTTGCCAAAGAATTGGACCCGCAGTTCAAGGATTTCAACGCGTGGGAGTGTAGGTTCATCACCAACGATCCCTATACCAATGAAGAACTCACTTGGGTGCGTTCGATGCTTCGCCAGTTCCGTCCGGACCACATCACCAACCCCGACCAGAAATGGCGCTACACGCGTGTGGTGAAAAGCGATCTGCCGTATACGAGCACGCGGCATGATGACACGCTTGGATTGCCTCAGCAACAAGCCCTCGCGTTGGGCGGGGTCTGCGGACGCCGCGCGTTCTTCGGCCGGTTCGTTGCCCGCGCATTCGGGATCCCCTCCAGGCGTTCGACTCAATCCGGCCACGCCGCAATGAACCGATGGACGCCCGATGGCTGGGTGGTCAACTTCGGCGCCTGGTGGTCGATGAACTGGTGCGGCCCCCAGGGCGGGCTCGACTTCTACCTCGATTCCCAGGCGCGCGAGCACGAAGAGATCTACCTACAGGTGCTCCGTGCCCAATGGATTGGCGATGCACTGGGGCAGGAAGACGTCAGTCTCCGACACTATGGCCAGGGCGGTGGCTTCTGGGACGGTTTAGCATTCTATAAAAAGCGGGCAGTCGTTGAGGCTGCCAACCTGGAGCAAGCGGCAGCGGACGCAGAACTGGCGGCACTGAGTGCGGAAGAAGCCCGTCTGCTCGGCGAGTCGGACAAGGTTTTGGGCGATGGAGAGATCAAAGAGATCGAAATTCCCGAGGAGGACAAAAAGATCGTCATCGCCAAAAACGGTACGATGACTGTCCCCGCGGTGGCTTGCATCAGTCCGAAGAACAATACCGACAAGGTCGCGTTTTTGAAGAGCGGAGATGGCGGCATGCAGCTCCACTATCAACGACTGGGCAACCGCCCCGAACTCCTAAAATATACGGTCGATGTCCCTGCCGCAGGGAAATACGAACTGACCTTCAATGTCTGTACGGTCTCGAAGAAGTACCCCGTCATTGCTCGGCTCAACAGGAGAACGCTCGTCAACACGATGCTCCCTTACACCAAGGGGAGTTGGCAACGCACCGAGCCGGAAATCATCGAGTTGCGCGAAGGAAGGAACACGCTTCAATTTACCTGCCGAGCGCCGAATCGCGGCGTGAGCATCAAGGAATTCCAGCTCAAACCGGTGAAATAAACAACCACTTGACGTGACATTGAAAAAGCTTGCTCCCATGAACAGACTTTCCCGGATTGTCGTCGCCTTGCTTGCTCTGGCCTGCGCAGGCGTATGGCCGTTGCCCGCGATGGGGCAGGATCAGACGGGTTCGATCTCCGGTGATGAAATCGTCGCACTTAACGCCAAGCGGGCCGAGGCTGGTGTGGCCGTGTCCGCAGCCAGGAAGAAACTTGCGATCCGGCGTGTGATCCGCGAAGCCGAATCGCTGATCAAAAAGCATCCGTCCGCGCCCAACCGCTACGAAGTCCTGAGCATCATATTCCGTAGCCAGCAGGTGCTGTTCAGTCTGGATAAATCAGTTACGAATCGGAAAGCCTTTCTGGCGACCTGCGGAAAACTTGCGGCAGCACCGAACGAATATGCGGCGCTACGCCTCGACGCCGACCTCTTGCTTACCCAGGCCAAGTCGGCACGGCAGGGCGGAGATTCCCACGCTCGCTCCAATGCGCTTCGTCCCTTGGTCGAGCGCTACCGAGACACCGAGGTTGAGGCGAAGGTGATCCGGATCGCCATGATCATGGCGCTGGAGTTCGGCAACAACAGACTGGTTAACGATCTCCGGAAGGTCATCGCCCAGCGCTTGCCCGGCAACATGGACCTGATCAATTTCCAACGCGACAAGCTGGCGGGGCAGGTTTTTGGCGCTCCGTTCATCGGCACCTTCGAATGGGGGGATGGCAAGACGGCGAGGTTCCCAATGGACTTTCTTGGCACGACCACCGCAGTCTATTTCTGGTCGAAAGATGATGGGGGCCTTAAAGACCTCAAGGAATTGGCCGAGGCATGGAAGAAGGCCGCCGCAGATCCCGAGAAAAACGCCGCCCTCAATGGTTTCTCAGGAGATGTCTCCGACTTGAGCAGTTCGGTGAATGGCCGTTTCCGTTTCGTCAGTATCAACCTGGACGATCTTCCCGATGCGGGCGAGAGCATCCTTCGTGAACACGGGCTGGATTGGCCCGTGCTGCGCTTGAAAGACGGACGAGACAACCCGATCTACAAGGCATATTGCCGTTATGATCCTCGGGTGGTAACGGTCAACCCGACCGGCTACGCCGCGATTTTCATGAGCAGTGGCCGGAGCAGCAGAGGATATGAGCGTAACCTGCAATCCTGGCTTGCGCGTCAATGGACCCGACCGGACTACAACAGTCAGCTACAGTCGATGTTCGCGGGCGAGTTTCTCGTCATGGATCCCCAGGGCGCATTTGACCCAGCTGCGCCGCCGGAGTGGAAAGCTGTCGCCTCGGAGGATTCGGCAAATCAAGACAAGTTGCCGCGCACCGTCGCGTCCGTCCTCGAGGAAAAGCTTCGAGCAATCCAATCATGCTTCATTGCTCCGCCTGCCCGATACCGCGCCTCGTTTGCCGAGGTGCGCACAAACTACGAAAAAGCGAATGCTCTATGCCTGGCAGTGATTGCATCTCATCCATCGGCTCCCGACCTGTGGGTGGTGCGAAACCGCCGAATCGTCGCCCTTCTTGGCTTATGGAAACTCAAAGCCGAGTATCAGTATTTTGCTGCCGCCCTCGAGGAAGCCAAGGTCGCCCTTGAGGCTGACCCCCCGCCCGGCACTGACGTGATCGCACGCTTCTGTTTGGCAAGGGGGTCACTTCGCAATGCGGACATCGATCCTGAATCTGTTATCCGCGGTTTTGCGGGGGCAGGCGGGCAGCGGGCATCCGGCCCGGTGCTCGCGGCCGCGGCACTACTCGCACTGGACGTCGCCGACCGAAAGCTTCACGAAGAATTCCGCCGGGCTTATCTTGACGAATATTCAGAACACCCCCCGATGTGGACGGCGACAGCGTTCTTCCTTGACCGCTACCATCGTTACTGGATGTATCATCCGCCGTTCGTAGCGGGCTGGACATACGGCCGACGCCAAGGGCATTTTCTTGGCATTGGTGAGCCGGAAGACGCAAACCGCACATTGCAAATCGAGCTGAAAACGTTCGAAGGCGATATGGTCCTCTTCCCCAGGAAAGACGAGAACAAGTGGACGGTGATTTCCTTTGTTTCTGGTGCGGATGGGAACAGCTATCTTTCCCAGTATGGAAAGTTTGCCGAGGAGCGGCCCGTTGATGACGTGAATCTGTTGACCGCAGTGCTAAACGACGATGCGGAAGTGGTGCGCAAGGTATTGGAGGCAAAAAAAATCCCCGAAACTTTCCCCACGATGCTCGTGCCCGGCGGGATGCAGAACCCGGTCGTACAAAAGCTCGGCATGATTGTGGAAGATGGGGAAAACCAACCGGGCCATCAGAAAAATCCTAATCTCTTGCTCCTTAGACCTGACGGAAGCATCGCGCTGTCGTTGTCCGGCCTGACCATGAAATTTATGAAGGCCAACGTAATCCAGAATGTAATAGAGCTACACGACGAAAAGATGGTCGATGAGGCGCTGACCCGCGGCAATCTGGACGAGGCCAAGCGGCTGGCCTTCGCCCATGCACCTGTTGAGCAGCTGCGCCCGCCGGACGCACCTAAAAACTGGAAACCCAAAAAGATTTCCATCCCGCATCTGCGCAGCCGGGCCAAGGTCTGCCTGGCGATGGGCGATCTCAAGGCCGCCCATGTCGACGCCGAGCAGGTCTACCTGGCGGTGAATCAAAAGGCCGGTTATATCAGCCTTCGAACGGACGAACTCGAAGAGATCGAGGCACTCCGAGAAACCATTCGAAAGACGCGCGACGAAGCAAAGCAGTAGCTGTTTCATTTTGAATGGCTTAATATTCTGGCAAATATAATCTTATAGATGCGAGTAATTGTTATTTTAACTAGCTTAGAAAAGAAAATTTCTTAGTGGGTTCTATTTTGTTAAATCTGGTAGTTAATTCAGTGGTGACGAATAATCTATTGGTAATTGT
>Ga0302139_10001578_pt1 | contig 11176 bp, 6 predicted proteins | sample CBN3_331_MG_FD_203104 | JGI IMG/M metagenome (GOLD analysis project Ga0302139, IMG submission 203104) | Marine microbial communities from Western Arctic Ocean, Canada - CBN3_33.1 | ecosystem: Environmental > Aquatic > Marine > Oceanic | place: Canada: Western Arctic Ocean | collected 2017-09-15 | reverse complement strand
GTCGTCTTAACCGCGCAGAATACAATCGAACAGTTCGCGATCTACTGGAACTCCAATCCCTATTGGTGGATCCCACTGAATCGTTTCCACCCGATGAAACCGTGGAGAATTTTAATAATATCGGTTCTGCACTGATTACGTCCGACTTTTTGTTACAAGGCTATCTTGATGCCGCGGAAACTTATATTGACCACGCTACCAAGCACGGGAAACAACCAGCGGTCCAAACGAATCATTTTGCTGCTCCATTTTACAAAGCTCGCAATCGCCGGGATGGCAAGGATGTTGCTGGTGAATACCAGCACATCCGTAAAAACACCACCGATCAGGACGGATTCATGTGGCTTGAGAAATTGGAAGAAGGTGTTCCCGAAAGTGGCTACTACACGTTTAAATTTAAAGCGCAGGCCATTGACCGCGTATATCCTTATCCCGAATCCATTGTTGGAACACGGAAGGACGAACCTTTACGAGTCGATGTCATTGCCGGATCCAGGGAGTATGGTGAACTTGAATTCCGCACCGCTTCCGATAAAAAAGTAGCTGGATTTATCGTAGCGGATAACCAGCCCGAATGGTATGAAAAGCGCATCTGGTTGGATAAAGGCTATCAACCGCGCCTGACATTTCCGAACGGTCCAAATCGCGTAAAACCGTTACGAAAGAGCTTGGTTCGAAATTATCCAGACGATTTTCAAGATTTCATACACAACTGGACGATTCCAGGCGATGGGCTCTACCCCTACCCGATCGAAGAAGCGCTTACTCGACAAATTGAAGCCGAGGATAAAAAAATAGCGACCGAAGTGGGACGGGTACTTTCAACGGATGGCACCTCCCGAAAATTTAACAAGACTGATGGTTGGGCATCCTTTTATCGCGGCTATAATGGCCCACGAATCAGGGTATTCGAAGTCGAACTCGAAGGTCCCTTTTACGAAAGCTGGCCAACTCCGAGCTATCAGGCGTTGTTTGGTAACTACCAGCCAACTATTGAAAACGCTGAACGCATCCTGAGACGTTTTGCAAGCAAGGCGTTCCGGAGACCTGTACAACAGGAGAATCTCGATATTTTGGTTCAGCTGGCACAATCAAAGTTTAACGCCGGCGCTACAGCCTTCGAGGCATTGAAAATTGGCTTCCGAGCCGTACTTTGTTCGCCGGACTTTCTTTACCTTCAGGAACGGGAAGGTCGGCTAGACGACTACGCACTGGCTACACGTTTGAGTTACTTTCTATGGTCCACACAACCAGACCAGGAATTGCTGGACCTAGCGGCCAACGGGAAACTTACCCAGGCGGGAGTGCTCGAAGCTCAAACCAAACGGATGCTGAAGGATGATCGCGCCAGGGCATTCACCGAGGAGTTTACAGCACGCTGGCTGGAACTTTACAAAATCGGTACTATGCCGCCCAGCAATAAAGATTTTAAGACCTATTACGTAGATGGACTCGAGCACTCGATGAAAAAGGAAACACAGCACTTTTTTGATTATGTTCTTAAAAACAATCTCCCGGTTAGTGAATTTCTAGATTCAGATGTCACCTTTGTGGACGGTGGCTTGGCACGTTTGTATGGGATGAAGGGAATCAACGGGCCGAATTTTCAGAAGGTCTCCGTAAAATCTGATCCTCGCCGCGGAGGTCTTTTTGGCCAGGCGAGTATTTTGACGGCAAGCGCAAATGGCATAGATACCTCACCTGTCATCCGGGGAATTTGGGTTTTGGAAAATATCCTGGGGAAACCTCCTTCACCTCCCCCGCCCGATGTGGAACCTCTGGAGCCGGATGTTCGAGGAGCAACCACTATTCGAGATCAATTGGATAAACATCGCAAAGTTGAAACGTGTTACGAGTGTCACCGCACTATCGATCCGCTTGGATTCGCACTGGAAAATTACGATCCCATCGGTGGTTGGCGCGACCATTACCCACGCCGTGGTGAAGATGGACCACTCATTGACGCCTCCGGAGAACTGCCAAACGGAACTGAGTTCCAGGGCGTCGGAGAATTCAAAGAAGCTTTATCGGAACGACTCAATCAATTTACCACTTGTCTCACTGAAAAGCTACTCGCTTATTCCATGGGCCGCACCCTCGAATTCACGGATCGACCTGAAGTCAACGGAATCGTGCAGGAGCTAAAAGCAAGTGGGCTCGGCATGCAGGATTTGGTGCTTCTCGTTGTTCAAAGCGAAGCATTTCAGACCAAATAGATTTGTTGAATCCATCCATTCACAAGGATGACCAGCTAGGTTTGAATTGACTCATGTTCCAATAACTCGGAATGTCATCCCCTCCCCCATGAAAAAAACAAGCTTATCAATCGTACTCCTAAGTAGTTTCCTCACACTGTCCCTATGGGGGCAGCCATCCACACCGGTTGAAACATTCGATCCTTCCAAGCACACGCCCATTGGAGTGCCCTTGGATTTGATGAAGGTCCCGGAAGGCCTGGAAGTTAGTATCTGGGCCTCTTCACCGATGCTTTTTAATCCGACAAATATGGATATCGATAAAGATGGACGTATTTGGGTGGCCGAAGGCGTGCGATACAGAAAACACTGGGAGCGTCAGCCTGCGGGAGATCGAATCATGGTTCTCGAAGACACAAATGGGGACTGCAAGGCTGACTCAAGCCACATGTTTGTCCAAGAAGAGGCCCTGATTGCTCCTTTAGGTGTAGCAGTCATCGATAACAAGATAGTTGTTTCTCAGCCTCCAGAACTGATTGTTTATACCGATGTGAATCGTAATTTAGTTTTCGAGCCCGGTATCGATACACGAGAAACTCTGCTAGAAGGATTTAGCGGAAAGAACCACGACCATAGTCTCCATTCAGTAACGGTTGGTCCCAATGGAAAATGGTATTTCAACTCCGGAAATACCGGTGCGCTTTTCACAGATCTTTCTAATAAGACCTTTCGTATTTCCAGTCCCTATAGCCCAGGTGTAATTGGTCCCTACGAGTATCCTTTTGTTCATAAAGAAATTGCAGGTCTTCCAAGCGACGATGGACATGTATACCTTGGTGGGTTTACAGCCCGCATGAACCCTGATGGCACGAATGTGGAAATTATCGGTCATAACTATCGGAATAGTTACGAACAATCCATCACATCGATGGGAGACGTTTTTCAAAACGACAATGACGATCCCCCAGCCTGTCGTGTAACTCATATACTTGAATATGGTAATGCCGGTTTTGCCTCAGCTGATGGGCAACGTTCCTGGCGGGCTGATAAACGCCCAGGGCAAACTACGGCTATTGCTGAGTGGCGTCAGGAAGATCCGGGTACCATGCCAGCTGGTGATGTGTACGGTGGTGGTTCACCTACTGGAAATGTCTTTTATGAAAATGGTGCTCTGGGTGATGAATGGAACGGAACCTTCCTCTCATGCGAAGCCGGTAAGAATGTTGTCTTTAGTTATCAGCCTAAGCTGAATGGCGCGGGTTTTGATTTGGAACGCTCTAACTTTGTTACCACCAATGAAGAAGGTGAATTTGCCGGATCCGATTTCATCGGTGGCGGCAACAATATAAGTGCTGACATTAAGACCTTGTTCCGTCCTTCGGATGTGGCGATCGGACCTGATGGCGCCATTTATATCACCGACTGGTATGACGGACGCGTTGGCGGTCACCAAGACCTTGATGAAACTTGTTCTGGAACTATTTACCGCATTGCGCCCAAAGGATTTAAACCACGTATTCCAAAGTTGGATCTTAGCACTACAGCCGGCCAAATTGAAGCTCTTAAAAGTCCAGCGCCCAATGTGCGGAACTTAGGCTTTGTGGCATTGAAGGAACAAGGATCATCAGCTGTACCAGCTATATCTAAACTGCTGAAGAACAAGAACTCCTTTATTGCTGCCAGAGCGATCTTCCTACTTGGCCAGATGGGGGAAGCTGGTCAGAACGTCGTTGAAAAACAACTCGACTCCAAAGACGAAGAAACTCGCATAGTTGCCTATCGAGCCCTGCGCCATAACCAGTTCGCCCTAATCAGAATGGCCCAAAAGATGGCTAAAGACTCGTCTCCAGCCGTGCGGCGGGAGGTGGCCTTGTCTATGCGGGATGTGCCGATCAAACAAAGCCGTCAAGTTCTTCGTGAAATTGGTAAAAGATATGAAGGCAATGACAGAAGTTATTTGGAAGCTTTCGGGATTGGTTCAACCGGTGTTGAAACCCAAGTGTACAATGCAACCAAAGCTGTAGCTGGAAATAAAGATCCACTAGAATGGTCAGATGCATTTGCTGATATAGCTTGGCGCTTGCACCCTCCAGCAGCAATTGGAGATCTCGCAAAAAGATCAACCAGTGCCAGCTTGAGTCATGAACAGCGCAAACAAGCAATGGACGCTTTGGCCTTTACCAATAAAAGAACGGCTGCCAACGCGATGATGGACTTGGCTGAGGGCGATTCTTCACTCAAGCAGGATGCAACCTGGTGGTTGTTGAACCGGGCCAACGGATTTTGGAAGAACCTTAATCTTTTGCCTACCTTAGCGAAGCGAGACATTTACGACCCTTCAAAAGTCAAGCTGCAAGAAGTGGTATCTACCAATTCGGCAGACATCCCAAGCACCTACCCTTCTATGGATAAATTGTTGGCAATGAAGGGTGACGCAGTTCGTGGTAAAACAGCTGCTCAGCGATGCATCATGTGTCACCAAGTAGGTGATGTCGGAGTTGAGTTTGGTCCCTCCTTAAATGGTTGGGGACAAACCCAAACACGTGATGTTATTTTCACATCCATCATCGAGCCCAATGCTGATATAGCTCATGGGTATCGTGGTAACCAGATTGTGTTAAAGGATGGTCGAACAATTGATGGGGTGTTGCTCACAGAATCCGATCCTTATATAATCTTATCCATGGGTGGAATTCAGCAAATTGTGCCTGGTGACCAAGTGAAACAAGTTCGTCGCCTTTCTCATAGCTTGATGATGTCAGGCGCACAATTAGGACTATCGGCTCAGGATGTAGCCGATGTGGTGGCGTATTTGAAGGCAAACTAGAGAGTAGTATACTCATTAACTGCTAATCCTCAAAACGGCACACAGGTAAAACCCTGTGTTTCTCAATACTTTTCCGAGCTTATTTTGATCTTTAAGCCCTGATGCTTTCCGGCATAGTTGGAAATGTAGCTTCCAGTATTCAATTAGCCCCAATTAGTTATGAAAGTTCTTTTCGTATTTGGATTTTATCTTTCTCTCGTAGTATTCACCCATGTTCTGAACGGGGAATCTGTATCAGAAATTCCTGAAGGCTCTTGGAGTGGACATGGATTCAGCGAAGCCCAAAAGGAGAGCATCGATGAAGCTTTTCAACGTGGAATAGACGAGTCCTTCATACCCGGAGGAAACCTCATGTTAATTCACCGTGGTGAGATTATATTGAAAGAAGGATTTGGTGTAGCCGATCTCCGAAATAAACGTCCCTTCTCGATGGATGTGCCCTGTCGGGTAGCCTCGCTAACCAAGCCGCATACAGCCACCATGATCGCGATGCTGGTAGACCAAGGAAAGATTTCCTTCGATGATCCGGTCAGTAAATTTATCCCAGGCTTTAAGACCATGAACGTAGAGGGACAGGACGCATCTGTATCTTCGCCTACGATATCTCAATGCCTGTCGCATACCACTGGTTTTCCAAGCAACAACGATTTGAAAGCCGGCAAATTCAATTTAAACTTCAATGGTGACTTGGAGTCACTAACCCATGAATTAGCTACGAAGAAACTATGGCATAAACCGGGAACCAACTATGCCTACTCAAGATTGGGTTACATGACCGTTGGACGCATCGCAGAAATCGTCACGGATATGAGCTACCCGGAAGCGATGAAAACCTTACTATTTGATAACATAGGCGCTTACGAATCCACCTACGATAGGGATGCCATGATGGATAAAATTCCGGTACCCTACCAAAGAACCAAAAACGGACTCAAAGTACTTACTGGAACTGGCATGGGCACCGTTATAAATCCAGGAGGTAATCTTATAACAAATCTGGACGGAGTTGGTCGCTTGTTTCTGCTCCATCGAAACAGGGGTATGGTAGATGGAAAACAAGTCGTATCTGAGAAGGCGTTAAAGCGCATGTATGTCGCCCAACCAAGCTCGAAAGGCACTGGCTATGGATTCGGATTCAACATCCTTCAAAAGAGAGCCGATGGCTCGACGAAACGTATTCAACACACCGGGGCGTCGGGAACGATCGCCATCTTGGATTTCGACTTGGATTTAATTGTCATTGTATTGACCCAGGTCCCTCAAGCTCAAACGAACAAGTGGCGTGGTCCACTTCTCAAAACTATCTTTTCGGTTTTTGAGGAATAGTCAGAGCTAAGTGCAATTTTGCCTTTGCATCCTCTTTTAAAGACCTAGGTTAAAATCTTTCTGAATGGAAACGCTTAGTCTACCTGATATCCTTATTATACTGCTGTATTTTGCATCGGTCCTGTTTGTCGGTATTCGAGTCGGCAAAAAAGATGAAAGTATGGAAGGCTATGTCGCTGGCGGCAGAAAAGTTCCGTGGTTGGCTGTTTTAGGATCTTTGGTTGCCACAGAAATTAGTGCAGCAACCTTTCTCGGAACTCCCGGCGTAGGTTATTCCAGTAACTTGGGGTATCTTCAAATAACGATTGGATCTCTGTTGGCTCGCTTCGCTATCGCTTTCGTGTTTCTAACTGCTTTTTACAAGGCCCGTTATTTATCCATCTACCAATACCTGGCAACGCGGTTCGGAAGTCAGAGCCATTACTCTGCCGCTGTGTTTTTTCTGTTGTCCCGGATACTGGCCTCAGCCGTTCGACTGATGATTGCTTCAACAGGGCTCCATATCATTCTTGGGATACCCTTTATTTGGACGATGATTGCATTTGCCTTACTCTGCCTGGTCTATGCTGGCATTGGAGGTATTCGATCCGTAATTTGGACGGATTGCATTCAAGCGATTGTGTTTTTGACGGCCGGATTGGTCATGTTGGTTGTTCTCCAAGACCTGGTTGGTTGGGGAACCATTTTCGAAGCGGGTAAAGAATCCGGACGATTGGAAATCTTTCAATGGACAGCGAAAGAAGGAATCTTGAAAGACAGTAACTGGTTTTTCTTGGCAATGATTTTTGGCTTTTTGAGCACCTTGGCTTCTCTGGGCACGGACCACGATTTCACTCAACGGCTGCTTACTTGCAAGAAAGTGGAAGATTCCAGACGCAGCATTATACTTAGTGGGTTTGTGGCATTACCCGTTGCGAGTCTATTTCTGATGATCGGTGTTGGGCTGTTTGTTTACTATAGTCAGGTAGCAACCATAACCGGGTTACCACTCAATGAATTCGGTGAGGTGGCATCTGATAAAGTTTTCCCTCACTTCATTGCCAGCGTCCTGCCAGCGGGTTTGCGCGGACTACTTTTGTGCGGTGTATTGGCTGCAGCCATGTCGAGCTTGGATAGTGCAATGGCTGCGCTGAGCTCATCCATTGTTGTCGATCTCTACAGTCCCTTCCTGAAAGATCCTACTGATACTAAGAAGCAAGTGTGGATCGCCCGACTGTTCATGGTTTTGGTGGCAATTGTCCTAGTGATTATTGCCTGGGGCATTAGGAACAGCGAAGAATTCTTGTGGCTGGCTTTTAAAATTTCCGGGATTACTTACAGCGGTTTGCTGGGCGTATTCCTCGTAGGACTACTGAGCAAACGAGGGAAAGATAAATGGAACCTGATCGCCATGATCATAGGTAGCGCCAGCACAGCCTTATTACTTATTATATCAGAAAAAGGAATTATTCAGCTCGCCTGGCAGTATCCAATGCTGATCGGAGTAGGTCTAACCTATCTAATAGGGATCATACCAACGGCCTCTGAACCTCCAGTGAAATCCGAAGGCTTTTAATTTCGAAGAACTACTCTTCGTTTATTAAATCCTGTATTTTTTCAGTGATGGATTCCAAGTGATTCTCACCGAGAATTTGATTATGGTAGTCGGCTTCAATACGGTGATACATTACTTCATTATCACTGTAATTATTCCAGCGTTTGAGATCGTTTCCGCTCGTTATTGAATATTCTGTATCTCGTACCGTGAATAACAATAAATTCAAAGGCGATGGAGCAGGATCGTAACTGTAATGAAACGCACTCGACATAATCGGTCGAATTCCCCCAGTCATAAGTTCTATAGGAATTAAAGCAGGAGAATGGTATTTCAGGCCCATCTTACTCCCCAAACTATATCCAAATTCTTTAAGCACGTAGCGAAGGTATTTTAGTTTCTCTTTGTGAAGGAGTCGGATTCCCCATTTCAAGCGTTTAGCCAATCCATGCTTGGTAGGTAAACGGTGACGGGAGTCAAATAATACAACATTCGGTCTGGGTTCATCCGGATGGCACAATTGACGAGCAGTTTCATAGGCCAAAAATCCACCAAAAGAATATCCTGCGAGATTGTACGGACCATGTGGTTGCACGTTTCGGATTTGCTCGGCGCAATGCGAACCTAACTCCTCCAAAGTTTTTAAAGGTTCTTCATCGTCCTGAGGCATGGGGAGTTCAAGACCATAACACAAACGATCACCACCAATTAATTGAGCCAAGCCTCTAAAACTAATGTATTTCGAGTTATTCCCGGGATAAAGAAAAATGGGGCTTCATCACCCGATCCTCCAAATTCCATCACAAAATGAGATTGATCTGAGTTATTCTCTGTAAATTCCGCTAACTGTTTGATCGTTGGGTATTTAAACACATGGGCAACGCTCAGGTTTTTACCAAGCTCTTTATTTACTCGATAACAAAGCCGAATCACCATCAGAGAATTACCTCCTAGATGGAAAAATATCTTGGGCTCCCACCGTATCCAGAGCGAGCAAAGAACAGAAAACCGATGCCAACCCTTCTTCTAGTTCCCCCTTGGGAACCACAAATTCAGTAGCCAAATTTGGTCGGATTTCTTCATGAGAAGGTAGAGTTTTGCGGTCAAGCTTTCCGCTTGGCGTAAGAGGCACTTCAGGCAGCATTACAAAACCGGATGGAATCATCCTTGGAGGCAACGTATCCAATAAAAAATTATATAAGGCCTCAATACTCGGAATTGAGGGAGCCACAACATACGCGACCAGGCAGTTTTCACCATTGGCATCCTTCTGGCCAATTACATGGCAGGTCTCGACCTCAGGATGTTTTTTCAAAGTAAATTCAACTTCTCCCGGTTCAATCCGGACTCCTCCAATTTTAATTTGATCATCGGCTCGTCCATAAATAAAAATCTTCCCCTGATTATTATACGCACCGCGATCTCACGTGCGATAAATCATGTCCGTTTCATCCTGCCTAAATGGATTAGAGGAAAATCCTGTTCGCATAGCGATCCTGTTCTGCTGCAAGCAGATCAAGTGACCGTAGGGAACGTTGTTAGAATTTGTATTTTGCACATCCTCTTTGTGAAACTAGAGATATTCTGAAACCGTTTAACGCCCCAGCCACGACAAATTACTAGCACTGATACTGAGACGAGTCTTGGTCCTGCGGACTCCTCGCAGCATTGATTAATAACTTGGACAAGCAATAAGCCGTCTGGCGACAGCGAAGCGAACAACAACAGCAGTTTCCATATTGGCTCGCTAGGCTACGCTCATCCGAGTTTCGCCGGACAAGTCGGCTACCAGTCCAGCGAAGTCATCAAACGAAGCTGGATCGAGCCCCACCTAAATCAGAAAATTGTGACTATTTATCGTTGAACTGCTCTAGGTTAGATCAACCTTTCTTCACTCCTGTTCAGCCTTCAATTTCACACCTTCTCAACGATCACGTAGTAAGCGCCTAACTGCTGATCATCCGCCGTGTGGTAATAGGCTTCGATAAAGGTCTTACCTTCGGGTAAGGTCATATTGAAGGTGGTTCCTTCGCCGCCAGTGACTTGTTTCTCCGATGTTTGATCTCCAACTTTTACCGTGGCTGTTTTCAGCTTTAGGCTTTTGCCGGGCGTTTCTCGATAAGCTTTCAATCCATCGACGGGTTTACCCGGTGCAAGAGAGGCGTCCATATCGAGACCCGTTTCACGAGGCCAGCGCCGCAAGGTGAGTTTGTAGTCACCTGCCTCGGCAATCTTTACAGCCCATATACCTGAGTAGCCATACCCAAGCTTTGCTTCTCGAATCGCACTCTGATGCCAAGGAACTCCCAAATTTCCCGTCAACCAATCGTGGGCAGTAAGTTGAGCAGGATTGTCTGAGGGATGCCCCAGAGTGATGGTGGCAAATTTTTTGAATGCTGGCTGCAAACTTTCCCACCAGGCATCGTAATCACCGCGTAAACGCGATTTCACTTTCGGGAATTTACCAGCAACATCGGTTTCCTGACTCGGATCACTGTCCATGTCGTAGAGTTCTTCGCCATTCACCAATCGCCAGCGCTGAGTCATTACACTGCTCTTCCGCCATTTGATAGGATCCTGAACCCGTTGAGAGTCGGTAATAATAGCTCGATCCGGCCAAGCCGTTGGAAGATCGAATAGGAGTGGAGCCAGCGAACGCCCATCAAATGCGTAATCCAAGGGAGCTTTTAGACCACATAGGTCAATAAAGGTAGGCAACATATCGATGTGAGCACTGAGCTCGTTGATATCGCGCCCTTTATCCAATCCGCCTTTTGGCCAGTGCATGAACAAAGGAACTCGGTGACCACCTTCGTATTCACTACCCTTTTTACCGCGCATGCCGGAATTGAATACCTGTTCACCTGTCGCAGTTCCATTGTCTGTAGTGAATACGAATATCGTATTCTCGGTCAGACCCTTCTTTTCGAGAAACTCACGCATCTCTGCCACGTTTTCATCGGCATTGGCGATCATGCCGAAGAAGATGGCTTCTCTCTCAGAGATCCCGGACTTCATATAAGGCTTCCAATACTTATCAGCTACGTGAAAGGGCCCGTGAGGAGCGTTAGTACATATGTAGGCCATGAACGGCTTGTTTTCCTTCACACTGGCCGTGATAAAGTCTTTGGCGGAATCAAAAAATACGTCAGAGCAATAGCCTTTATATTTCTGCGGTACCCCGTTGTGCCAATAAGTATCATCGAAATAAGAGTTATCCCAGAAATCAGGAGTCTGCCCTACTCCACCGCCACCATGCCTGACTACTTCCAGGAATCCCCGGTCTTCAGGACG
>Ga0302139_10001570_pt1 | contig 11203 bp, 8 predicted proteins | sample CBN3_331_MG_FD_203104 | JGI IMG/M metagenome (GOLD analysis project Ga0302139, IMG submission 203104) | Marine microbial communities from Western Arctic Ocean, Canada - CBN3_33.1 | ecosystem: Environmental > Aquatic > Marine > Oceanic | place: Canada: Western Arctic Ocean | collected 2017-09-15 | reverse complement strand
GCCATCCTGCTCGGGCCTCCAGTGATCGTATGGACACTCTGGCGATTCCGGTCCCGAGCCATTCTTCCGCTGGCCTGCTGGGGAACCATCGGAGCCGCCGTCTTCCTGGCCGGCTGGCCCTGGCTCTGGCTCGACCCGCTCAATCACCTCGTCGAATACTTCGCCAGGACCACCGATCGAGCACAACTCTCGGTCTTCTATCTCGGACAGAAAACCGGCGACACGTCCGTCCCCTGGCACTACACACCTGTCCTGTTCGCCGTCTCCGTCCCGATCGGACTGCACGCCCTCGCAATCTGGGCACTGATATCTCGAGCCTGGAAATGGTGGACCGACACCAGAGCCGTGCTGCTCGTCGCCGCGATCGCCTTCCCCATCGCACTCTTTGCACTGCCCGGTATCGCCGTCTACGACGGAACTCGACTGTTCCTGATCGTCTTTCCGCTCTGGGCCATCCTGGTCGGACACGGTGCGGCCCTCGTCGCCGATTGGTGCCAACAGCACGTCGCCGTCCTGTCACACAACACCGCTCGACTCGTCCCCGCCGCCATTCTGCTCGCCTCCGGCTGGGGACTCGTCGCAACCCACCCCTGTGGACTCGCCTTCTACAACCTCGCCGTCGGTGGACCCAAAGGAGCTCACGCGCTTGGGTTCGAACCCACCTACTGGGGCGATAGCCTGACCCGGAACTTCCTCGTCAAAGTCGCCGAACATGTGCCCGATCAAGAAACCATCGCCGTGTTTCCTTCACTCCACCCGATGCAATGGACCGAATTCCCTAAACACGTCCGGGCCTGGAACTCATCCTCTCTTCGCCTCGCCCTCTACGGAACACCCGATGCCAAACATGCCAAATGGGTCATGATCTTCCGACGCAAAGCCGACCTCCCCGAATTCCTCAGAAATACTCCTCACCAACTCGAACTGACCGCGGAAGTCCGACGAGCCGGAGTCCAACTCGCTGCACTCTATCGCATCCAATCCGATCCAAATCACATACCACTTGCTCCATAACACCTCCACCGGTACCTATTACCTATACTGAATCTTCAAATCCACACACCGCAACACACACCGCAACACACACCGCAACATGCCCAAACTGACCCACTTTGACGACAGCGGTGCCAGCAGAATGGTCGATGTTGGCGAGAAACCGATCACCCGCCGGGTGGCAGTGGCCGAAGCCATCGTCAGCATGCTGCCCGAAACACTCGAACTGATCCGTTCCGGTTCCGTCGGCAAGGGAGACGTCTTCGAAGTGGCTCGACTGGCGGGCATTTCGGCGAGCAAGCGAACATCCGAGTTGATCCCGTTGTGCCACCTGCTTCCACTCGACTCGGCCCAAGTCGACTTCAGCTGCCCCGACCAGCAGTCGGTGCGAATCGAGGCTCGTGTCACGAACCAGGGACGGACAGGGGTCGAAATGGAAGCCCTGCTGGCCGCATCGGTAGCCGCTCTGACCATCTACGACATGTGCAAGGCGGTCGACCGAGGCATGGAAATCGGATGCCTCAGACTGCTCGAAAAATCCGGCGGCCAAAGCGGACACTATCTCCGAGATGACCTCGACGAGTCGGAGAGTTAGAGCGTGCTGGCCGGACCGATCTTCACTCGAGAAGCCACAACCGCACCCCGACAACTGCGGCACTTCCTGGTCCGCGCCGGCTACGTCGCCGCACTGTTCGTGCTGATGTACACCGCCGATCAGGCAGTCTTCGGCTGGCAACAGGTCCGCACCATCGGAGACACCGCACGGTTTGGCACACTGCTCTTCGAAATCTTCTCGCTCGTTCAACTCCCACTCGTCCTCTTCTTTGCCCTGATCTTCTGTGCCGGAAGCATCGCTCAGGAAAAAGACCGCCGCACCCTGCTGCTGCTGCTGATGACCGACCTCTCGGCCACCGAACTCGTCGTCGGCAAACTCGCCTCCAGCTTGCTCATCGTACTCGTCCTCATCGGTGTCTCGGCACCCGTCTTCTTCCTCGTGCACCTCCTGGGCGGAGTCTCCGCCGACCAGATTCTCTGGGTGCTGGCACTCTGCCTGGCGGTGGCCGTGGCGGCCGGCAGCTGGGGAGCACTGGTCGCCTTCTGGCGAGAAAAGACCTTCCAGACACTCGCCATCGGTGTGCTCGGAATCGTCGGATTCCTCGGCATCGTCGAAGCCTCAGTCGCCTTCCTCGGTCCACTCGATTGGCTCGTCGCTCTCAACCCGTTCCGCACACTGCTGAAACTCGTCGACCCCTTCGCCCGCGATCGCAACCCCGTCGCCATCCGATCCGTCACAGCACTCTCAGGTCTCGGACTGACACTCATCGGTGTCACCATCCAAAGACTCAGAACATGGAACCCGTCGCGAACGACTTACACTGAGCCCGAAGAAGAAACCGATGCCGAATCGGGCGAAACCCGAGTGCGACACCGACGGATCTGGGCCAACCCGGTGATCTGGCGCGAGATTCGGACTCGAGCCTACGGTCGCAAGGTGCAACTGATCAAACTGGCCTACCTGCTGCTCGCAGCAGCCGTCGTCTATCTGCTCGCCAACGACAATGACAGCACACTGATGATGAACCGCATCCCACCCGCAAGCCTCGGAATCGTCGGACTCTCGCTGCTCAGCCTACTGCTGATCAATGCCCAGGCCGTCACCTCGCTCACCAGCGAACGCGATGGCAAAACACTCGACCTGCTGCTCGCCACAGAAATCACCGCCAGCGAGTTCATCTACGGCAAACTCGGAGGCATTGCCTACAACACGAAAGAACTGATCGTCGTCCCCCTCGCTCTGACCGCCTGGCAGGCGACCAACGGCGATATGCTCTGGGAAACCTTCACCTTCCTGATGTTCGGATTCCTGATTCTCGTCGCCTTCGCCGCAATGCTCGGACTCCACTCAAGCCTCACCTTCGAAGATTCTCGAGCCGCTATCGGCAATAGCCTCGGTACCCTGTTCTTCCTGTTCATCGGCATCTTCGTCTTCCTGCTGCTGCTCGTCGAAGCCAGCGGTTCGCTCGCATCCCAATTGCTCAGCTTCGTCGTCTTCATCGGACTGGGCAGCATCTGCCTGTGGGCCAGCCTCACACACAAAAACCCCTCACCAGCACTCACTCTCGCAGCCGGCTGGCTGCCGTTCATGACCTTTTACAGCATCACCGAGTTCCTGCGTGAAGGAAGCCTCAGCGTCTGCATTGCCATCGTGGCCGTCTACGGATTCACCTCGCTCGCCATGCTCGTCCCGGCCGTCAGCGCCTTCGACGTCGCACTCGGACGCACGACTGGTAACCGTGGCTGACCGACAAGACGGTTGGCCAAACTGGACAACCTGGTAGAAAAGAACAGAACGGAGCAAAGTGTCCGAGGCGCCCAGCTGGTTACCCGCGATCCTGGCAATGGCCACACTCGTTCTGGCCAGTGGGTTCTTCTCGTCCAGCGAAACCGCCCTGTTCTTCCTCTCGCGAGACGACCTCAGAGCGTTTCGAGTCGGAGGACACCGGCAGAGACTCGTTGCCAGCCTGCTCGCCAATCCCGACCGGCTGCTGACCGCCGTGCTCTTCTGGAACCTGCTGATCAACCTCACCTTCTTCGCCGTCAGCATCGCACTCACTCGGCACGTCGCAGCACACAACTCACCCATCGCACCCGCGATTCCATTCGTCAGCCTGCTCGGGATCATTCTCTTCGGTGAAGTCCTTCCCAAAAGCCTCGCCGTCGTCTTCCGCCGCCGACTCGCCACCTGGCTCGCCTGGCCACTGACCATCTGCGTCCGACTCTTCGATCCGATCGCCGGTACCTTCGTGGCGACGACCGAGTTCCTGCATCGAGTCTTCTGGCCACATGTGACCGTCGAACCGGCACTCGAAACCGACGACCTCGAACAAGCCGTCGAAAACTCGGCCCGGACCGCCGAGGTCGTTGCCCAGGAACGACAGGTGCTCCACAACATCCTCGACCTCGGAGACATCTCGGTCGAAGAAGTCATGCGGCCACGTGGGACCTGGCTGGCATTGCCACTCCCAATTCACCTCGAACACCTCGACACCCAAGCCATCGATTCGGGGTTCGTCGTCGTCGGAGGCAACCGGGACATCGTCGAATCGATCATCCCGCTCGACCACCGAGCCTCGCTCCCCGAACTCAACCTCGAACGACTCGCCGAAGATGTCATCCCCGTCCCCTGGTGCGCTCGGTTGGCTCCCGTCCTGCAACGGATGCGCGACACGTTCTCCAGCGCAGCGTGCGTCGTCAACGAGTACGGAGAAACCGTCGGAATCCTCACACACGACGATATCCTCGATACCATCCTCTCGGCCGAACCCAGTCGCGCCCGACGCCTGCTCAGACGCGAACCGGTCGAAGATGTCGGATCCGGCCGGTTCGAAGTTCAGGCACTCACCACGCTCAGACACCTCTCCAAACGACTCGAACTCGACTTCGAACCAGACCCCGAACAACAGATTACCGTCGGAGGACTGCTGCAGGAACAACTCGAACACATGCCCGTCGTCGGTGACGAATGCCTGTGGCAAGGACACCGCATCCGAGTGATCGAAGCCTCGGGACGAGGACCCGTCAAGGTGCTGATCGCTCGAGCCAACGACCCGCTCGATGACCACGTCAAAGAGTCCAGCCCATGACTCTCGTCCTCGCTCTGATCGTCTTCGCTCTGGGACTCTGGCTCTCGGCCTTCTTCAGCGGAGCAGAAACCGGATTCTACCGGATCAGCTTCGTTAGACTCAGCATCGATGCCCATGCCGGAGATCGATCGGCCAGCCGAGTCCTCTGGTTCGCACGACACCCCGCTGCCTTCCTCGCCACCACACTCATTGGCAACAACGTCGCGAACTTCCTCGCCGCACACGGAATCGCACTGGCCATCGCCGCACTGATCACCTCGCCCGGAATCGCCTGGGAAATCGGAGGCACACTGGCCATGGCGCCCGTTGTATTTGTCTTCGGGGAACTGATGCCCAAGAACCTCTACTTCCGCTCTCCACAAAGACGACTGCTGCGAAACGTACCACTCTTCCGAGCCTTCTTCTGCCTCTTCGCACCCATCAGCGCACCCCTCATCCTGCTCACCGCATGGCTCTCCCGCTTCGGCTCCTCACTACAACACGCCACACCACTCGTGCTCGGACGCAAACGACTCGAACAAGTCCTCCTCGAAGGACACGAACAAGGACTGCTGGCCGATATCCAGAATCGACTTGTCACCAGCTTGCTCAACACCTGCCGAGCACCAGTCGAATCGAGCATGGTGAACCGACAACGTGTCCCCGGTCTGCCGCTGGGAAGCTCACCCAAACAACTGCTCGAACACGCCCAACACCATGGACTGACCGAAATCGCCGTTCACCGCGATGGCGAAGAGGGGAACTGGTTCGCCTGCGTCCGAGTCGTCGACCTGGCCGTCGCCAAACGCGACGTCACGCAACTGCTCATCCCGCTGCCGACAATCTCAATCGGCACCAGCCGACTGGATGCACTCCTCACACTCAACGACAACGCCGCACCGCTCGGAGCCGTTACCCAGGATGACATCACCATCGGAGTCATATACAGAAGACGACTCACCGAACAACTCTTCCGACGGCAGGCGACCGAATGAATCCACTCGATGACACCGCAGATGACACCGCAGATGACACCGCAAAGCACGACGAATCCCGAGGACGCAGCCTCTGGGACGTCATGGGACGAAACGACCAGACCGCCGACAACACCAATACCGCAGACTCCAATCAACCGCCCGGGCCAATACTACCGGAACTGCCGGACGACGATCCAGTGGAATTGGACGAAGCGACCCGGGACGAGGATACCGACGAAGCGGAACACGAACCGGAATACGAACCGGAATACGAATCCGAACCGACAGACCCAGAGCGAGTACTCTCGCGATCCTGCCGCATCAGCCTGGTGACCGGCAGCATCGCCACCCCACTGGCCGGTCTCGGACTCGTGCCACCAGTCATCTGGACCAGCCTGCCAGCCCTCGCCGTCGGCCTGGTGGCCGTCTACACCGGACTGGTCGGGATCAGTGAAACGAGGTCGGCGTCAAGACGTCGACGAGGAGCCCTCGAGGCGGTGATCGGCATCTCACTGGGCACGCTCGGCATGTTTCTTCCACGCATGCTCCAACTCCTGATGTAGATCACCACACACAGACCGCTCCAGGCCACAAGCGGGCTTGACCCTCTTGCCCGGAATTCACTACAAGCCTGCCTCACTCAACCGAGGTGGCAGCCACCCTCGCCACCACGGACTCACTCAAAACTCTCCCGTCTCAATCTCCCCTCCGTGGTAGGACTCTGCCCATGTCTCTCCATTTGACACAAATCGTCTGCGTCGTCGCCTCACTGTTGGCCATCCCAACCGGCGAAACTCACGCACAACTCTTCAATCCCGCCGCAGCCTGCTACTGCATCCGACCGGTCACTCAGGCCTACTACCAATCCATCCCCGTCACCGAGTACCGACAGGTCACCACGACCGTCCGGCGACCGGTGATCGAGACCTCCTACGTCAACCAACAGGTGACCGAGTACCGACCGGTGACCGAGGTCAAAACCGTCCAAGTCCCCACCGTCAGCTACCAAACCGTGACCAGCTACCAGACGGTCCAGCAGCCGGCCGGACAATGGACCACCCGCTTCCAACAGGTCCCTCGCATCACCCCCTGCCAGTACGACAACCGACCCGACCTCTTCGGGCTGATCAACCGCACGGCGTTCTCCATCCGGCAGGCCTTCACCCCCTCGGTGATCGCCAGGCGAGAATACGTCGGTAGCATGATCACTCAACAGATCCCCGTCACCCGCACCGTCGCCGTACAAGGCACCCGACAGGTCTCCTACAACGTCACCCGCATGGTCGCTCAGACCTCCACTCGCAAAGTGGCCGTCAATTCCGTCCGCTACGTCGAACAGCAGGTGGCCATGCTGCAGCCGGTCACGGTGATGAGGAACATTCCGGTCGGCACACGGACCGTCTTCTCCTACTCACCCTACGCCGCTCCAGCCACTCAAACCGTACTGCTGCCCGTCCCCACCGTCGCTCCCAATGCCAGCCGATCGGCCGTCAACACCCGTCACTTCGACGCCGGTGAAGCCAACCCCACCCGATCCGCCGCAGGCGACAACCGAACCTCTCTGAATCGATCGGCCACCAGCCGGCCGCTGCCCGCAGCCGCCGTGCTCACCGGCTGGCGAACTCGAACCACCACCGCAGCCACCACCGTCTCCGGACCACGGCTGGTCGTCATCCGCTAACCGACGTCGGTGCCCACACACACAAGAACCACACCGGGCACCGTCGCCAACAGAACACGCTTCGGGTGGTGACTCCACCAACCCGTCGGGCGTCAAACCCTCGCGAGGGTTGCACTCCCCCCCCCCGCGGCACCGGCTTCATGCCGGTGCCCTTTTTTTGTGCGCCCAATGCCAGCAACTGGCCCCAGGGACTGGCTCGCCGCCGCAGGTGGGTGCCTGTCCCGGCTCTAAGCCCACACCCTACTTCTTCAACAATTTCGCCCATCGGTCACGCATCGTCACCGTGCGGTTGAACACCAACCCGTCCGGACCACTCTCCTGGTCGACACAGAAATACCCCAACCGCTCGAACTGGAATCGATCTCCAGCCTCCGACTCGCCCAACGACCGCTCCAGAAAACACTCCTCCAAGGTCTCCAGCGAATCCGGATTCAGGTGACGTGGCCAATCTTCATCCTTGGCAATCACCGTCGGATCGGGTTCGCTGAACAGATGATCATAAAGCCGGACCTCGGCCGACACCGAGTGCTCGGCCGACACCCAGTGGATCGTCGACTTCACCTTGCGACCGTCAGGTGCCGAACCGCCACGAGTCTCGGGATCGTACGTGCACCTTAACTCGACCACCTCACCCGACTCGTCGGTGATCGCTTCGCGACACGTCACAAAGAACGCATAACGGAACCGCACCTCGCGACCCGGCGACAGGCGGTAGAACTTCTTCGGAGGATCCTCGAGAAAATCGTCACGCTCGATGTACAACTCGCGAGTAAACGGCACCAACCGCGTCCCGGCCGACTCGTCTTCCGGATTGTTGATCGCCTCCAACTCCTCCACCTCGCCCTCGGGAAAATTCTCGATCACCACCTTCAACGGTTTCAAGACCGCCATGCGACGCTCAGATGTCCGGTTCAAGTCCTCTCGCAAACAATGCTCCAGCAACGCGATCTCCGACACGCCATCAAACTTAGTCACTCCAATCCGGTCGCAGAACACTCGGATCGCCTCGGCCGTGTAGCCCCGACGCCTCAGACCACGGATCGTCGGCATCCGAGGATCGTCCCAACCACTCACCATCCCGTTCGTCACCATCTGCAACAGGCGACGCTTGCTCAGCATCGTATGAGTCAGATTCAGTCGAGCGAACTCGGTCTGCTCGGGGACGTAGATCCCCAACTGCTCGACGTACCACTCGTACAGCCGCCGGTTGTTCTCGAACTCGAGAGTGCAGATCGAGTGAGTCACCTGTTCGATGGAATCGGACTGGCCGTGAGTGAAATCGTACATCGGATACAGGCACCAGGTGTCGCCCTGGCGGTAGTGGTGAGCGTGCCGGATACGGTACATGATCGGATCGCGCATGATGAGATGAGGCGATTGCATGTCGATCCGGGCCCGCAACACGTGCTCGCCGTCAGCAAACGAACCACCACGCATCTGCTCGAACAACTCGAGATTCTCATCAATCGAACGGTCTCGAAACCGACTCTCCACACCCGGCTCTGTCGACGTCCCGCGATTCTGACGAATCTCCTCGATCGTCTGACTGTCCACGTAGGCCAATCCGGCACGGATCAACTGCACGGCCCAATCGTAAAGCTGTTCGAAATAGTCCGACGCATACCGCACTTCGCCCTGCCAGTCGAATCCCAGCCAGGTGATGTCCTGCTGGATCGCCTCGACATAATCGATGTCCTCCTTCGACGGATCCGTGTCGTCCATTCTCAAATGACACGCCCCGCCGTACTCGGCGGCAATCCCGAAGTTCAGACAAATCGACTTGGCGTGGCCAATGTGCAGGAACCCGTTGGGCTCGGGCGGAAACCTCGTCACCACACGACCGTCGAATCGCCCCGAAGCCAGGTCGGCTTCGACCTTCTGACGAACAAAGTCGACAGAAACACCCTCCGACTCCGCATCTCCCGAATCGACGTCCCGCTTGTCCCGCTCGTTCATGATTCCGCCCCCGGATCGTCCGACGATGTCTCGCACAATTCCAACGCCCGATCCACCCTCCGCAATACACTCTCGCGACCCAACAACTCCAAGGTCTCGAACATCCCGATCCCTGCCGGCTTGCCCGTCACGGCCACGCGGACCGGGTGGATGATCTGGCCCAGTTTCAACTCCTTGCGCTCCACCCAACCCTTCATCAACTCCTCCAACTCCCCAGCTGAAAATGGCTCGACCGCAGCCAGCTCGGCACGGAACTCCTCCAACCAACCCGACACACCGTCCTTCCGCAATCGCTTGTTCACAGCCTTCGGATCGTAGACCAGATCCGAATCCTCCACAAAGAACTCGTCGTAGTCCAGGACGTCACTGTACACCTTCAGCCGCTCGCCCATCGCCGATAACAACGAGCCAACAAACTGACGAGTCTCCGGGTCCGATGGATCGGACACCAGCCCGGCTCGCACCAGGTAACTCAGACATCGCTCCAACCGCTCCGCCGAACTCGACTCGGCGATCCAATGCACCTGCAGGCTGGTCAACTTGTCCGGATCCAGGCCTGCCGGACTCTTGACGACGCGGTCCAATGTGAACGACTCCACGATCGTCTCACGCGACATCACCTCCGTCCGGTCATCCAACGACCAGCCCAGACGCGACAACGCGTTCACGATCGCCTCGGGAAGATACCCCATCACCTCGTAGTACTCGACCATCACCGGATCCGGACCGTCCTCACCACGCCCGATCCGCGGCAAGACTCTCTCGGCCGCCTCGAATAAGCGACGGAACTGAGGATTGTTGCGGTACTTGTCCAGCTTCCGCTTGCTCAACTTCTCCTGAGTTCCCGGAGCGGCGACGTAGGGAACATGAGCGAAAATGGGCAGGTCGTGGCCAAGAGCCTCGTGCAACAACACCTGCACCGGAGTATTCGACAAATGCTCTTCGGCACGGATCACATGAGTGATCTGCATCGCGGCGTCGTCGACGACCGTCGCGAAATTATACAGCGGACTGCCATCGCCTCGCTGGATCACCGGATCGGGAATCAACCCGGCGTCCCACTCCACTCGACCGCGCACCGCGTCTTCGATAACAACCGCCTGATCTCGAGGCACACGGAAACGGACCACGTGAGGACGACCCTCGGCAAGGTACTCGGCAATCGTGCCCGGATCCAGGTCCAGGCAACGGCGAGTGCCCAAGAACGTCCGACCCGATGACTCGGCCTCCGATCGAGCCGCCTGAATCTCCTCGGGCGTCTCGAAACAACGGTACGCCTGCCCCGATTCCAACAGCCTCGCAGCCGCCGACTCGTACAACTCGCCACGCTGACTCTGGAAATACGGACCGAACTCCCCGCCCACCTCCGGACCCTCGTCCCAGTCCAACTCGAGCCACCGGAAGGCGTCCAAGATCGGAGTCAACGCCGACTCGACGTTTCGCTCGCGATCCGTGTCGTCAATCCGCAATACGAAACTCCCGCCGTGATGACGAGCAAACAGCCAGTTGAACAAGGCCGTCCGCATGCCGCCAATGTGCATGTAGCCGGTAGGACTCGGAGCAAAACGGGTGCGAACGGTGGGCATGCCAATGGTCCAGAAGACAAGGGGCGGTCGATCTTACGGAACGCCTCTCACAAGGGTCAACGCCCCCGGACCGTTCTCCTAAACAACAAAGCCCAACATTGCCCAACAACTCACATCAAGACCACTCCGCCGGAAACTCGGGCTGGATTCCTGATCGCCAGCCACGTTAGGGTGAATCCTCCGACCTTCAGCTACCGTCGATCCCATTATGAACTCGCCCCGAATCATCGCCTGCCTCGCCGTCGCCGGCCTGCTCGTTGTACTCGGCCTCGTCACCACACTCTGGCAATCCGCTCGGCCGACCCAGACTCCCAACGCACAACCTCGCCATCAGCAACAACTCAATGACGACCAGCCCGCACCACTGACCACCCTGGCCAAAAGCGA
>Ga0302139_10001567_pt1 | contig 11211 bp, 8 predicted proteins | sample CBN3_331_MG_FD_203104 | JGI IMG/M metagenome (GOLD analysis project Ga0302139, IMG submission 203104) | Marine microbial communities from Western Arctic Ocean, Canada - CBN3_33.1 | ecosystem: Environmental > Aquatic > Marine > Oceanic | place: Canada: Western Arctic Ocean | collected 2017-09-15 | reverse complement strand
CGACAGTTTCCCTGGTCCACGGCGAGCACACGATTACATTGACGGTTGACGATGGCAAGGGTGGTATGGACTCGGATGAGGTGGTTATCACCGTAGAAGACAGCACGCCTCCTGAGATCACAATTCCAGCAGCGCTGGTGCTGGAAGCCCAGAGCCCGCAGGGTGTTTCGGTCACAGAAACCGCTGTTGTGGACTTTTTGGCCGCTGCAACTGCAGAGGACCTCTGTGAGGGTGTGTTGACGCCTGATCACAATGCACCTGAAGACTTCTTCCCTCTCGGCGAGTCGACAGTGATCTGGTCGGCCGCAGACACGCATGAGAATGCGGGAGCAGGTCAGCAGACGGTGACTGTAGAAGACACGACACCACCTTCCATAGAGACAGTAACCGAAGATTTGACCATCGAATGCACAAATCCTGACGGTGAAGAAGTCGCGCTGGCAGTTACGGCTTCCGATCTGGTAGATACAGAGCTGACTTACAGCTGGGAGATTCAGGTCAGTCCCGCGGTCTGGGAAGGCATTGCCACCACAGCAAGCATGACGGACAGCTTCCAATTGGGAGAGCATACGGTAAGGGTTATCATTACGGACGACTTTGGAAATGCGGCGGGTGACACAATTTCTATCGTGATCGAGGACACAACGCCTCCTGAGCTCACGCTGGAAGGTGACGCTGTGATCAACCTTGAGCTCGGAACGGCATTCGCAGAGCCTGGATTCATCGCGGTTGATCTTTGCAGTGGCGACATTACGGCGGCCGTTGTGGTCTCCGGTTCTGTGGACGAAAACACAGAGGGAACATACAATCTGAGCTATTCGGTTGAAGATGGCGCAGAGCTTGAAGCTGCTGCCTCCCGAACAGTGAATGTTGTTGTAACGGCCAACAGTCACATGATCCTGGCTTCAAACAGCATTTATCTGAAGAGCCAGTCTCAGGTTCACAGTGGGCACGTCAGTGTAAACGCTCCAGGCGAAAAGCCCTTCATGAATTCAAAGAACGAACTCACGATTGGCTCCAAAGCGGTAACGTCCAGCACCAGCCGTTTGAGCGGCCAGGATGTTCGAGTCAAAAGCGAAGCGGACGTAAAGGGAACCTTGAACTATGAGAATCTGAAGGCAGACAAGAAATCGCATATCGCCAATCCCGTTGAGGTCGGCGCTGCGTTCTGGCCCGTTGTAGAAGTCCTGCCGGAATTCCTGAACGGTACGCCCGGCGACGAAGACGTGGAAGTCAAATCGAAGAAAACCGATGAGATAGACGCCGGGGCATACGGGAATGTCCGCGTTAAGAGCAAAGGGACATTGGTATTTACCGGTGGCGTTTACGAGCTTCTCAGTTTCGATGCCGATTCGCAGAGTAACGTTTATTTCGCTGCAGGGACAATACTCCTGATCAAGGATTCCTTCGATGCAGGCTCCAAGTCCTTCTTTGGTCCTGCCGAAGGTTCAGCAATCGACGCCTCCGACATTCTCGTCTACGTTGAAGGCGACGAGGACTTTGGGAGGAAGCCCAAGAAGAGCAAGAAGGACGACGACGATGAAAATGATGAAGATGACGACAATGGCAACGGGGGCGACGCTTCCGGTAACAAGAGTCCAAAGATTGTCAAGATTCGCAGCGGGGCGACGTTGCAGGCCAACGTTTACGCACCGTCAGGAACAATCGACATCTCCTCTAAGGCGATGATCACTGGGTCGCTTATCTCAAGAGATGTGAGCCTTGGGTCCAGGGCTCAAGTAGCGCTGGTAAGCGGTTGGGATATGCCGGGTGTAATTTATGTTCCTGAATCTTCCGGTCCTGCAGCAAAGATGATTGTTATCGATGAAATCCCTGAGGTCGAGGAAGTGGTCGACGCAGCGGAATTCAGTATGGGTCAGAATTACCCCAACCCGTTCAACCCCACTACCATGATTTCCTACAACCTGGCCGAAGTGTCCGAAGTAAGCCTTGTGGTTTACAACATCCTCGGTCAGCAGATTAGGGTCCTGGTAAACCACACACAGGCAACAGGTACGCATAGTATCCAGTGGGATGGACGGGATGCTATCGGGCGTCAGGTTTCCAGCGGAATGTATATTTACAGACTGGTGGCCGGCAAAAACATAGCTACGAGGAAGATGATTTTCGCGAAGTAAGGAATCAGGATCCAGAAAGGCCCGGCGAGTTTTCGCCGGGCCTTTTTCTGTTTAAGCCTGGTATCTCCGGATCTATTCGCCCGAGGTTCCCACTGCCACTGGAACCAACCACGCAAATTCCGGGTCTTGCATATGCAGGGCAAGAGCAGGCATCCGTGCTTTACTCTTGTCTAACCAAATGCTTCAGATATATTTAGGGTGCTTCCCAACCGAAACCCTTAGCGGATAGAGTCATTGAAGATGGATCGGCTTTCAGATATTGTGAGTAACCGCCAGGTATCTGCATACGGTGCGGCGATTCTGCTACATCTGCTTTTTTTTATGATGTATGTCCCTATTAAGAGTTTTCTAGGTGATGAGACCCAGCTTCAAGCAAAAGTGGATGCGGAGCCACTATCATTTGAATTCGTCGATATTCCGGAGGATTCCAAGCCAGAAGTCCCAACAGAAAAAACATCGCTGGTTTCCAGGAGGTCAACGGTTTCTCGAGACAATAATGACAGTGAACTCCCCAAGTCTCATCTGCCATTCTCAGATGGACTGGTCGCTTCGAAGGAGAATATGCAGACTGTGATTGGCAAGGATGGAGAGGAGGGAAAGGAAGGAAAGGTAGCCGAAGCCGACGAACGTTCTTCTGATACTGAAGAGCAGAATCCAGCCTACAGAAACTTTGAAAACCAAACGGACTTTGCATCGATCATTCGTGAGGGGAAAAAGGACCAGAAAAGGGAGGACGCGATCTTTGGTTCTCCAACGATCCCCACCTCACTTCAGATGACCAACAAACAGAGCCGGGCTCTGGACCGAGGTGGGCTGAAGTTAAGCACTTATGATTGGGAATTCGCTCCTTATCTGGCCTATCTTAAACAACACATCGGAGGGCACATCAACCCACCAGCGGCCTTCACGCAATATGGACTTATCGATGGACAGACCAGGGTTCGGTTCAAGATAATGCCAGATGGTACGCTGCGTGATCTGGTCGTTTTGGGATACAAGGGTAGTCGGGATTTACGGGACACGAGCACCAGGGCGGTCGAGTATTCGGCGGACTTCAAGCCTCTCCCTGCTCACTTTCCTGAGGAGTATCTCGAGATAACCGCCTTCTTCGATTATGTCTTGATGAGGCGGACACCATAGTCGTTGGGCAACGACTTAACGCGGAGCACATAGGAGTTTCGTATGGATTGGGAGTTATTCGAACAGGGCGGGTTGATCATGTACCCTCTGACGCTCTGTTCCGTTCTGGCGGTCGCAATTACAATTGAGCGGTTGTTCTGCTTGCGACGCAGCCGCATCATCCGGCCGGAGATCGTTAGTGTATTGGACAATATAAAGGGTCCTGAAGATTTCGGCCTGGCACTTTCCGTATGCAACCAGTACGATGGACCTTTTGCGCACGTTATAAAGAGTGCGTTGGATAACAGGCATCTTCCTTTCGATGAAATCAAGGAAGCAATTATCGACCAGGGACGGCAGGAGATGGGTTCGTTGCAGAAAGGTATGGTCGTTCTTGAAACAGTGGCCGGGGTCTCGCCGCTTTTGGGTCTCCTTGGCACGGTATTGGGAATGATCAAAGTATTTCAGGAGATTTCCGTCGTGGGTGTCGGTCAGGGAAACCTTTTGGCAGGAGGCATCGCGGAGGCCATTCTTACCACTGCCGCCGGTCTCTTTATTGCAATTCCAGCTCTGGTACTTTTCAATTTCTTTACAACCAGGGCCGAAAGCCTGATCCTTGAGATCGAGAAGTACTCGAACGGGCTTCTGAAAAAACTGAGAGGTTATCAGCTCGCCGAGACCAAAGCAGGGCGGGCCGACGGGGGAATCGACTGATGCAATTTACAGACCACCCGAAACGGCGACCCAATATCAACATTACTTCCCTCATTGACGTGCTGTTTCTTCTTCTAACGTTTTTTCTGGTAACGACTTCATTTATTGAGCAATCTGCGCTGAAGATCGAGCTTCCTTCAACGGAAAACTCTGAAACCGTCAAACAGGAAAGGCGGTTCGTGCTGGACATGGGATCGAATGGTGAGATGAGCTTCGATGGAGTTGGCGTCGACAAGAATTCGCTTGTGGCAAGACTCAAGGGCGCGATTGAGGAGATCAATGCTGGAAGTGGGCTCGTTTTGCGTGCAGACGAGACGATCTCGCACGGCAATGTGATGACTATTCTGGATCTGATCAAGGGCGCTGGCGTTCGTAAATTTGTAATTGCAACCGTGCAGTCGGGCAAGTAAGTATTCAATAGTCTATTGTCCTGCAGAGGTTGCGAAAGGATTCCGAATCGAATGAGTGAAGGTTCTTCCAAAGCAAGGGTTATCCGTGCCTACGCAAGCAGGCTGATCAAAACGTATTGCACAATCCGGTTCCGGATTATCAACATCCGGATCCTGGAGGAGATTGGTCAATATCTTCCTGAACAGGGTCGCATACTCGATGTAGGGTGCGGATTCGGCTTATTTACATTGTTCTACGCATTGCTCGCACCAGGTCGTAATTTTGTGTCTCTGGATGTAAACGCTGCTCGCATCGATCAGGCCCGCGCTGCATCTGAACTGCTGAATGTGTCAGATCGGGGTCCTTTCAGAATCGGGGAGCGGAGACGCTGACCGATGAGTTTGTGGCGTGTGATGCGGCATACATGCTGGATCTGATCCATCACATCCCTGCCATAAATCACAGGCCGCTCATCGAAAGCGTATACCGAAATCTAGCCCCTTCAGGCCTTCTGATCCTCAAGGATATCGACACAAGGCCGCGATACAAGATGGCATTTACCTGGATTCTGGATATGTTGATGAGCCCCGATCAACCACCAGGCTATGTCGGTACGACAAATATGCGAAACCTGCTCGAAAGTATAGGTTTCGATGTGAAGGTCCACGCACTTCTGGACATTCTCCCATATCCGCACGTTCTTTATATTTGCAGGAAAGGTATGTCATAGGACAACAACAGGTAGACAGTCCAATGCCACCATCGATTCCACGATATTCCGATTTTGCCTGAACAAGGAACATTGTATAACCGCAAACCGTCAAATAGATACAATTGGCGGCTTTTTTTATTTTCTAAACAAATTCAAGCGCGGGTGTACGCTTTTTTTTATATTGGTTCATCTTGTAAGTGATCAGTTACTTTGCGCAATCGACTCAGCGGGAGGCAGCATGTTTTTGGTGCACAGAATATTGGTTTTATTGATGATGCTTACGATGGTAGCATGCGGTGGTGGAGCCGAAAACCAGGCCGGAAAAGCTGGTGCGGGGGGGAGAAGAGGGGGAAGAAGAAGCGCTGCCGCAGTTCCCGTGAAAGTTGAAAAGGTACAGCGCCGCGAGATTTCGAATTACATTCTGGCCAATACCGCCCTTGAAGCATTTCAGTGGGTTGATATCCGTTCTCGGACCTCGGGACAGGTGGTTGCGATCATGAAGGAAGAGGGTGATCCGATTATAGTCGGGAGTGTTCTGGCTAGACTTGATTCCGAGGCTGCCCGACTTCAAGTGACTCAGATGGAAGTCGCATATCAGGACGCGAAGAGAGCCTTTGAGAGAGACGAAAAAATGTATCAGCGTAAGCTTGTAAGCGACGAGCGATTCGAGAATTCGAGGGCACAGATGGACCGTACATACGCCCAGCTCGAGCAGGCAAGGCTCAATTTGAGTTATACGACCATTTCGTCTCCCGTTGAGGGTACGCTCACCATCAGAAGTGTGGAAGTCGGCAACATGGTGACCAACAATCTTGTGGTTTTCTCTGTGGCCGATTTCGATCCTCTGCTCGCCCGGATTAGAATTCCCGAGAAGAATATCGGAATGGTTGCTGTGGGCCAGGGTGCGCGAGTCCGGGTAGAGTCTGCGCCGAACAGGATATTCGAGGGTCGGGTCAAGATGATCAGTCCCGTGGTTGATCCCGAAAGCGGTACGATCAAAGTGACCATCGAGATCCCGGGAGGCGGTGATCAGCTCCTCAGGCCCGGCATGTTCGCCTCGATATACATCATTACCGAAACACACGATGACGCGCTTGTCATTCCCAAGAAATCGCTGGTACTGGAAGGCGAAGGCAATCAGGTGTTCATATTCGAGGAGAATGAGGAAACAGGAACGGGGACGGCCGCCCGGAAAAAGGTTACGGTTGGTTTCTCTGATAACGAGTGGCTCGAGGTCTTGGCCGGTCTTTCTGATAATGATAGGATAATTACGGTAGGACAGGAGGGGCTGAGGCCAGGTACGGCAGTCCGACTCGTCGGAGCAGGCGTCTCCGCGGCTCGAAAGGCGAAATCGAAACCGGGTTCTGCGGAAGCTGAAGGTGGCGCAACCCGGAAAGAGGATCAGGTTGTAACGGACAGCAACAAGACGATTGTTCCAGAGGGCGATTCGGATGCCATCAAGGTTATGCAGGAGCGGATGTTCGGACGGTTTCCGGATCTAAAAAAAGCCTACCAGGAACGAGTTAAAAAAGATCCTGAAGTGGCGATGGATTTGGCGAAATGGCGTGCATTTCTGGGTCAAATGCGGGAAAAGGGCGTCATTCCCCAAAGACGGGAAGGTTGAGCGCAGTTCAACTTTTGAATCACTTGGATCAGATTCAGTTCGGTCTCGCAGAACTCTGCAGCAGACTCGAATCCAGTTCGATGTTTAGTCTAAAATCCATACAATAATTGATGATTTCCTTCTCTTTCTATTTTTGGAATCCTGCACTATGAAATTGATAGAGTTTTCCACCCGACGCCGTGTAACCGTCACTATGTTTGTGGCGGCGGCTGTGATTTTCGGCATGGTTGCGTTTCAGCGTTTGGCGATCAATCTGCTGCCGGATATCACATATCCGACCCTTACGGTGCGCACCGAGTACGAGGGAACTGCGCCTTCGGAGATGGAGCGGCTGATCACTGAGCCAGTCGAAGGTGCCGTTGGGGTGGTTACCAACGTCATCCGCGTGAGTTCCATTTCCCGCCCGGGCGTTTCTGAAGCCATTGTGGAATTCGCCTGGGGAACGGATATGGATTTCGCCTCCCTCGATATCCGGGAGAAACTCGACCGGCTTCAGCTGCCTCAGGGCGCGGAAAAGCCCATTCTGCTAAGATTCGATCCATCGCTGGATCCAATTATGCGTCTGGGGCTGTACGGGCAGGAAAGTCTGGTGGCTCTCAGGTTGCTGGCCGAGGATCAGATCAAACCGGAACTGGAGAGCATCGAGGGCGTGGCCGCTGTTCGAGTGAACGGCGGTCTGGAAGAAGAGATCCACGTAAATATTGATGAACCCAGGCTGGCCGCGCTCAGAATCCCGCTAAATCAGTTGGTTAGCAGACTTGGGCAGGAAAACGTCAACCTTACCGGTGGACAACTCAAAGATGGAGAAGCGGAATACCTGGTTCGCACCCTCAATGAGTTTCGAACGGTAGACGAGATTCAGGATATTGTGGTTGGAGAAAGACGGGGGGCGGTAATCACCCTGGCCGATGTGGGAACCGTCACACGCGGCCATAAAGAACGGAAAGTGATCACCCGGATCAACGGTCAGGAAAGTGTCGAACTCGCAGTATACAAAGAAGGCGACGCCAATACGGTCACGGTGGCCAGGCGGGTTTCCGAAGCGCTCGAGAAGTTCGAAAAGGAAACCGGGGAGTTGCTCGGCAGCGCACGTATGGAAGTGGTTTTCGACCAATCGACTTTCATCGAGGAATCCGTTTCAGAGGTGTTGAATACCGCGATCATGGGCGGCGCATTGGCCATCCTCGTGTTGTATCTTTTTCTGGGCAATCCAAAGAGCACTGGAATTATCAGCCTTTCCATTCCCATTTCGGTGGTAGCCACCTTTTTCCTGATGTTCGCCTCAGATGTCAGCTTGAATATCATGTCACTGGGCGGACTGGCATTGGGAATCGGGATGCTGGTTGACAACAGTATCGTCGTTTTGGAGAGTGTACAGCGGTATCGGGATGAAGGGCTGTCGTCTCTGGAGGCTACGAACAAGGGAGCGCAGGAGGTGGGTAAAGCCGTCGTTGCTTCAACCATGACCACAATTTGTGTTTTTGTGCCCATCGTTTTTGTGGAGGGAATTGCCGGTCAGCTCTTCAGAGACCAGGCCTTGACGGTTACTTACTCTCTGTTGGCCTCGCTTCTGGTCGCCCTTACGCTGATCCCAATGCTGGCATCGCTTGAGTTCGAGTGGATGACCGAGGTGGGAGAAGTCGAACGCCGCAGGCGAGAACTCGGGCGTGGTTCCACCCAGGGCTCTGCAAGGATCATTGGGGCACTTATTGGTGGGGTCAAGGCATTCGGTCGAGGGCTCTCTCGCCTGCTCTCTCCCGTGTTCTGGATCTTCGAGCAAATCGTAGGGCGGACCTATAATGTTTATCCTACGGTAATCAGGTGGGCCCTGAGAAGGAGAGCCCTTGTCATCCTTCTGGCACTGGCTGTGCTTTGCGGCACCCTTGGACTCTCAGTCTTTCTGGGCAGCGAATTGATCCCGGAAATGAGCCAGGGCGAGTTTTCCATCAATGTGGAAAAACCTGTCGGCACGCCTCTGGCATCCACGGACGAGACGATGTTTTCCATGGAGAAGATCGTTGGGGATCACCCTCACGTGCGGCTGGTTTATAGCATTATGGGCTCCAGCGGGGCATCTGGAGGATCTGCCGGCGAGGAGAGGGAGAACATCGGCCAGATTCATGTCGGTCTGAAAGAGGGTATCATCCGAGCGCGCGAAGACGCCGTCATGGATCGCCTCAGGGGCGGTCTGCAGAATGTCCCTGCAGTGGATTACAAGTTCGCCAGACCTTCCTTTTTTACCTCCAAAACTCCAGTTGAAGTAGAGATCTCCGGGTATAATTTGAAGACGCTTCAGGCCCTGTCGACGGAACTGGTGGAGAGAATGGAGCGCATCCCGGGTCTGGTCGATGTCAAAACGAGTGCAGAAGGGGGTAACCCGGAAGTTCAGATCAGGTTCAACCGAAAATGGGTCGCCCAGATGGGGACGACGATCAGTGCCATCGGCGCGATTATACGGAATCAGATCCAGGGGGAAGTGGCCACAGAGTTTACTCAGGGGGACAGGAAGGTGGACATTCGGGTTCGGGCGCAGGAAAGGCATCGTGCGACGGTGGAAGACCTGAAGCGCCTTATCGTAAGCCCTCCCAATGCGCCTGCGCCCATCCCTTTGGCCGTGGTCGCGGATCTCACTGTTGAAATGGGTCCGGCAGAAATTCGCAGAATCGATCAAGAGCGGGTGGCAGTTGTTTCGGCGAACCTGGAAGGGCGGAGTTTGAGTGATGTGGTGACCGATATCGAAGCAGAGATCAATGAGATGCGATACTCCTCCGACTACAACATCAAGATTGGTGGTCAGAACGAGGAAAGAAAACGGTCATTCGAGTCCATGCAGCTTGCCATAGCGTTGGCGATCTTTCTGGTCTATTTGGTAATGGCCTCTCAATTCGAATCGCTGGTTCATCCGTTTGTCATCATGTTTTCGATTCCATTCGGGCTTGTTGGGGTTGTACTCGTATTGCTGATCACAGGGCAAGCGGTCAGTGTGGTGGTGCTGATCGGGCTGATTATGCTGGCAGGCATCGTAGTGAACAACGCCATTGTTTTGATCGATTATATCAACATGCTGCGTCGGGAGCAGGGGATGCCCAAATTTGAGGCCATTGAACAAGCTGGGAAAGTCAGGCTGAGACCAATCCTGATGACGACGTCCACCACGGTTCTGGGGCTGTTGCCTATGGCGCTTGGAATCTTCGATTTCAGACCCTTTGTGGGTAGGGTGGAGGCCAGTCTAGGGAGTGTCCTGCCTGCAGGCATTCTGGATTTGCTGATGACCGCGCTCAACGTAGTCTTTCCCGTGGGACTGGGAGCAGAGATTCGAGCCCCTATGGCGATTACGGTGATCGGTGGACTGGTTTTCTCCACCCTGGTAACTCTGGTATTGATCCCAACCATATATTCTTTGGTCGACCGAAGAGAATAGCCAAACAGATGAGCGAGCCCCAGAAAAGTTCCTCTACAACCGAGAAGTACAGGAGCCGCATCCGGTCCAATACTTTATCTGAACTCGAGGACATGTACGCCCATCTAGATCGTGTGACGTTTCCCGATCGACTTCAGATGGTTCGAGACGAGATTGGGCTTCGGCTCAAGACTTTTGATGAACTTGGTCAGAATCCGGACCTCGAATCGGGGAAAGCGGCAGGGTTCTTTCGCAGGTGGTGGGCCAGTCTCGTGGACCTGTTCGTCCATCTGTTGATATTGTGTGCGCTTTTCCTTGTGGGCTATGGAGCCATTTCTCTGAAGTCCGGGTTTGCACCACAGGAGCCGAATAGTGTTCAAGCCGGATTTCCTCAGGGACCGACACCGTTCCAGCAGTTTATTTCGGGTCTTGTAACAGGGGAGAAGAAGGCCTGGACAGATATGGAACAGTGGGCAAAGTTGGGCGGCTATGCCTCTGGATTTCTGGTCTTTAAAGCGCTCCTCACGATTCCAGCCTGGAGAAGATCCGGGAGCACGCCAGGCATGCGTGAAGCAGGCATTGCTTTGCGAGATACCCACGATAAAAAGCCAACGTTGCAGAAATGTCTTCTCCGGTTTCTCGTCCAGTACCCTTTGTTCATTATTACCGGTGGCGTCAGTGCCCTGTGGATATTGTGGGACCGCAAGAAACTTTCCCTTCATGATCGACTTGTTGGAACACGAGTTGTAAGAGTCTCCCGCACGTGGGAACTGCCTGATGAAGTTCGGATTTTGGAATAAAATTCAGGGATTTGAGGTTGCCTTTTAACTCCATAATTCTTATTGGTTTACATCCCTGATAGCTTGTCTTGAGATGAATGGATTTCCCTGCGAATCGTCCTCATCGACTCCCCGCCTCAACCCATTCCAGTTACCCTTTTGTATAGCAGACTGCAACAGATATTGAGGAGCGAGACGATATGCTCGTGTACTCATGTTGTCAATCCATGGTTGTGCTTTGATTTTGTGAGTTTCCAGAAATGAAGGAGTAAAGCTATGGGTAAGCGCCTTCGCCAGTTCTCATGCGGTGTGGTAATATTGGCTTTGGTAATTAC
>Ga0302139_10001551_pt1 | contig 11273 bp, 10 predicted proteins | sample CBN3_331_MG_FD_203104 | JGI IMG/M metagenome (GOLD analysis project Ga0302139, IMG submission 203104) | Marine microbial communities from Western Arctic Ocean, Canada - CBN3_33.1 | ecosystem: Environmental > Aquatic > Marine > Oceanic | place: Canada: Western Arctic Ocean | collected 2017-09-15 | reverse complement strand
TAATGTTTGTTCGCGCACCCTATGGGCGTCACGAACGTCCTGGCTGGGGACCGCGCTTACCTTCTAGGCTTGGGTGGATAATTATGGAATCGCCGTGCATAATAATTATGACAGTTTTTTTGGGGATTGGTATGACCAAATGGATTGTTCTAGATCTTGCAGCAATTATTTTATATACTATGTGGATGGTGCACTATATTCATCGGAGTTGGGTTTGGCCTGCTCGAGCACAGATTACCGGTAAAAAAATGCCCCTTAGCATTGTGCTCTTTGCCGTCGCTTTTAATAGTATCAATTCATGGATCAACGCTGAGTGGATATATAGCCTCCATCATCCCTATCCAAATTCATGGATTTATAGTCCTCAATTCATTGCTGGCTTTATAATGTTTTTAATCGGGATGGGAATCAATATTAGGTCGGATAATATTTTATTTTCACTTCGACGTAATAGTATAGGCGATTATAAGATTCCAAAGGAAGGGCTTTTTAAATGGATCTCGTGCCCAAATTATCTTGGTGAAATTATTGAGTGGTGTGGTTGGGCATTAGCAACCTGGTCATTGGCGGGTCTATCTTTTGCAATCTGGGGTATGGCCAATCTTATACCAAGAGCGCGATCAAATCATAAATGGTATCTTGAGAATTTTTCTGATTATCCAAGTGAGCGTAAAGCTTTAGTCCCAAAGATATGGTAAAATAATAATTGCCATAAATTATATTTGATATGTAGTATAAAACACACGCGTAAGTAAAACGATAAAAAGTAGGAGAATAATATGCAAAAAGGTAGTGTAAATAAAGTAGTGCTAGTTGGTCACTTGGGTGGCGATCCAGAAACACGGTTTACCGCATCAGGTGCAGCCGTTGCCAACTTCAATGTAGCAACCAATGAGTCCTGGCGTGATTCTAATGGTGAAATTCAAGATAAAACTGAATGGCATCGTTGTGTTATGTTTGGCAAATCTGCAGAATTGGGTGGTGATCTATTAAAAAAAGGGCAACTGGTATATCTTGAAGGTAAGCTCCAAACTCGAAACTGGGAAGACAAGGACGGTGTAAAGCGCTATACAACTGAAGTTTTGTGTGAAATGTTTACCATGCTTGGTCGCAAAATGGATAATGGTGGAGAAGCTCAGGTCTCGCCTGGAACAAGCACTGATAGTGATGAAAATGATAGTGATGACGATGATTTACCATTTTAACCATTGATTATGGTCGCTGAATTAAAAGGCTCTGAGTTACTCGGAGCCTTTTTTACAGCTTTAATCATTTATCAAAAGCCCTAAACAATAGCTCTTCTTTTCTGTAAAATTGTTCTTTGTTAAAACTGCTTTTAGAAAGATTTTATGAATTCTGAAAAACTACAAGATAGCCTCAATCAATTCTGGGATAATGAAATTACTCCCTCCTTAATTGAATATATTAAAGTACCAAATAAATCACCCGCATTTGATCCAGACTGGGAAAAATCTGGTCACATCGATAAGGTTTTAAAACTGGCCGTAGATTGGGCTGATAAACATCGGCCTGAAGAAAGCACCCTTCATGTTAAAAAGCTCCCCGGAAGAACTCCTCTAATTTTACTAGAGATCCCTGGAGAACGAGAAGGCAATATCCTTATGTACGGGCACCTAGATAAACAACCAGAGATGGAAGGTTGGGAAGAAGGATTGGGGCCCTGGACTCCCATTATGCGCGATGAAAAATTATATGGTCGTGGTGGCGCTGATGACGGATATGCTTTATTTGCATCAATTGGAGTAGTTAAGTCATTAAAAGAACAACATATAAAGTTACCTCGGATTGTAATCTTGATTGAATTTTGTGAAGAAAGCGGATCTCCTGACCTGCCTTATTATATTGATGAGCATAAAAATATCATCGGTGAAGTAGATTTGGTTGTATGTCTTGATTCTGGCGCTGGAAATTATGAACAGTTTTGGTCAACAGTATCACTTAGAGGTATGATTGCTTGTGAGCTTCGCGCTGATGTATTAACTGAAGGCGTACACTCGGGTAGTGCTAGCGGCTTAGTGCCTTCTTCTTTTCGAGTTTTAAAGCAGCTAATATCAAGAATTGAAGATGAGGCTACAGGAAAAATAAAAATTGCTGAATTACATTCAAAAATCCCTTTGCATCGCATTAAAGAGATAGAAAAAATGGTGGTGGCTTTAAATGGGAGCCCTGAAGCTTTTCCTTGGCATCAAGACATGATGCCATCAACAGAAGAACCTATAGAAGGAATGATGCGCAGAACTTGGAAGCCCTCTCTTTCAATCGTTGGTGTTGATGGTCTCCCTTCAATGAAAGATGGTGGAAATGTCCTTCGTCCTTTTACTGCATTAAAACTTTCGTTCCGACTACCACCCGACATTGATTGTCATTTCGCAATGGATAGCGTAAATAAGATTCTCACTGAAGACCCTCCATATAATGCTTCGATCTCAATTGACTGGGAAGAACCCGCAAATGGTTGGAACGCGCCAAAACTTGCGCCTTGGCTAGAGAATGCCATTCAAAAAGCATCCGAAACATTTTATGGGCGACCTGCTTTATCAATGGGGGAAGGTGGAACAATTCCTTTTATGGCAATGCTCGGCAAAAAATTTCCTGAAGCTCAATTCGTGATTACTGGTGTTTTAGGGCCAGAATCAAATGCCCACGGCCCGAATGAATTTCTTCATATTCCATTTGCTAAAAAGTTGAGTGCGTCCATCGGATTCATATTAAATCAATACCCGTCCTAAAATTTGAGCGCACGAACCAAACTTGACCTACTAAAACCTAGACCTAGATGGATTCGTTCATTGGTTGGATATTTGGCCTTTTTAGTTGGAATTATTTGTGCAAAAACTATTGTTCGTGGCCGCCATCATCTACCCAAAGAAGCTCCTTTCATAATAGCAATCAACCATTTTAATTATGCAGACCCTCCTTTTGTAATTTATGCCGTAAGACGACCAATTGATTTTTTAGCCGCCAGCGATCAGGTGATTGAATGGTTTAATTATTGGGCAATCTGGCTTTATGGTTTTATACCAACCAATCGTACCACGCTTGCGCCCTCAACAATTAAAAGCTCTCGTAAAATTTTATCTCAAAAAGGCATCCTGGGTATATTCCCAGAAGGTGATACTTTATCGGACGAACTCCGCCCTGCTAAGGGTGGTGTTGTATATCTATCTACAACCATGCAAGTCCCTATTGTCCCAATGAGCATTTATGGGTTAAAAGATGTGATTTGGAGCTATATAGCTCAAGGTGTTCGACCAAAAGTTCTAGTTAGTTTTGGCAAGCCTTTTGGGCCTTATAAATTACCCGCCGACAAAAAAGAGAAGGGCGAAGCTTTAATAAAAATTGGAGATGAAGTTATGTGCAGAATTGCCGCATTGTTACCAGAAGACTCACATGGAGAATTTAAAGGGAATCCAAAAATTGAAGAATTTCGCATTCAAAATAATATGACTTCTTAATATCTTCAATAAAGATTTATAAATTAAGGAAATAAAATCGGGGGATATTTATATGAACCGCACAAAACCTGTACATTATTTGATTGTTATTATTTTGGCCATCGCATTTATGGGGTTAATGCGATCGCGAGCCTTAAAACAAAATACTTCGTTTGTTGATGGAAGCGCTAATCAACATATTTTAGAACAAGAAAAACATTTTAAGAACCTTCAACAGCTAACATTTAGCGGTGAAAACGCCGAGGCATATTTTAGCTCTGATAGTAAAAAAATTATTTTCCAATCTCATACTGGTGAAGGTTTGTGCGATCAAATATATATAATGGATCTTGAAACAGGCCTCACAGAAAGAGTTTCCAATGGTCAAGGTGTAACAACCTGTGCTTATTTTCAATATCCTAATAATGAAAAAGTTATTTATGCCTCTACTCATCTTGAAGATAAAGCTTGCCCTGCCCCTCCAGATTTTTCTCGCGGCTATGTTTGGAAACTTCATGAAGGATACGATATTTTTCGTTCAAACTTAGATGGAAGCGATATTGAGCAAGTCACTAACGAAGCTGGCTATGACGCAGAGGCAACAGTAGCAGAAGATGGTAGTAAAATTATTTATACCTCTATATCTTCCGGGGATTTAGAAGTTTGGACAATGAATTCTGATGGTTCAGATAAGCGTATGCTAACGAATAAACTTGGCTATGATGGTGGGCCTTTTTTTAGTCATGATGGTAATAAAATTGTTTGGCGAGCCTATTATCCTGAGACTGATAAGGAAATTAATGATTATAAAAATCTCATTAATGAAAGTATGATTCGCCCCATGAATTTACAAATTAGAGTTATGAATACAGATGGTACAGGGAAAATTCAAGTTACTAATAATGAGGGTGCTAATTTTGCTCCATTCTTTTTCCCAAATGATGAGCGGATTGTTTTCTGTTCAAATATGTCTGATCCTAAGGGTCGCAATTTTGATCTGTGGGCCATTAATATTGACGGGACCAATCTTGAAAAGATTACACATTATGATGGATTTGATGGGTTCCCAATATTTAGTCCAAATGGAAAATATTTTGTTTTTGCTTCCAATCGAAATCAAGTAAAACCTGGAGATACTAACATATTTTTAGCCGAATGGAAAAATTAATTTCTATATTATTATTTAGCTCTCTTATCTTTAGCCAAGGTGATGTCTTTTCTGCTATTCGTGAACAAGCACTAGAAAAAGGACTACCTGAAGCGTTTCTAATTGAAACATTCTCAAGTGAAAAAATAGCTATTCATAATGAAATCCTTGATAGATTTGCCAAGCCCTATGAGAAAAAAAGCTGGATAGATTATCGAAAACTATTTGTAACAAAATCTAGAATTTCAGCAGGCGTTAAGTTTTATAATAAAAATGAAGAAAGCCTAATAACTGTTGGCAAAAATGCAGAGGTAGATCTTTTTCTTATTTTGAGCATTGTTGGGGTCGAAAGTAATTATGGTCGCCATCAAGGGAAATATAATGTATTTAATGCTTTGTATACGCAAATATCAAAAATGCCACGTCGATCAAAATGGGCTAAAAAAGAAATGATCGAATACTTGCTTTATTGCTATAAAGATAACGTTCCTCCACACTCTATTTTAGGTTCATATGCTGGCGCTTTTGGTTATGGGCAGTTTATTCCTTCAAGCTTTAATGCATATGCAATTGATGGAAATGGTGATGGGGTTCGAAAACCTTATGATTGGTCTGATGTCTTTGCTAGTATTGGCAATTATCTTATTAAAAATGGATACCCCACTTCAGATCCAACCAATCAAGAAAAAGTATATAAGTCAGTATATGCTTACAACCATGCTGATAATTATGTAAAAGCCGTGATTGAATTACGGAACGAGTTAGAAAAATCAATCATTGTTGAATAGTTCTGAGGCTATTTTAGAAGTTCTAAATAACTTTCACAAACAAACCCACCTAAAACTGCGTTCATTTTCTTTTAATTAATGATTGACTTCAAAGTTCATTTAGAAAATGATATCGTTAGTTTAGTCCAGACTGAAGAAAATCACTTTGAAAGACTGTATACGGTTGGTGCTAATTCAATTATATGGGAACAACACCTAGATAATGATAGATGGAAATTAAATAATTTTAGAAAATATATAGATGGTGGCCTAGATAATAAAGAGGGTTGTTTTACAATAATTGATAAAGAAATAAATAAGATAATTGGGACAACAAGATATTATTCCTTTAATCAAGAAGCCCTTTCTGTTAAAATTGGTTATACATTTATTTCTCAACATTATTGGGGTACCCATATGAACTATAAAATAAAGAAATTAATGTTGGATTATATTTTTCAATACTTAAATAAAGTATACTTTGATATTTGGGAAACAAACTATCGTTCTCAAAAATCTGTTGAAAAACTTGGTGGAGAAAGGTTGAGTTTAGAAAAAAATAACAAATATTTATATCTAATTGAAAAAATAGTATGGGGAAATTTTATTTCAACTGAACCCAAAAACTCTTAAAACCATTTTATTAAGGAAATGAGAAGTTGTAATGATATCTTCAAAATTCAGGTAAGGTTTCCACTCTACAATACGCAAAGTACCTCTACAAATTAATTGATAAAACCATCTCTTTCCCTTCTCTTATAATTATTATTTTTACAACTTCTTTAGCTTCTAATTCTTCTAAGCGGTACATATAGTCATAAACATTATTGACCTCTTTCCCTTTGATTGAGATTATCACATCGCCTCTTTTTATCCCTGCTTTATCTGCTGGCCCGTTTTTTCTTACTCCATCAATTTTTAAACCTTTTGAATCACCGCCATAAGATGGCATTATCCCTAATGTAACTTTAAAGTTACTTCTTACCTGCGTGGATTGTTTTGGCCCTGATTCCTTAAAAATTGGTTTTTGAGATAAACCGCTAAGGTTTATTGTTAAATCATATACAAAATCTGCGATTTGTTTTTCTCCTTCAATATTAATCCCTTGCCAGTCATCGCTTGGTTTATGATAGTCTGAATGTGTCCCCGTAAAGAAAAAAAGAACAGGGATATTATTTACATAAAAACTAGCGTGATCACTAGGCCCAAAACCTTCTGGGCTCATATTTAATTTTAACTTATGATTCTTGTTGGTCTCGCGAAGGATAGATTCAAAAATATTTGATGTCCCTGTCCCTCCCACCGTAACTGCCCGGTTTGACATGCGACCAATCATGTCCATATTAATCATTGCTACTATTGATGAGAGATCTATGGTTGGGTTGTTTGCAAAATATTTGGAACCCAAAAGGCCTTCCTCTTCCGCATTATAGCCCATTACAACAACAGACCTTTTGAGTAGATTCTTATTTCTTGCTAATTTTGATGAAAGCTCTAACATAGCTGCCGTCCCCGATGAATTATCATCAGCGCCATTATGAATCAAGTTTGAACCAGGCATTAGCGAGCCAGACCCCTCTTCGCCAAAGCCTAGATGGTCAAAATGCGCACCTATAATAATGTGCTCTTTTTTTAGCTCGGGGTCATTCCCAGGAATAATACCTATCACATTGGGGATAAGTTTTGTCTCTCTTTTTAATTTAATCTCAGCAATAATTTGTTTATCTATACTGAAAGTTTGTGACTGTCTCTTTTCATCAAGTTTTATTTGTAAGCTATTCAGCTTCTGAGAAACCAGTTGATTTGCGAACTCTCTTTTAATTTGAAGAACCGGGATACCGATTGATAAAGAATTAGGAGAATGTTTAAGAGGCGTTAAGTCATTATCTCCATTTTGATTAACAAATAGAACTCCTAATGAATTATTATCTTTGGCTGTCATTGCCTTCTTTCGTAAAGATGAATGGTCTCTAAATTTTGAGTGGGGATGAACCCCTCCTGGTGCTCCTTGAATAATTAAAGCCCACTTACCTTTCATATCAATTCCATTGTAGTCGTTCCAAGTGCTTGAATCATCAATTGCAAATCCATAGCCCATAAAAACAATCCTTCCTTCAAATTTTCCATTTGAAGAAAACTCCATTGGAATGAAATCTTTGTTTAATCGCAAATTATTCCCTTCAATAGCTAATCTAGTATCATTATCAGCTTTGATTCCTGTAACAAATTCGAAAGGCTGAAGAAAGCCCTCTGTCCCCGCTGGCAGGACATTGCTTGATTGTAAATTATTTATAATGTACTTGATAGCCTCTTCTGACCCTTGAGTCCCAGGGAAGCGGCCCATTCTTTTGTCATCTGAAAGAAATTTTATGTGAGATAAAAGTTCACCTTCTGTTATTTCATGATTGTTAGATGAAGTTTGATTTGAAATTTGGATTGGGCTTGTGCATCCAAAAATTAAAGCTAATAAAAGAAGATGTCGGTTCTTTTTCATAATTTGTATCCCCAAAAGTCGATAAATTTACTGATAATGAGTATGTATAAGGATTAAAATGAATTGTAATTTTACCGCATGTTAGAAACCATTACAAACGAAGTTTGCATTACTGTTAAAAGCGATTACATCCCCGAAAGATCAGACCCTTCAAAGCCTCTCTATTTTTTTGCTTACCATATAAATATTAAAAATAATGGCCCTGAAACAGTTCAGCTAAAAAATCGCTACTGGCACATAACGGATGGAGAGGGGAATATTGAAGAGATTCGAGGACCCGGAGTCGTTGGCAACAAACCATTTTTAAAGAATGCAGAATTCTTTGAATATACTAGCTTTTGCCCATTGCCAACTGAATTTGGTGTGATGCATGGTCACTTTGAAATGTTCTGTGAAAATGGTAAAAAATTTAAGGCTAAGATATCCCCTTTCCGATTAACCGTCCCTTTTTCGATTAATTGATAAATAATTATTAATATGAAAAAGAATACAAAAATAATTGCCACTATTGGACCGGCTTGTAGCAATAAAACTATGCTACAGGAAATGGTTGATATCGGTGTTAATGTTTTTCGTTTAAATATGTCTCATGGAAATTCTGAGTCTAAACAAAAGCTTTATAATCTGATTAAGTCCATCAAGTCTCCCCAGGGGAAAAGGCCTTCGATCTTAACAGATTTGGCTGGACCAAAGATTAGAATTACTGATGTAAAAAAAGATTTAATTCTTTTTGAAAATCAATCAATAATAATAACAAATGAAACCTCTTCAAAGGGCGAACAAATAAAAGTTACTAATGGTGTTGGTTTTGCTAAAATTATAAAAGGGGCAAAAATATTAATAAATGATGGAAGAGTTCAATTAGAAGTAACAGAATTAATTTCAAAACATTCATTGCGTTGCAAAACAATTATAGGTGGTAAGGTACAATTAGGTAAGGGCGTTAATTTTCCTGGAGTCATGTTGAATGTGCCTACGCTTACTGAGCAAGATGAAGTAGATCTTAAAATGGCTTTGGATTCTGGCGCTGATTGGATTGCTTTATCTTTTGTAAGAAGCTCAAGTGATATCTCATATGTGCATAAAATTATGGATGAATTTGGTAAGCGTTTGCCCGTTATGGCAAAGATTGAGAAATGGGAAGCCTTAAATGATTTAGAATCTATCGTTGAAGCTTTTGATGGCGTTATGGTTGCAAGGGGCGATCTTGGCGTTGAAATTCCTGCGGCTAAGGTTCCGCTGGCACAGAAAGAAATTATTAAACTCGCCGGAGCTTTAGGGAAGCCTGTAGTAATTGCAACACAACTATTAGAATCGATGATAGAAAGTCAAACACCAACCCGTGCCGAGGTGAGCGATATTGCAAATTCAATTTTTGATGGTGTTGATGCACTTTTAGTAACTGGTGAAACAGCTATTGGCAACTTTCCAATTGAGGTGGTCAAAACATTAGATCAAGTCATTCAAGAAACGGAACAAGCTACAGATACAGCTAGAGATTCAATCCCTGAAGAGGTGAGCAAAACCGCCGATGCAATAAGTCATGCTGTTTGTTCAATTTCAGCAGATTTAGATATTAAAGTAATAATGACAATGACTCATAGTGGCAGTACAGCTAGAATGATTTCTCGTTACCATCCACGGGCAAAAATTTTTGCATTAACCCCCTTTGATAGGATTGTTAGGCAACTTCAAATTATTTGGGGCGTCAACCCAATTAAGGTAGACAACTATGAGAATGTTGAAGCTGTACCCAATTTATGCATTTCTGTTTTAAAAGAGTTTAAACTTTTAAAAGATGGTGACAAGTTTGTAATTACTGGTGGCGTACCAATGGGAACCACGGGGACCACTAATTATTTATCCATTCAAAAACTTTAACAGTGGTTTTCTTTTAACTCCAAATTAATAAACAAAGGGAAAATAATGAAGTATATGAAACATTTATTATTGATTGTTATTGGGATTTTTATTCTAGGCTGTAGTGATGATGCAACATTAAGAAAAAAAGCTTACGAACTTGCCCATAAATTTATAATTACGGATGGACACATTGATATCCCTTGGCGATTAAACGATGGATATGAAGATTTATCAGTACGAACAGAGAGCGGTGATTTTGATTATATCAGAGCTAAAGAAGGTGGGCTAGATGCTCCTTTTATGTCAATCTATGTCCCTTCTTCATACCAAGAAACAGGTGGCGCTAAAGAAAAAGCAGACTCTCTTATTGACCTTGTACATCGAATTGCAAACGACCATCCAGATAAATTTGAAGTGGCCTTTAGTGTTTCAGATGTAAACCGTATTTTTGGGAATGGAAAAATTGCTCTACCAATGGGAATGGAAAATGGTGCCCCTATCTTAGATGACTTATCTAATGTTAAATATTTTTATGATCGCGGTATCCGATATATTACACTAACGCACGGAAAAGATAACTTAATTTGCGACTCATCTTACGATACAACAAATACCTGGGGTGGGCTAAGCCCCTTTGGTAGAAAAGTTGTAAAAGAAATGAACCGTGTTGGGATCATGGTTGATATCTCCCATGTGACCGATGAGGTAATAAACCAAGTGATGGATATGACCGATGTTCCGGTAATTGCATCCCATTCTTCCTGCCGTCATTTCACGCCGGGCTGGGAACGTAATATGGGCGATGCTGAGATCAAACGCCTGAAAGATAATGGGGGTGTTATTCAAATCAATTATGGTTCATCTTTTGTGACACAGGTGTCCCAGGATAAGCGCAAAGCTAACGGTGAAAAGATCGAAGCATATGCTAAAGAAAATGATTTAAAAGAGGACGATGAAACATTTATCGCCTATGCAAAAAAAGTGAACGAAGAAAATCCCATGTACGCTGATATTACGGAAGTAGTGGATCATATAGATCATGTCGTGAAATTGGCTGGCATTGACCATGTGGGCATTGGTTCAGACTATGACGGCGTAGGAGATTCCCTCCCTTACGGACTCAAAGATGTCGCTTCTTACCCTAACCTCATTTTTCATTTGTTGAAACGAGGCTATTCAGAAGATGATATTGAAAAGATTTGCTATAAGAATATCTGGCGAGTCTGGTCAGCGGTAGAAATGGCGGCGACTAATAGTTAATCCATCAACTTAAATCTATTTTTAAGAGGATCCTCTCCCAATCATAGCAATCCGTATTCGTGGGGGTTTTTGTTTATGGAGTTAATTCGTAGATTTAAAAATGATTTTAATAAATAACAAATAGTGTTTTGAACACAAAATTTAATTGGGGAATCATTGGTACTGGAGGTATTGCGAATGCGTTCGCGAAAGATCTGAGTTATCTAAAGGATCATAGCTTAGCTGCAGTAGGATCTCGTACAATTATTAATGCGCAAAATTTTGCATCTAAATATCCAGACTGTGTT
>Ga0302139_10001543_pt1 | contig 11287 bp, 10 predicted proteins | sample CBN3_331_MG_FD_203104 | JGI IMG/M metagenome (GOLD analysis project Ga0302139, IMG submission 203104) | Marine microbial communities from Western Arctic Ocean, Canada - CBN3_33.1 | ecosystem: Environmental > Aquatic > Marine > Oceanic | place: Canada: Western Arctic Ocean | collected 2017-09-15 | reverse complement strand
GCGGTGCCTTCAAACTTCACCAACAGCTTGCCGTCTGGGGAAAATTTCTGGACTCGGTTGTTGCCCCAGTCGGCCACATAGATGTCGTCGTTGCGGTCGATACAGAGACCCCAAGGCATCTCGAAACTTCCATCCTCAGTGCCCTGTTGGCCGAAGTTCGACTTGAACCCGCCGGTCCTGGCGAAGCGTTGCACCCGGTGGTTCAGACTGTCGACAACCCAGAGGTCGTCTTGTGAGTCGAAGGCGATTCCTGATGGACCACTCAGCAGACCATCGTCAGTGCCAAATCGGCCCCAGTGAAAGCGGAAAGCCCCCTCGACATCGAAGACTGAAATCCGGTTGGTGAATTCGTCGGAAACGTAGACTCGACCATCCTGATCAACGTCTATGGAGCGGGGCCAGATGAAGCGTCCATCTTCACCGCCAAACGATCCGAACTGGCCTTGAAACTCACTGTCGAGGCTAATCTTGCTGACCCTTTGGCCTAGCTGTTCCACACCCCGGCTCAGTACATAGACACGGCCATCTTTGCCCAGAACAAAATCCTGGGGTGTCCAGAATCCTTGGCCGGACTGGCTGTACATGCCGATGCAATGGCTATAGTCGAAAACCCGACCGGCGGCGACTGTTGTCAGCACTGCGGTTCTCCAAACGGCGAACTCAAAATAGGCCCGCTCACAATTTTTATAAGTCTGTGTGTTTTGCCAGTCTGTTCTAGACGAATGACATTTGCTCGAACTGACCGCCCACTATCGGCACGGCGTCCAATCCCATCCATTTGTCCACGATCGTGGAGTACAAGCCGCGAAAGTCGTAGTTCGGCTCCAGGTCACCCTGGGTTAAATTTTCCGGTTTCAGCGAAGGGTAAGCGCCGTACATGCCGCCCTTAACCCGGTCGCCGATGACAAAGGCCACACCGGCTGCTCCGTGGTCGGTTCCAGTGCCGTTGTCGCGGACACGCCGGCCAAACTCACTGAAGATCATCATCACCACGTTCTCGCTGGCGTCGTGCTCACGGAGGTCGGCAAAGAAACTGTCCACGGCCTCGGAGATGTCCATCCAGAGCTTGGCGTGGGAGCCGCCTTGGTTGAAGTGCGTGTCAAAGGGACCGTGGGAGGTGTAGAAGACCTGGGTTCCCAGGTCGGCCAGGTGTACCTGCGCCACGTCCTTCAGGTTGGTTGCGATTGTTGTGTTTCCGTACTCGACAGTTGACGAATATTGCTGTGGGGCGACCTTGATGATGTCGGCACCCCTCAGCGCATCCAGTCCGGTCTGCCCCAGATACTCCATGGTCAGTCCGCTGCCAATGGCGGGAGAATACATCCGAGCGAAGCTATCTAGGAGCTGGGTGCGCTCGTCTTGGGAATTTATCCCGGACACTGACGAGAACACGCCGTAGGTAGCCAGGTGGTTAACAGATGTTATGGGCACGCCGCGCATGGTCATCGCCCTGGGCAGACCCTGCCCAAAGTTCACACCCTTCAGCACGTTTTCCCCGATAGGGTCCAGGTCTCGGATGACCTTGGCCACCCAGCCGTCGGTGCCAATCTTGTTCGGCTCACAGGTATGCCAGATATCCATGGCTCTAAAATGCGACCGAGGCGAGTTCTCAAATCCAACGCCGTGGACGATGGCCATGTTGCCCTTGTCGTAGATATCTTTGAACTGGTCCATGTCCGAACGGAAAGCCAGTTCGTCATCAATGGGCACAACCTGGTCGGCTGGGATATTGACCTTGGGTCGGGCGTCCCAGTAATGGCCGTTGGTATACGGAACAATCGTGTTTAGGTAATCGTTGGCCCCGGTGAGTTGCAGTATGACCAAGACGGGGTCTTTGGATGTTGTTGCCATTATCTATCTCCCCCGGAGTTGTTCCGGGTGTTTGGCTAGGTGACCTGGGCTAGGCGACCTGGGTTAGGCAAATTGATAATCCCTTGAGGCGGCAATCAGGGCTAATAACTTGCCCACTCTATCTTCTGAAGAGCTGATCTCTTCGGGCGTGTTCCAGGCTAATTTCCCGCCCTTGAGGGCGTGGCTGAGTAGTTCTTTCAAGGTTGTGTCGCTGACCTGCAGCGGCCCCATGGAGTCTAGGCAGACTGCAACCATGGTTTGTGCAGAGTTGTTCGGCTGGGACTGGACCCGGTCAACGATTGCTCGAACTCCAGGGTGGGAAATATCTCCCAGAACGCCCGCTGCAAAATTGACCCGGCGCATCAAAGCCCCGGCGTCGATCCATGCGGCACCGGTGTGCCAACCTTCAACGCTGGGCGGGTTGAGCAGTTCTTGTCCCTGCCAGGCGCACTCAAGGGCCAGGTTGTTGAATCCGGGTCTGAACCCCTCGTAATTCCCGGCCATGCGCACGGTGCCGACGATTAGTTCTGCTGGGCTTTTGACCCTGGCAAATAGGGAGTTCTTGAAGAAGTCAGAATTGAAAAGTACCCGCAGAATAAACCTTATATCGCCGTGCGATTCGTTGTATGCGTCCACCAGAACGTCGATAGCTACCGGGTCGTTGGGAGGTGTGGAATTCCAACTGGAAACTTCTGGTTCGTCTGCAACAAAAAATCTATAGAGATGCCGGGCCAAGAATCGGGGAGAGGCCGGTTGGTCCACGATGATGCCCATTATTTCTTCGCCGTTCAAGTTTCCGGTGCGGCCCAAGAACGTCTTTTCTCCGTTGTCGTGGTCCTCGGGTTTGTACTCAAAATTCCAGAAGAAACGGCCCAGCGGGTTCCGGGGAATCTTCGGGGCAATGGTCCAGCCGGTGAAGGCCCTGGCCGCACTCTTGATATCGTCCTCGGTGTAGTTGCCCACTCCCAAAGAGAAGAGTTCCAGTAATTCGCGGCCCCAGTTTTCATTGATGGCGCCGTCATGGTTGCCGTGGTTGTCCAACCAAAAGATCATGGCGGGTGACTTGGCCAATTCAACTAGTAGGTCACCGTATTTGCCGAGTCCATACTCTCGGAACATGGCAATTTGACGGCCAATCTCCGGCGGATTGTCAACCTTGGAGTTGCTGGTGGCGAACATCTGATGCCAGAACAGGGCGATCTTTTCTTCCAATGGACGCTGGGTATTCACCATCCGGAACATCCAATCAGCCTGACTGATTGGCGGGCCAAGTGCACCTTCGTAACCGGGGAGGATTCGGTACATCAACTCTTCATCAATGGGAGGCTGGTCTTCCGGATGGAGCAGTTCTTCAACGATAGCTTCATAACCTTTTTCGGCACGGGCTACCAGGTCCGCACGTGGCTCGCCGAAACCGGCGCGTCGCATCAAATGGGCGATCAGTGCAATCTCTTGTCTGGTGGGCATACTCGAATCTCCGAATATAGCGCCTGAGCGCAGTACAAACCGTACTGATGCGTAACGTCAGCGGGGAAAGATCAGCACGGTAAAAAGCAATTTGAGACATCGTAGGTTTGGCGCTTGAAAGTGTCAATGTCACAGGCTAAGAGTACGCTCAATTCTGGGGGGCAAAATTTAAATGGACTGCCCGATCGTGGTTCCCGTTTTTCGTTCCCGTTTGTGGTTCTTAAATGTAGAGTCATTCTGGCGGGGTCGGTATCTAACCGCTATACTCCGTCTCAATGTCGAAACGGATTGTATTTGTGCTTGCTCTGCTCTCGTTGGTCGTTCTCACGGCCTGCGGAACCGCAGCCACCTCCACCTCCCCGCCCCAAGCAACGGCTGTGCCAACTAGTGCTCCGGTTCCAACTATAGAAGCACTCGCCACGCAAACCAATCCCACAGAGACGCTAACAAAAGAACCACCGTCAGCCACCACACCTGACACGGCTGATATCAGCTCGGTTTTCATCCAACTGACTGATCCCCTGGACGAACCTCAGTTCTACTGCCTGGACGTTCCCGGATCCGGTACCTCCGTCAGATTGCAGGCCGCCCTCCAAGTCCACACTTGCAAACAGATTGAGACTGCCGAGGATGAACTTTTTGCCTTTGATTACCCCAGTCCGGGGCAGATATATATGGAAGCCTACGATCTGTGTATTGAGGCTGATGGAACCACATCTGGTTCCCAGATATTTTTCAGGCCCTGTTCAAACTCGCCAAACCAGATTTTCACAGTGGACTTTGACATAATCCGCCTTGGCGACGGCATCCATGACGGTTTGTGCGTGGCCGTAGACCCAGCTCCCGGCATCCCCACGGGAGGGCCAAGCCATCTGCGAAGAGACGTGACCCTTCAGCCCTGCAACCCACTGGACCCGGCAATTTCCCGGTGGATTTTTGGGTTGTTCGATTACTGATGGGCTACTACTGGTTAACTGCTGGAATAGCCCATTACAATTAAACTCGCTACCCCAACGTTTTGACATAATCAAGAAATGTTAATATTGTTGACTCGGTAAATCCTTTGTTATCAAAAACGAGCGGGTACGCTCAATAAAATTTCAGAAGTAGGTGGGAATTATGGTCAAGCAGGGTGTGATACCCGACGATTTGTCGAAACCATTTTGGGATGCCGCCAACGCAGGCAGATTGGAAATACAAAATTGCAGCGCCTGTAACCGGCTCCACAACCCCCCGGTGGCGGCCTGCACAAAATGTAAGTCTGGCGACAACATGGAATGGAAACTTATGAGTGGCAAGGGCAAGATCTACAACTACGGTGTGGTGTATGACTGCCCCGTTAGGTTGTTGCAACAGGACCAGCCATTCAACCTGGCAGTCATCACGCTGGATGAAGACTCTGGAATTCAGATGTACTCCCACCTGCCCGGCACCCCGATAGACGATGTCCCCGTTGGTGCCGCGGTGGAAGTGATTTTTGAAGAAACGGCCAACGGTCAGAAAGTTCCCGAATGGCGAGTGGTAAGCTAGCCTTTCCTGGATTTCATCACTAAATACCTCATTTAAAATCCGATACAGGTAATACCCGACACAGGTAATACCCCCACACAGGAGTTAATTATGGTCACAGAAAATGCTCCAGCTTCCATGTACCGAACAACCGAGGGGTTGGGAGTCTGGGAACATAAAGGCAAAGTAGCAGCCGTTGGTATTGGCCACTCGCCTACTACTCGCCGCTGGGACGGAACTGCCGAAAATACCATGGGAGCCAATAGCATCTTTGCGCTGCGACAGGCGATCGCGGATGCCGGCGTTGACCCAAGCCAGATTGATGGTCTGGTACTAGATCCCGTAACCACCACCGGAGCGCACTGGCCGGAAGGCGACCCGATCCCGATGGATGTGGTTAACGCCTACAACCAGACTGACGATCCTTTGGACGGCATTGCCAAGTTGAGCGCAGAGTGGATCCTGAAGAATATGCCGGAGCTGTCGAACGTTAAGTTCACCATGTACGGCCCCGGCTGCATGTCTCATGCCATCGTCGTTGCGGCTCAGGCCGTTGGCGAAGGTCGCACCCACACCTGTTTGGTGCTCAAGAGTTGGCACAACCTGGAAGGCCGTTACAACCAGGCCGGAATCAGTACCCAAGATACAGTCCCTGGCAGCTTCGCCATGGCTCCGGGTCGCACGCTCTGGGGCGCACCCGGCTCCTACGGTACAGCCCTCCAGTTTGCCGAGTATTGTCGCAAGTATGGTAAATCCCACGACATGATGGCCCCCTTTATGCAGAACTCCAGGCGCAATGGCCTGCTGTTCCCAGAGGGCTACTGGGCCCAACACAGGCCGGAGCAATTGACGGAAGAGGACTACCTAAACGCACGTTGGATTGCCAAACCGGCCAGCCTATTCGATAACGACATTCCAATCATGGTATCTGGCGCTTACTTGTTCACCACTGCCGAACGAGCCAAAGACATGAAGCAGAAGCCCGTTTATATCATCAACCACGCCTCCAGCCGTGGCGCCCAGCGCAGCATTCTGCCAACACTTGAAGAGGTTGAAACGGAAACTGCGGAAACTGGTCGCAAGATCTATGAAGGCGCTGGCATCACCGCCGCTGACCTATCATTTGAGAATATGTACGACGGCTTTTCGCTGTTTCACCAGTTCCATCTGGAAGGCCTCCGGTACCGGGGGATGCAGAACGGAGACGCGCTGGACTTCTACCAGAAAGACATCAGCATCGAGGGGCCGGACCCAGTCCTACCCAGCGGTGGCAACATCGGCAGCGGACGCAGCCGGTTCTGGATGCACACAGACTGTATCCAGCAGATACAGGGAAGGGCCGGAGCCCGCGCCCTGACCGGCGTGAAGCCTGAGATCGGCGTCTCGGGCGGTCCCATGCCTATGGGTGGCAACTTCACCGTGTGGAGCGCAACCCCGGACTAACCCAAGCAATTATCCCTTCCCCCTGTCAGGGGGAAGGGCAGTTCCGACCTATTCGGAGATTGAGGGCTGTTTGTGTGACCTTACAGCCCTAACGCACCCAAATTAAGGAGAGATGAACCCACTTGGCTATACTCATTAGTTTCGATATCGACGGCACTCTGGAGGTGGGTGATCCTCCTGGCGTACTGACCATGGAATTAGTCCGCAAGACCCAAGAAGCAGGGATAATCGTCGGCAGCTGCTCCGACCGTCCCATCAGCGGCCAACGAGCAATCTGGGAAAAGCATGGCATTGCATATGACTTTGCTGTTTCCAAACACCAACTGCCCGATGTTAAAGCCAAATTCGAGGCTGATGTCTACTATCACATAGGAGACCGAGAAGACCTCGACAGGCAATATGCGCTGGCCGCAGGATTTGAATTCTTCTGGCCAGACGAAGCTGTTTCAGAGCCCTGGCTCAAGTAATACAGGAAAATCCCAAAAAATGATTCAAGGCTGATCGATGACCATGCAGGCTGACAATCTGAACGGCAAACGTCGTAAAGACAAACCATTGGAGGGAGTCCGTGTCGTGGACTTCACGTGGGTCCGGGCAGGACCGTGGGCAGCCCGTTGGCTGGCCACCCTGGGCGCAGAGGTAATCAAGGTAGAGTGGCCGGAGAACATGGACATGCTCCGGCAGAACCGGTTCACCGTGCCTCCGGGCGTGGAGCCGGGACCAAACTCCACCGGCCAGTTTGCCGACACCAACGCCGGAAAGCTTGGTCTTTCGATCAACGTCCGTCACCCCAAGGGCCTGGACGCCATCAAAAGCCTGATTTCAGTCTCTGATGTGGTCATCGAGAATTTCAGTTCTCGCATCATGTCCCGTTGGGGCTTGGGCTACGAAGAACTTAAGAAGCTGAGACCGGACATTGTCTACGTTTCCATGGCCGGCTTTGGTCAGACGGGACGCCAGCATTATTTCGGAACCATGGGGCCGGCCGCCCAGGCGTTGTCAGGACTGACGCATCTGTCCGGCCTGCCCGGCGAACAACCCGCCGGTTGGGGCTGGTCTTACCTAGATGACACCGGCGGAATGTACGGCGCAATGTGCGCCCTGACCGCCCTCAAGCACCGCAATAACACTGGCCAGGGTCAGCACGTTGACCTGTCCCAGATGATTACCGGTATCACCCTCACCGGCTCGGCATTCTTGGACAAGTCGGTCAACGGACGCGAGTCACGGCGAGAAGGCTATCCCCCGGGTAACCGGACGGTCTGGCCTGGCGCTCCAGTGCTCAACAACTACCGTGGCCCCATTGCCGCGCCCCACAACGCCTACCGCACCCTGGGCGGCGGATATAACGATTGGTGCGTGATTGCCTGCCTTTCCGACGACGAATGGACGACTTTAGTCGGCGTATTAGGCAGCCCCGATTGGGCTAAAGACGCCAAATTCTCGGCTCTGGAAGGCCGCCTAGCCAACCAGGATGAGATGGACAAGGGCATAGAGGAATGGACCAGCACCCTGGCCAAGTACTCACTGGCTGATGTCTGTCAAGCTGCCGGTGTGCGGGCCATGCCGGTGCAAAGCTCTGAGGACCGTGTTGAGAACGACCCACAGCTTCGTCACCGGGGGATGTTCACCAAGGTGAATCACGCCATGCTGGGAGATTGGAAGTTCCAAGGCGCTCCCTTCCGACTGGACGGCAATAAAGTAGCCGTAAAAGGCCCGCCTCCAATGATTGGCGAACACACCTCTAGCATCATGGGTGACCTGTTGGGCATGAGCAACGCAGAATTGCTGGAAGGCTATGACGAAGGCGTGTTCTGGCCGGAAACCACACCCAAGTTCCCCTACGTTGAACAGGCCATCGAAGAGGCAAAAAATGACGTCAACTAATTCAGGAAATGATTTGCCAGGCCCCTTGGCCGGTGTGCGAGTCCTCGAACTGACCGGTGAGCACGCCCAATTCTGCGGCAAATTGATGGCCGACTTGGGCGCAGATGTGATCAAAATTGAACCACCGGGCGGACAAGAAACCCGCAATGTTGGCCCGTACCTAAACGACAAGGAACACCCGGAGCGTAGCCTCTACTTCTGGCATTACAACACCTCCAAACGTGGTGTGACTCTGGACATAACCCTGCCTGAGGGACAAGAGGTCTTCAAGAAACTGGCCGCTACGGCGACTCTGGTTCTAGAGAGCTTCCCGGCGGGTTACCTGCCAAGTATCGGTTTGGGGTATGAGGCACTATCAGAGAATAACCCGGGCCTGATAATGTGCTCGGTCACGCCCTTTGGGCAGGACGGCCCCTGGCGAGACTACAAGACGACCGACTTGCTGCACCTGGCAGCGGGCGGGCAGATGGCATCATCCGGTTATGACGTGGAAGACATACCCGATGCGCCCCCCATAGCGCCCGGCGGCGGCAACGCCTGGCACATCGTCAGCCACTACGCCTACATCGGAATTATGGGCGCTCTATATCACCGGGACTTCACCGGCGAGGGGCAATACATCGACGTTTCAGCCCACGAAGCCTGCTCACTGACCACCGAAGGCGCAATTGCCATCTATCTTTCAACCGGTGATGTAGTGCGCCGACATACCGGACGACACGCATCAGTGGATATGTCGCCTGGCATTCAGCATGCCACCAATGACGGTGGCTTTATTAATACGACCCGTTCGGGCAGCAACCTCACCCCGGCCAGGATCAAGATTCTGGCCTCGTGGATGGACGAGCACGGGCTGGCCCAAGACCTGTTGGATGAAAAGTACCAAGACCTGAAGGTGGTTGAAGAAGCGGGTCTGCATTTTGCCGACGTGCTGAAGAACTTCTTTGCCAACATGCCGCTGGTGGAAGCCTATGAGGGCGGACAGGAACTGAACTTCCCCTGGGGCGCAGTCCGCACCATGGAAGAGATAATGGGCGACCCACACCTACAAGACCGGGAATTCTTTGTGCCGGTGGAGCACCCGGAGTTGGGACAGGAGTTCACCTATCCTGGAGGGGCAGCCATCTACAACGCCTCGCCTTGGCGCATATCCCGTCGCGCACCGCTAATCGGTGAGCACAATCAAGAAATACTGGGCGGTGAGCTGGGCATTTCCAAGACTGGCTTGGAAGCGTTGCAGAAGACCGGGGCTATCTAGGCACCGGTCTTTTTAGACGCTGGGCTTCTCGAGCCGGATAAAGCGTCCGCCAATCAGCCATTCGGCGACGAACAGGTTCCCCTGGGCGTCCACCGCCAGACCGTGGGGGCTGTTGAACTTGCCCGTTTCGAGCAAGCTCGTCGGTATAACATTGCCCGCTGTGTCCTTGTTATTGGGCCAACCCTCAACATCGCAAACTTGGTCGTTGGCTCCCAGGTAACAGACAAACGCGTCGTCTTTCCCACAGATGGTCAGCCTGGCCCTAAGTTCGGCAATCATCAGTAGGTCTCCGTGGGTGACAAACCCGCTGGGAGTGGTCAGGAATTCGCTGCCAAACACCCTCTTGTACTGCCCCTCTAAGTCATAGACCTGCATTCGTCCGTTTGCTCGGTCTGCCACATACAGTTCATGAGGTGTGCTGCGCCGGCCGATGAAGATTGCGTGGGGGCAGGTAAACCTACCAGCCCATCCCTCCTCGCCGTTGATGCTGCTGATGTAGTTCCCGGATTTATCGTAACGGTGCACGTAGCTCTGACCATAGCCGTCGGCCACCCAAACATCGCCGTTGCCTCGGTGGCGTTCTTCGTTAACGGCCACCCAGGTTGGTGAGTACATGCCTTCTTGGTACACATCAAGGTTGGGCCGTGTCAGGCTGGCCAGCACGTTGCCTTCCAGGTCCATCTTCAGCACCTGACCTTTCGTCTCGCCAGCCGGATAGTCGTATCCGACGTCAGGGTGCCGTTTGCGGCCATTGTCGGCGATCCAGAGGAGTATTTACCACCCTCGTTAATTAACGTAATGCCGTGGGCTTCGCTGACGGCTATCGGGAAAGACCTTTAAAGCTTGGCGCGGCCCGTCCGGAGATGATTAGGCCACGTAGGTAGGCGTTGTACTTTTTGACGTTGCATTGGCCGGTGCCCAGCCGCAGACCCTTCTCAAATAGCTGGCCAAAGTTGATCGAAAGCGCGCCCCGTTTGGAGCCTTCATCCACGCCGCCCGGATCAGTGGGAACGTAGAGACCGGGGATGCCCAGCGCGCCGGTGGGATTGACCACGTCGATCACCTGGCTCAACACTATGTTCGGATCTTCGTCCTGCTCGCCGCCAACGGCAGATGAACCGGCGGTGGCCGCTTGGAAGCCAACGGCATCGATGTCCTTGTCTACTCCCTGGCCGCCGCTCATCTCTTTAATCTGCTGTACCGGATCGGCGGTGTCGAAGTTAATGGGAATACACCCAATTTCTGACGCTTTATCGAGGCGTTCTTGCACGTGGTCGATGACGTAGACCTCCGCTGCGCCGCGGATCAGGCAGCTTCTTCCCGCTTCATAACGCACCTCTATAAATTTATTTTGGCCAAATAAAAAGACCCGTTTACACAACTCATAAACGGGTCTTTTTATCAATCTAATACTGACTAAATTTAGTTAGTATCAACCATTCCGATAAATACCGCCTCCACTGAATGGCTGACTCTTAATCAGTAGGTTCTCGGTTAGATTCGGAGGCGGGTCACCAATTTTTAGGCATGAAAAAACCCCTTCAATCGAGGGGCCATGCCAAATGGATTCATGGGTTTAAGGGTGAAATCTCCACCTAATGGAAGGGACTATCACCGAGCATGATATCTTGTCTAACATATTTCGTAAATAAAATGGTCTGCATGAGAGTATTTAAACCTCTGGCCTCTACATTCCGAACGCAGTGCGCTATCACTGCGCTACATACCTGAATAAATCGTATTTCAATAACGTATGATTACATTCGGTGTCCCGAACGACGCGCGCTACCACCGGACCGTCCATATCCATCAGAATGTACGAACGAGCGGCCTCTCTAGCGTGAACCGAAGCTGAGTAATTGCGTACACGTC
>Ga0302139_10001541_pt1 | contig 11295 bp, 10 predicted proteins | sample CBN3_331_MG_FD_203104 | JGI IMG/M metagenome (GOLD analysis project Ga0302139, IMG submission 203104) | Marine microbial communities from Western Arctic Ocean, Canada - CBN3_33.1 | ecosystem: Environmental > Aquatic > Marine > Oceanic | place: Canada: Western Arctic Ocean | collected 2017-09-15 | reverse complement strand
AGATTATCGCAGAAAAATCCGGATTTTTTGAATTCCGCGGAAATGATAAGTTGGAGGTGGAAATTCCGCAAGAATTTAGTGATCCGAAGTTGGCAGAAGGATTGATAGCTGAGCTCGCCCCGCGGTCTCCGGCGAGCGGTAATGAAATTTTAGCTTGGACCGGCGGCACCTTTTATTCACGTGAAACTCCTGAGGCAGAAGAATATGTCAGTGAAGGTCAGCACATTGAAGAAGGAGCTGTTTTAGGTTTATTGGAGGTGATGAAAATGTTCAATCAGATAAGAGCAGAATTCCCAGGTACTATCCGTAAAATTTGTGTAGAAGCTGGTTCCGGAATCATAGTTTCCAGGGGGCAGTCACTTTTTCTGATCGATCCGGATGTACCACCGGTTACGGAAAGCGAAGAGGAAATCTTTAAAAAGCAGCAGGAGCAGACGACGTCCATCATGCAAAATATTTATCCCGCCAACTGACTTAGTGCATGATTCAATTTGAAGTAGAAGCAAACTGCGGAAATTCACGTGCTGGAACTCTGCAGACTCCGCACGGAAAAATACACACGCCAATTTTTATGCCTGTCGGCACGCTGGGCACAGTCAAAGGCATGACACCAGAGGAGGTAGCTGAAATAGGTGCTGAAATTATTTTAGGAAACACCTATCACCTGCATTTACGTCCCGGTGACGATCTGGTAAAAAAAATGGGGGGTTTGCATAAGTTTATGAATTGGCACGGACCGATATTGACAGACAGCGGTGGATTCCAGGTTTTTTCACTGGCCAAGCTACTGAAGCTCAATGAAGAAGGCGTTGAGATACGCAGTCATCTTGACGGTGCAAAAATCAAACTCACACCTGAAATTTCGATTGCAATTCAGCAAAACCTTGGTTCAACAATCATGATGTGCCTTGACGAATGTTTGGAACTACCTGCAACACGTATTGAAGTTGAACGTTCAATTGGACTTACTGCACGCTGGGCAAAACGCTGCAAAGAAGCACGGACAAAGTCCAGGGGAGTTTTTGGTGAACAGGCTTTGTTTGGGATATTTCAGGGCGGAGGTGAACTCGATTTACGTGAGCAAAGTTTGGAACAGATTGTTGAAATTGACTTTGACGGTTATGCGATCGGTGGATTGAGTGTTGGTGAATCAAAAGAGGAAATGTATCGCGTAGCCCATCACATCGTACCAAAAATGCCTGCAGAAAAACCAAGGTATTTGATGGGTGTCGGTGATCCTGAGGATTTGCTGGAAGGAATTGAAGCGGGAATTGATATGTTTGACTGCGTCATGCCCACTCGTAATGCCCGCAATGGTTCCCTATTTACTTCACGCGGAAAAATCAGCATCAAACAAAGTCGATTCCAGCAGGATCCGAAACCGCTTGATCCAGACTGTGCCTGCTCCACATGTCAGAATTATTCTCGAGCTTATTTACGTCACTTGTTTAAATCCAACGAGATACTAGGAGTACGTCTCAACACTTACCATAATCTTTCCTTTTACCTTTCACTTGTAAAAGGTGCCCGTGCAGCCATCAAGCAACAGCGTTTTGCAGCATTCAAAAAAGATTTCCTGGAAAAATATCGCAGCGGACTTGACGGAGATTAAGCATGTGCGGTCGATTTACCCAAACAGACAGTGAAGACAAAGTGATGAGCGGGTTCGATGTATTACAGTCAGAAATGATTCTGGAACCACGTTACAATATTTGTCCTTCTCAGAGAATTCCGGTCATAATTCAGCAGAATGGCTTGCGCACTCTTGAAATGCGGGAATGGGGCTTAATTCCTTTTTGGGCGAAAGAGCCTAATCCGATGATCAACGCACGAGCGGAAACTGCTGAGGAAAAACCTTCATTTCGGCATGCCTTCCGCAAGAGACGTTGCTTGATACCGGCATCCGGATTTTATGAATGGACGAAAGAGGGTAGCCAAAAACTACCTTATTTTATCCGCTTACAAAACGAAAGTCCCATGGCATTTGCGGGTTTGTGGGAAGAGTGGCTTTCCCCTGAAGGAGAGACTCGGCGAACCTGTGCTATTCTGACAATAGCCGCAAACTCTTTGATGCAAGAAATTCATCACCGTATGCCGGTCATTTTAACACCTTCAAGCGGTGCTATCTGGCTGGATCATTCCGGAACAGGAAGTTCTCCACGAAAACTCCTTCGCCCATTTCCCGCGGACAAAATGGAAGCATGGAGAGTTTCACGAAAAGTCAGCGTTCCATCGTTTGATAATCCCGATTGTCTTAAAAAACTGGATAAAACGGAATCCGTAGAAAAAAAGCCCAATCCTCCTGCAGTGCAGGCTTCTCTGTTTGATTAAAGTTCCTCTATAATTTTGACAGCATCTGCATGGGCGATACGCTGCAGACCGTTTGCTCCTGCCCCTTGAGGATCTGCCTCAAATTGATAAACCATCTTTTGCCGCAAAGGTCGGAAGCTGACAGTCAAGGCTGAAAATTTATCAAACATTTTGCTGTCTGTACAAGCTGACATTTTCACAAAAATAAAGTTCGGGGTGTTCAACTTTACAGTTGCTTCTATTTCCTGTTGCTCCTTCTTTCCAGAAAGATTGCCCGAAATTTTCAGTTTTGTACCCACCGCAATCTGACGGCTAGTGGTGATAATTAGTTTGGGGTTCTCTGAATTGAATTTCAGTTTTTCACGTAAAGAAATTAATGCCTCCAGACGTAACTTGTCAATATTCTGTAATTCACTCAGGATTAACTCAAAATTTGCGGCAGTAGTACAGATTTGGTCCACTTCCTTTATTTTCGTCATCCGTGACATTTCCCAGAGTAATTCCATTTCTGCTTGTGTCAGTTTATACTTTTCTGTCGTTGTTTTCTTCAACTGTGTCTGAGCAAATCCGTAAAGACGCTGCTTAAAACTATCAATTTGATCCTGATCAGAAGTGTAGTAGATGTTGAGATTACCTCTATCAGTATCCTCCCAAAAAGTAGGTCCAGAAAAAAGTAACCTGTTTGAAGTCATTTCTATAACTTGTGAAAAAGTTGCTTCCCCTAATACTTCCAGATCATCAAGGATGTCCTTTGCAATTCGATCAACAAAATTATCCATTCCTTCACGTTGATAGAATAAGGCTATTCCAAACTGCAGGACACGTACGCCGTTGTTGATCAGGATACCGCGAGCCATGTCCTCTTTATTGAAATCCGGAGGACTGTCAACCTGTAGCATTTCACTGAGCATTCCACTCTGAATTTCAATGTCCCAGCCGTCATGATAAATCTGCTCCAGAATTTTTTTCATTTCAGTAGCGATCACATCAACAATAAAATACATTGCAGGACTATTACTGCCATGTTTGAAAATTTCTACTCCATAAATACGCATATACATGAAACAGCGTTTTACGTGATCGATCCTTTTGTGCTCCACCAAATATTTGATAAAATTCCCATAATAAAATCCGAGGTTATAAAGATTCCGTGGCTCATTATTACGCACACCATGTTTTATGGCAAAACGCAGCAAAGTATTGAAACGGATGATAATAATGTCAACTAATTCAGTATTATTCTCTTCTATCGCAGTCAAACCCAGTTTTGCCATTTCACCCGCTATCATCGAAGACAAATCAAATTCACCTTGTTCCAGCAGCCGTATATAAACATTACCCAGTAGGCGGAAACATTTTTGTTCGTAGAAACTTTGGTTGCGTTCCATTTCCCCAAATTGCCCCACCATTGTTTTAAAAGAAATATCGGCGCGGACTTTTGGGGATACATTGAAAAAATCTGGAGCAATATCTTTTTTGAGACGGATATAATTTTGTATAGTCATGCTCATATCATGAACAATGTCTGCCTTTAATTCCTTGAAAGAGGAAAACTCAAGAATATCATCAAGTTGATTAAGTGCTTCAAATATTGAGTGCTGCTGATGTTCAACGATTTTTGGAATATGGGCCAAAGCACGGTTCCTCTTTGATGTGAGGGAGGTGATCTGAGCCATATTATTGTTATAAATACGGTAAATAATAGTAGTAGGTTTGGTTTGGCGCAGGATGTAGAAAACATAAGGGAAGGCGATTATTGAACAAATCGTCAGCAGGAAATGAGTATTGAAAATCCTGCTGGGTTCACGGATAAGTCCAATTTCTCCATAAATTTTGATTATCAGCGCATGTCCGCCGGAAACGATTAAAAACCAAATGTAGAGCAGACTCGGAATATTCTTCATGTAAATATCGATCAGCTTAGGGATACTTTGTGACGCAATCGAAATAACCAGAATAAGTGTGCCCAGAATCATGCCCAGCAGAGCCTGCCAGACTTCTGGGGCAAAACCAACATCGAGTTCATCGAATCCTCCAGGATTTATTCCGGAGAAGGATTCTACAAGTTCTGTATAAGGTGCAAAGAGGTATTTACCGAAAATTATGTCACTGATGACAATTACAAAGAGGATAAAAATAAATGAGGCAATAGAACGGCTGGCATCCGCGTAGGCAATCAACCGATAAAGGAATAAACTGAAAGATAAATTTGCACTCTTTTTATCTGTAAGTGCTTCCGAATTTACGGTAGAATCGTTTTCTGATTCAAGTACTGCGTTCATATAATTATATAATTTGCTACTGAATGAATTAAGTTTGTTTAATTATTTGGATTGCTGAATTACGCTCACACCCGGAAGTTCTTTTCCTTCCAAAAATTCAAGGGAAGCGCCACCTCCTGTAGAAATATGGGTAATACGGTCACTGAGTCCGAACTGTTGAATCGCAGCCGCGGAATCACCGCCGCCGATAATTGTGACAGTACCTTTGTCAGTTGCTTTAGCAAGACTTTGCGCGATCGCGAATGTACCTTTTGCAAAGGCTTCCATCTCAAAGACACCCATTGGACCATTCCAGAGTACAGTTCCGGAACGAAGTACAGCTTCGCAAAATATTTCAGCACTTTGCGGTCCAATGTCCAGGATCAGCCAGTTCCCTGGAACACCTTCATCTGCAGTTACTACACGTGTTTCAGCATTTTTATCAAAACGGTCTGCGATCACGGTATCAATCGGCAGCAGCAGTTCAACGCCTTTTTCCTGGGCCTTGTTTATCAGTTCATTTGCATAATCCAGCGAGTCTTCTTCCAGTAGAGAAGCACCGATTTTGTGTCCCTGTGCTTTCATAAAAGTGCAGGCCATGCCTCCACCGATGATCAAAGTTTGAACTTTGTCCAGCAGTTTTTCAATAACCTTAATTTTATCCGAAACTTTTGCGCCTCCCAGAATAGCGGCAAACGGTCTTTTCGGCTCAGAAATAGCGCTGCCTAAAAACTGCAGTTCCTTACGTATCAAATATCCAACCGCGGATTCTGCAATAAATTCCGTAACTCCGGCAGTTGATGCATGAGCTCGATGAGCAGTTCCGAATGCATCATTGACATACACATCACCGAGTTTTCCCAACTCTTTGCAAAATTCAGTTTCATTCTTAGTTTCTGCTTTGTGAAAACGCAAATTTTCCAGTAAAACCACCTCGCCATTTTGCATGCTGTTGACCAGAGTTTCGACTTCATGGCCGATGCAATCCGGAGCTAAAATCACCTTTTGTCCGAGAAGCCCTGAAAGTTCTTCAGCGACAGGTTTTAAACTCATCTTTTCAACCCTCTCACCTCCAGGGCGTCCCAAATGTGACATCAGGACTGCTTTTCCATCTTGTTCAACAATATGGCGAATTGTTGGCAAAGCACCGGTGATTCGTCCGTTATCCGTAATTATAAGCTCATCATTCAACGGAACATTAAAGTCTACACGTGTCAAGACTCGCCGGCCCTCAAGTGTTAAATCTTCAATGAATTGTTTGTCGATCATGCTCACTATCTTCGTTTCCCAAATTGAAAGGATGATTCAAAATTCTTGATCTTGGCGGTACTATATCATTTCAAGAGAAATTACTTAAAAGTTTACTCCATAAGATTACAATTGTTTGGTCTGCTCTCGCAAGACAGATTTGCGAATTTTTCCAGTGGAAGTTTTAGGCAGTTCACTAAATACAATATTTTTTGGAATTTTAAATCCGGAAAGCTTTGTCCTACAAAACTCAATTACATCTGTTTCATTGAGTGAACCAGCTGATTTCAGCACCACAAAAGCGCAGGGAGTTTCACCCCACTTTTCATCGGCACGAGCCACCACAGCAGCTTCCAGAATATCCTCATGCTGGTAAAGTACGTTTTCAATTTCGACACTGCTGATATTTTCACCACCGGAAATAATGATGTCTTTGCTGCGGTCTTTCAACTCAATGTAACCATCCGGATGCAGTACGCCTAGATCACCGGAATGGAACCAACCTCCCGTAAATGCTTTCTCAGTTTCTTCAGGATTTTTGAGGTAGCCTTTCATCACGATATTGCCCTGCATCAGGATTTCACCCATTGTTTCACCGTCTGCCGGAACAGGTTTCATGGTTTCCGGATCGGCAACTGTCAAGCCCTCGAGCACGTGATAGCGTACGCCTTGCCGGCCTTTTAATTGTGCCTGTGTTGATTTGTCCTTTTGCGACCAATCCTCCTGCCACTCACATACCACAGACGGACCGTAAACTTCAGTTAACCCGTAAACATGCGTCACATTAAATCCAGCCTCTTCCATACTGGCAATCACTGTTGGCGGCGGAGGCGCTGCGGCGGTCATCATTTCAACCCTGTGAGGCAGTTCACGCTGTTCTTCTTCAGGTGCAGAAGCAATCATATTCATCACAATCGGTGCACCACACAGATGAGTCACGCGGTGTTCGGCAATTGAGTCGAATATATTTTTAGCGGTTACTTTACGCAGGCAAACATGAGTTCCGGCAAGCAGCGTGACTGTCCATGGGAAACACCAACCGTTGCAATGAAACATAGGCAGAGTCCAGAGGTATACTGGCCGGTGCGGCATTTCCCATGCTAAAACATTTCCGGTTGACAGCAGATATGCTCCGCGGGTGTGGTATACCACGCCTTTTGGAATACCGGTTGTTCCTGAAGTGTAATTTAGTGAAACAGCCTGCCAATCATCTTCAGGCAAAACTGCTTCAAAATTCGGGTTACCTTCTGCCAAAAAGTCTTCATATTCTAACTCGCCTAAAAATTCTCCTGACTCGGTTTCCGGATCATCAATGTCAATCACCAGAATTTTACGTTTCACTTTAGCTAAAGTTTCCTTGATCAGAGGAGAAAATTCACGGTCTGTCAGCAAAACCTTTGTTTCCGCATGTTCAAAAATATTAGCCAGTGTTTCTGCTTCGAGTCTGATATTAAGCGTGTTCAATACCGCGCCTGTCATCAGCACCCCAAAATGTGCTTCAAAAATAGCCGGAATATTCGGTGCCAGAACCGATACCGTATCTCCCTTCCCAATGCCTCTTTTTGACAAAGCAGAAGCTAGTTTGCAGCAGCGCTTGTATGTTTCCACCCAAGTCCAGCTTCGGTTTCCATGAATTACCGAGGTTCGTTGAGGATGGACAAAAGCGGTTCTAGTTAGAAAAGTAATTGGCGACAGCGGAGTATAATTTGCCGAATTTTGCGGGAGACCTGTTTCAAAATGATTGGACATGATTTTTCTTTCAGCAACCTGCGTTTTGTAGGATTTAAGACATATTAACAGATTACACTATAAAAAAATGAAAGAGGATTGTCAAAGAGGACGTCACTCTTAAAAAAATAATTTGAATAATATTTTGGAAATACTATAATTGCTGTGCCTTAAACAAATCCAGCTTTCTTTGATAATTGATTTTACAACTTAAGAACTTACGTGTAAGAATAGGCACTTTACTCATCATCTATAAGGAATAAACATGGGACTTTTGACTACAACCATCGGTGCTTATCCGAAACCGGAATATGTAAAACTACCGGATTGGTTCGGCAACCTCGACACAGCTGATCCGACACGCGGTTGGGCGGCAGCAAAGGAAGCTATGGGACAGGACGCAGAATCTATCATCAAACGCGGGACTCATGAAGCAGTCACTGATCAGGTAAATGCTGGAATTGATATTCCGACTGATGGTGAAATAGCCCGTGAAAATTATATCCACTACCACTGCCGCCACCTAGAAGGAATGGATTTTGAGAATCTTAGCGAAAAAACTTTGCGTACCGGAAATTATTCATCTTTCCTGCCAACCGTGCGTGGACCAGTCAAACCACGGGATTTGTTTTTAGTTGACGATTGGAAACGCGCGCAGTCAGCCACAGACAAGCCGGTTAAAATTACTATGCCCGGACCATTAACAGTCGCTGATACTGTAGTTGATGAATATTACGGCAATCAAAAAGATTTTGGGAAAGCAATTGCGGAAGCACTCAATCAAGAAGTTCTTAGTCTCGCAAAAGCCGGTTGTAAATATATTCAAATCGATGAACCGCTCTTTGCACGTTATCCGGAACGCGCGCTTGAATTTGGCATTGAAAATCTGGAACGCGCTTTTCAGAACTGTCCGGAAGGAGTTACCAGAACTTCACACATGTGTTGCGGATATCCTGATAAGATTGATGCGGTTGATTATCCAAAAGCTCCTCGAGAATCTTATTTCCAAATTGCGGATGCCATGGAAGCCTCATCAGTGATGGCGGTTTCTCTGGAAGATGCGCACCGTTACAATGATTTGAGTTTGCTTGAACATTTTAAAACAACCACGATAATATTCGGAGTAGTTGCAATTGCAAAAAGTAACGTTGAAGCGGTTGAAGAAATCCGGAAACGTTTGCTGGATGCACTTGAACACATTGACGCGGAACGTCTGATTGCCGGACCCGATTGCGGATTGGGGATTTTAGGACGTGAACTGGCAATTCATAAAATGCGTAACCTGAGCGAAGCCGCTCACTCGCTTGAAACATAAGTCAGCAGATGCTTTTACAAAAAACAATTAGTGTTGGTGAGTTGAAATTAGGCAACGAAAAACCTTTCGTGCTCGTCGGCGGAATTAATGTGATTGAATCCGAAAGCATGGCTTTGAAAGTTGCGGAAACTTTCTGCTCCATTACGGAGCGCCTCGGAATTCCCTATATTTTTAAAGCTTCTTTCGACAAGGCAAACCGTTCTTCAATCGATTCATTCCGGGGTCCGGGACTGGAAAAAGGATTGCGGATTCTGGAAAAAATAAAAGCCGAATTTAAGGTGCCGATTCTGACTGACATTCATGAAGCGGAACAGGCTGCACTCGCCGCAGAAGTCGCGGATGTTTTGCAGCTTCCGGCGTTTCTCTCGCGTCAAACTGATTTAGTGGTTGCTTTGGCGAAAACAAAGGCGGTCATAAATATCAAAAAAGCACAGTTTCTTGCACCGCAGGAAATGGGAAATATTATTACAAAATGTGAAAATTCCGGCAACGATCAGCTCATTCTGTGCGAGCGTGGTTCGAGTTTTGGTTACAATAATTTAGTGGTTGATATGCTCGGATTTTCGGTACTGAAAGATTTTGCTTATCCTGTACTGTTTGACGTAACTCACGCGCTGCAACGTCCAGGAGGCTTGGGTGACGCAGCGGCGGGGCGGCGTGAATCTGTGCGTGAACTGGCGCTGGCGGGATTGTCACAAAAAATTGCAGGACTCTTTCTGGAAGCACATCCGGAACCTGAAAAAGCACTTTGTGATGGTCCCTGTGCACTTCGGCTGAATCAGCTCGAAGCATTTTTGCGGCAAATGAAAGCGATGGATGATTTGGTAAAATCTTTTGATCCACTCGATACAGCCTAAAGGCTTAACCTTTAATGTAAAACTACTTTATGACTCAAAAATTTCAGGGTAAATGTCACTGCGGAGCCGTCCGCTTTTCTTATCAAGGTGAGAAAATCAGCAAGGGAATTCGCTGCAATTGTTCAATCTGTGTCCGAAAAGGTGCATTAATGACGACAGAAGCAATTGCGCCGGAAGATTTTACAATTGACATAGAGGAGGGTGCTTTAGGGCTTTATGAATTCGGCACAAAAACAGCGAAACATTATTTTTGCAAAAAATGCGGAATTTATACTTTTCATCAAACTTTACGGCAACCAGGTTTTTACAAAGCAAACATCGGTTGTCTTGAAGGAGTTGATTCGTCTGCACTTGAAGTGATCAATTTTGATGGTAAAAATTTACTCTGAACCTTTGATACTGAAAGGTTGAGAGTTATATTTTGACTGTTCTGTGAATAGTTAGCGCTTAAACGTTGACATCACAACGTTATAACGTTATAATGTCATTAAACTTACAACATAAACGCATGAGCAAGATCTATGTCTGCACTAACTAAAAGATCAACAGTCTATTTCGACCCTTCGATTCACAATATTTTAAAAGTGAAATCACTGGAATCATCTCGCTCGATCTCAGACCTTGTAAATGAGGCCCTGCTTCATGAACTTTCAGAAGATGCCGATGACCTTGAAGCTTTCGAACAAAGGGCTGTTGAGCCGTCCATTTCCTTTGAAGTCTTGGTGAAAAGTCTAAAGGCTGATGGGAAAATATAAGCTTCAAATAAAAAAGTCTGCAGAGAAAGAACTGAGGAAAATCCCGAAAAGAGAACTGATTAAAATCATCAATAAAATTCAGAACCTTTCAGAAGATCCACATCCAGTGGGAAGTATAAAACTTTCAAATCAGGAAAAATACAGGCTGCGTATAGGAAATTACCGTGTCCTATACAAAGTTGAAGACAATATCTTAACAATATTCATAATTAAAGTTGGACACAGAAAAGATATTTACCGTTAACCGTATATTCAAATTTTAAAGCGTCTTGTCTTAACTGAGTAAAAGATCTTCACTAAAATTGATACTTTTGCGGAATCGAAAGTGACATCATTATTGAGTTGCCCTGCGTACCAAATCAAAAGCCATACGTTCTGCCTCCCGCATGGTTTCTTCCACATCAATTGTTTTGAACTGATAATTTTCCAGCAGCACCTGACCGTTGACCATTACAGTTTTTACATCAGCAGCTTGTGCTGAATAGGCCAGCGATGAAACCGGATTATGCCGTGGGAAATAGTGCGGTTTGCTCGTGTCCAGTAAAATCAAATCAGCTCGTTTGCCGACCTCAAGTGAGCCTATTTCATTTTCCATTCCCAGCGCTTTTGCGCCATTGATCGTTGCCATCCGCAGTACCTCAGTGGCCGGAACGGATTCCGCATCTTCGGTTACGGCTTTGTTGACGAGTGCAGCAAGGTGCATTTCTTCAAACAAGTTAACATTGTTGTTACTGGCGGAACCGTCTGTGCCGAGCGCCACGTTGATACCTTTTTTCATTATAGCGTCAATCGGAGCAAAGCCGTTGGCCAGTTTCATATTG
>Ga0302139_10001528_pt1 | contig 11331 bp, 9 predicted proteins | sample CBN3_331_MG_FD_203104 | JGI IMG/M metagenome (GOLD analysis project Ga0302139, IMG submission 203104) | Marine microbial communities from Western Arctic Ocean, Canada - CBN3_33.1 | ecosystem: Environmental > Aquatic > Marine > Oceanic | place: Canada: Western Arctic Ocean | collected 2017-09-15 | reverse complement strand
ATCGCCCGGATCCGCTGATCCGCTGATCCGCTGATCCGCTGATCCGCTGATCCGCTGATCCGGTGGCTGACGCGGCTCAATTTCCGGATTTGCAGGAGGCGTGTTATACTTCCTCATGCTCCCGAGGCCGTGCTGCGGTATCGCTGGGAGTGCCGATGGACTGTGGATGGTGTAGATCCGCAAAGGACAATGAACGGCTGAATAATTCTGGCCAAGACGAAGAGGCGAGTGAAGCGATGAAAAGAAGTGCGACGATGACAGGCCTGCTGATCCTGCTGGGTGCAGGAGTGCTTCTGCAAGGAAGCGCCAACCCCGGTGGATGGAAGACGGGCCACACTTTTCCGGCGGGGCCACAGATCGTCTGTGACGCGCCGTTAGCGGAGTGGGGCGAACTGATCAAGGGATCGCCATTCCAACATGTCTTCGAGATCAAGAATCCTGGAGATCAAGTGTTGATCATCCAGAAGGTCAACGGCACCTGAGGATGCCTGGTCGCCGATCATGACGACCAGATCCCCCCCGGTGGGGTGGGAACCGTGACCGTGACACTCGACGCGAAGAAAGCTCGTGGAAAGAACATCACCAAGACAGTGACCGTCTTCTCGAATGATCCTGAAAACCCCGAGTACAAGCTCAGTATCAAGGGAACCATCCTGGAGATTCTAGAGACCCGGCCGCTGGCCCTGAAACTGCAAGGTCTGGCCGGAGGCGAACTCTCCAGTTCCTTCACCTTCACTGCGGGTTCCCCTCTCGATGTAGAGATCGTCGAGATCAAGTCGCGCGGATCGTTGCTGGATATCGGCGAACTGGAGGAAGTGAAGGTGGGTCGGGAATGGAACCTGTCCCTCACTGCCAAGGCCAATACTCGACCGGCGTTGATCAAGGAAAAGCTTGTGATAGAGGTCCTGACCAGTGACGGTGAGGAACGAACCCTTGATTTCCTGGTTCAAGTCGATCATCGCCCTCGGATCGTGCTCCAACCGAAACAAAATCTGAAGTTCCTTAACCGAGAGACGAGCAAGTTACTCGGTGGAGGGGAGCCGTTGGAGAAGAGCATCCTGGTGACCGGGGGAGATAAGACCATCGAGTTCGAGGTGACCGGAGTTCAACTCGATCCAAAGATTGCCGATGCGTTCCAGACCAGGATCGAGGTTGTCTCTCCAAAGAAGAGCTATCGGGTCTGGGTCACCTTGTCGGAGTATCAGAGTAAGCCCACGGTGCTGGGAAAACTGAAGATTCAGACCAATGACGAGGTTCGCAGCGAGATCTCGGTCTGGGTGATGGGGCAATTCCGCCAAGCGGGCAAGAAAACGAGCCGCTGAATCTCCGAGGCGCTGAATCGCAGTGAAGTTTGGTGATGGCAAGAACGCCGGGGAACCTGATCAGGTTCCCCGGCGTTCTTTTTATAGAGGAGTGTCGTTCCGGCCCACTCACCCACAGGTCGATGACGAAGATCAAACCGCATCGATCGCTAGTGCCTGGGGAGACGTGTCAGACCTGTCTCTCCTGTCTCGCCTGTTCATGGTGTCGCGCGACAATCGCCAAACCTGTCAGTTTTTGTTTTTACTGTCCAGTGTTCACCCGGTGCAGGATAATCTAACAGGTCTCGAAGTTCTGGTTCATCCGGGGATGCCAGAGTTTGAGTTTATCGAAACGACTATTCGGTAACTATCTACCGATTCATTTGGAGCACCCATGTTACACCTGAGGCCGATACTGAGGCCGATACTGAGGCCCATACTGAGGCCCATACTAGGAGCCACTCCACTGGTGATGGTGATCAATTCCCTGCTGTGGGTCTCGATCAGCTGGGGTCAGCAGGTCCCATTCAACAGCCCGATTCCGACCGCCACCGGCATCTCGATCCGCGATTCGGCCACCGCCGATATCGATGGCGACGGAATTCTAGATTTGATCGCACTCAATGGCCAGGGGGTCATCACCATCAGCTTTGGATTTGGAACCGGTGCTCATGGGAACCGGGTGCGGATCGATCCAGGTGCAGGAGTCGACGGGTTGGTCCGCTCGCTCGACGTGGGGGATCTCGATGGAGATGGCGACATGGACATCGCGATGGCGTGGGCGACTCCGAGCGATCCTGGTGGATACATCTCGGTCTACATCAATGGAGGTGGGGTGCTGGGTCCGCGCCTCGACATCCCGCTCGATAGCCAGGTGAATCGGACTCCTTTTGATCTTCAACTTTGCGATGTGAATGGGGATGGGCGAGACGATATCGTCTGCTGCACCAATGTACTCAATCTCATCATGCAACCGGCTTCCTTGACAGTGATTCGATCACTGGGAGCCGTCAGCGGTGGAGGAGTTCTGTTCTCTGCTCCTTCACATACCGAGTTTTCCTCGCTGGCCACGGATGTTCTCGCACATGATCTGGACGACGATGGCGATCTCGATGCTGTGATGGCCTGTCGAGATGGAAACATGTTCGTGTGCTTGGAGAACGATGGAACCGGCGCCTTCACCGTGGCCTCTTCGATTTTCTTTCCGCTGTTACCTCACCCATACTCGGTCGTAGCCGATGACTTCAACGGTGACGGTATTCAGGACGTGGTGCTGGGGACCTGGATGACCAAGTCACTGATCTTGCTCGAAGGAAACGGAACTCTCGGATTCCTCGAGGGAGATGAGATTCCACTGGGAGTGTTTGGGTGGGGACTGATGCAACGGATCGGTATGGCGGATATGGATGGAGATGGCTTTCAGGATATCATCGCTCCATTCTCTGGAGGGGTGGTCGCTACCCGCTTCAACGAGGGCGATGCGAGATTCCTCGATGAATCCGCGTTCTTCAGTTACCAGGGGCCGCTCGAGGTTCGCTTTGCCGACCTCGACGCCGATGGAGTGGTCGATCTGTGGATGGATCACAGCGATCTCGAAGTGATCACGGCATTCTGTGGACCGCAAAATATCAGTGGTTACTTCCATCTTGAACCGCAGAGAGTGGCTGCCGGGCTACCGGCGCTGATCCCGCTGCAGGTGGCTGCCAACCGTGCCATCGAAGCCTATGACGTGGCGATCGAACTGGATCGTAGCCTGCTCACTCCGACCGGATTGACCCCCTCTGCCGAGGTGATGGCGGCGACCGGGCCCGCCGGCCCCGCCTTGTGGGTGGTGGATCTTGGCAGCGCTCCCACCGATCGGGTCCTGTTGAATTGCGATCTGGGGCTCCCGTCCGGCTTTGGCCTGGGAGCGGGAGTGGTGCTGGATTGCGCCGATTTACAGGTCGAGGTGGCGCTGGTTCCCAACCCGCTGCAAACCGCCGTCGCTCCGATCGGGATCAATGGCACCTCCACTGCCCTGATGAGGCTCTCTGGCGGAGTCATGGTGCAGGCGTCACTCTCCGCAGCGCTGATCGATATCGAGATCCCGGTGCCGTTTCTCCGCGGAGATGCCAATGACAATGGCGTCGTGAACATCGCAGATGCTGTGGTGATCTTGCGCCGGATGTTCGGCATCGATCCTCCAGGAACTTGCCTGGCGGCTGAAGACGCCGACGGCGATGGGGGCACCGACATCGGCGATGCGGTTCGAGTGGTGACCTACCTCTTTAGCCTCGGGGATCCTCCTGCAATGCCTTATCCCGCCTGTGATCTGGCTCCCGATCCACTGATCTTGCCCTGTACTCCTCGAATCAGTTGTCCTTGATCGTCCACCACTGATCGTCCACCACTGATCGTCCACCACTGATCGTCCACCACTGATCGTCCACCACTGATCGTCAGTGCTGCGAGGAATGAGGTTGTTGGAGCCGTTGAGGAGAGGCTGGAGCGAAGTTTCTCGCAACCCGAGCCAACTTCTTCTACCACCTCCAGGGCGGATCCGACGATTCCAATAGAAGGCCTTCAGCGATTCGTGGCTTGTCGACCGGGGTCGTTGCGACTCGACGTCTGAAGACGCGGAAAGCAGGGGCAAAATGCCTCGTGCAGAGGCTCTGGACGTCGATCCACCTGGGTCCGATAGATCGACAAACAGCGATCCTCTTCGATGCTTCTCTGACCATTGCCGTAGGCTACTTCCTTGCGGTTCCTGAGCTGGTGTGGCGCTGCTGGGTGAGCCTGCTGGTGGGGTGGGTTTGGAATTGGCGCAGTCTCAGCGCAGGTGCTTGTGGTGGACTGTCCGGATCCGCCTCTTCCTGCAGATTCAACTGGAGGAGAGATCGCTGGAGGATCTTTTCGACCTCCGTTCACTCCAGTGGTTTAAAAGATGAAACTGACCCGCCAGAATTGAAGTAACCCCTGTTCGATCGTGAGCGATCGAACAGGGGTTATCGTCTGGTAAGCACTGACGTCGCCAGGGATGGGGCCTAGCCTCGGAGAGCAACTCCGGCCATGCGGACGACGCGAGCGGCCAGTTCTTCGGGTTCAAAGGGCTTCGGAAGGATGTCATCGGCACCCAGCAAGCGAGCCCGATCGAGTTCGATGTCCTCCATTGCAGAGACCACCAGAATCTTGGTCAGGTTCAGATCGGGAGCGAGACGAACGTATTCGATGACATCAAATCCACCGAGGCCGGGCATCCGAAGATCGAGGGTCATGACGCACGGCAGGTGCTCACGAAGCAGCGATCCGGCGGAGAATCCGTCCTGGGCAAGGTACACATCGAAGTTGTGCTTCCGCAGTACGCGCTCGATGGCTTGCGCCACCAGCACATCGTCCTCGACCACGAGTACTCTGCGAGCCAGGTGCAGGAACTCTCGTGGAATCGGAATGTTGTTTTCTCTGAGAAAGGTCACGAAGTTATTGACCTCTACGCGATTGTCACCACGTCCGGGGAGTTGATAAGCTCTCAGTTGTCCCCGCTGGATCCAGCGAATTACTGTGCGGAAGTTGACTCCGCAGTAGTTGGCGATCTCACCAGTAGTGAGCGTCCTCTTGTCATTCATCCCACACTCCTCGCTACTCTCACCTGAACCGCAACCGGATGCATTGGTTACAGGATCGAAACTCTTCTTGCTGTGATTTTGTGCGCCGTAACGAAGCGGTCTGAAAAGGAAGAGAAGGCGGACCTTCGCATCGTTTGTTACTACTCCGTGTATGTTTCCTTTTGTCTATTGTAATGACTTGTATTTTATTGTCAACTGTCTGGACTGACAAAGCGATCCCGCGTTGATTCCACCTATATTGGAGATTAGAGGCATATTTCAGCATCTCAGTCGATTTGGACAGTACGACCATGGCTTTACGTTCGGCGGTGTTTGACTATTATTGTAAACCCTCGCTCTGGAGCCCAGGCGGCTCCAGAGCGAGGGGAAGGGCCTCGATGATATGGGCGGCAGGATTGTCGGGATCAGGGGCAGCCAGGCGATCCTGGGCACTCCAGGGCGTCTGCTGTGGGATCGTCGCCACAGGTCAGTCCGGGCGCAGGAGGCTGAGATCCGCCGCTGTACAGGTAGAGCAGCAGTAACAACGGGTCGCTGATATCGAGCGTACCGTCGTCATTGGTGTCCTGGGCGTCCTGGCACGAAGAGGTGACTTGCCCGAACACGGCACCGAGACTGAACATGACATCGGAGACGTCGAGGTTTGAATCGGCGTTGGAATCTCCGCGAATGAATCGGTCGGGAGGAATGCAGGTCAGTTCGCAACTCAGTTCTGGCAGAGCTTCACCGCAGACGGTGGTTCCACCGAGGAGAATCAGGCTGGGGACATTTGCCGCCAGCGTCACGATGGTCGAGGTGGCATCCGCTGTGATCGGGTGATCGACTCCATCGACGGTCAACTGCAGCGAACTGTAGGCCTCTCCATTCAACCAGCTCAGCGTAGCTTGGCAGGTGTAATGGTCGACCGAACAGATCAGATCCGAGGTCGGCACGGGGACCGGCAGTGGATCGACCAGGATTTCACAACAGGTGGGTCCGGTCGTTGGCGGCGCACCGTTATTGATGGGCTCGACGCAGATGACCTGGGTGCCTTCACTGAGGGTGGTGGGCCAGTTGGTCGCATCTCCCGGCAGAACGGCAGCCAGAGTCATGTTGGCCGCATCGGGACCGACCGAGATCTGAACCTCATCGACATTGCCACTGAGGGCCCAACTCAGCTGGTAACTGTTGGTGCAGAAGTCCGTCAGGCTGCAGAGCAAATCGGTGGCAGGGGCCGGAGGTGGAGCGATACAGGTCAGTTCACAACTGACTGGAGGCAGCACGATTCCGCAATTGGTGGTGGCCACCAGCGCAACAGTGGTCGTCACATCTTGGTCCAGTGCCAGCAGCGCTGAGGTCGCATTGGCCGAGATTCCTTGGTCGACCCCATTCGAAGTCAACTGGAGCGAGGTGTAACTTTCTCCATTGATCCAGTTCACCGAAGCCGTGCAGGTTTCATGGTCGAGGGTGCAGGAGAAAAAGGTGGTGGGGACAGGATCGGGAATCGGATCCACGACCACCTCGCAGCAGGTCGGCCCGTTGGCGGGGGACATGCCATTGTTGAGTGGCTCCACACAGATGGTGGGGGTCCCTGGAAGATTGATGATCGTGGTCCAACTGGTCGAACTTCCCGGAAGGGAAGCCATCGGTGCCATGTTGGTGGGATCCGATCCCAACGAGATCAACACGGCATCGACACCGCCAGAGAGGGTCCAGGTCACACCGTAAGTGTTGGTGCAAGGATCGATCAGGCTGCACACCAGTTCGGTCGCCGCAGCAGGGCGCTGATCGTGCCAGATGGCACCCAGATCTGGCAATGTGTCATCGGGGTCGGGGGAAGAGAGCGCAGAACCGGCATCGATGCAGAGCGAATTCGGTAGTAACGAGTAATCGCGCAGCGCCGGGTCGGTGAACCCAGGATCGCCATTGAGGACCACCGTTCCGGGGTATCCCCCCCGCACGTTGCAGTGGTCGATGGTCGCAGGGTTCGGGATGCTGATCTCGGCGGTGCCGGCAGGATTCCAGAAGATGGAATGGCTGGCGATGACGGTCGAGACGATGGTTCCGGTAGGATTGGTCGGAAGGTAGATGCCAGCGGAGCCTTGTAGCGCATTGTTGTTGGCGAGTGTCATGTGATTGAGGTTGATGCTGCTCGAGTTGAGGGTCGAGGCGATGGCCCCTCCCTGAGAAGTGGCGAAATTGTTGGCAATGACACTTCTTTGGAGGATCACCGAACTTCCATCGATACCGATGGCGGCACCATGCCCCGCCACATTATCGAAGAAGTTAGAGGACACGATATTGGACGGGCTCTGGAACAGAGTCACTGCACCACCGATGAGGGTCGCCTGATTGTTGGTGAATTGGCAATCAAAGATCTGAATTGCGGTGGCCTTGGCATCGATGGCACCCCCGATCAGAGAATCGTTGTTATCAAAGGTGCTGTTGAGGACGTCTGCTCCGATGCAACCGTCCAGAGTCAAACCGCCTCCTGCAGTCTGTGCGTTGTTACCGGTGAAGGAGCAGCCATTGACGATGACGGCACTGACATCGAGGAGGTAAGCTCCTGCTCCTTCGAGGCCGTTATTACCGGTGAAACTGAGCCCGAAGAGGTTCAGGGCGATACTTCCCGAAGCATGGAGGCCAGCACCGAGTTGTGCGGTGTTGGAGGAGAAGGTGCAGTTGACCAGGGTGGGGGAGGATCCCGTGATCAGGATTCCTCCGCCTCTGGAAAAAGTTCCGGCTGCGTCGGTGATGATTTTTCCGATTCCAGCGGTCAGGGTGAATCCATCGATCACTGCCAGCGGAGACTCTCCCTGTTCAAAGACGAGCACCGAGCCATCGCTGGGACCGCGAGTCAGGCTGCTGCCATTGATGATCGTCTGGGCGGCACCTCCGGTGGAGCGAAGGGTGATGCTCTTGCCCGCGAAGGTCAGGTTCTCGAAGTAGGTCCCAGGAGCCACGAGTACCGTATCGAGCAGATTGGACGAGTCTATGGCACCCTGGATGGTACTGAACTGGTCAGGAACATGAAGGTCAGCAGCGATGAGGCTGTTGGGGTGGGGTAGGCCGAAACCGACTATCAGAGCCATGATGAGTGCGAATCGAGAGTGGAACACGGATCTCCTCCTCTGAAGAATGCTGATCGAGAGTGCAAGATGGAGCACTGGGTATCTCTATTGGAAGCCCTTATGCCATTTACTTTACTGTCGTATTGTACTGCTAACAAATGCTGTTTGAACCATCGGGAATGACAATTACTGTAATTTTTGTCTATCCTGCCTAATTGCCGCATAGATTGCTGATATGCACATTTGGCTATGCGGGCACCAAGAATGTCAATATAGACAAAATGCCTAACATGGCTACAATCGGCGTTACCTTTCCTTTCCATTTGAGCACCATCTCAGGCCTTACATTTGAATCGACTCGATCAGTACCTCGGGCTACGGCTCGCGGTGCGCAATGAAATCATGGGCAATAGCCCTGAGGAGGACCCGATGCCGAGTTCTACAAGCTTCATCAGTAAATTCCTGCTGATGGCCGTATTCACCGCACTTATCGGTGGTTGTTTTGGCCGAAGCACGAAGATCATGGCCCCCACGGCACTCAGTTATCCGACTGCAGAATGGGTCGTGACGGTCGGTGAACCGGTAAATATTCCCGCCCCGCTGGTCGAGGGCGATGCACCCGATCTGTGGATCGTGACTCCCGAGTTGCCGCTCGGGCTGACTCTCGATTCGAAGAGCGGAATCATCTCCGGAACCCCCGGAGAGAGCTGCCCATCGGCATTCTTCACCATTACTGCATCCAACTACGGTGGCGAGGTTTCGGTGGGACTGGAGATCCGGGTGCTTCCCGAGTCGCCGTGCGACCTGGCGTATTCACTCGACTCGGTGCAGATTCTCGCCTTTACCGCTTTTCCGACCCTGACTCCCACTCTCGGATGTGGACCATCGAGTGACTACTCGGTGGATCCTGCACTGCCCGAGGGGGTTCTGCTCGATCCCCACAGTGGAGTCCTCAGCGGAACGCCGATCGTCAGCCAGGATGCGACCTTGCACCAACTGACCGCGGCCAATGAGAGTGGATCGGCCCACTTCTCGATCCTCATCGAAATCATTCCTGCGGGGCCTTGTGATCTCGCCTACCTCGAAGACGACAAGGTGGTCGCACCGTTTGCACCGATGGACCCGATCTCACCCACCACTGGCTGTGGCGAGGCGGATCTGTGGCTGATCGATCCGGCCTTGCCGGAGGGGGTCTCCATCGATCCGACGACCGGAATCATCTCCGGAACTCCCGCCCTCGAAACTGCCAGGATCGTCTACACCGTCATCGCCTCCAATGAGCATGGCAACGACGAGACCGAGATTGCCCTGCGCATCTCGCCAGTCTTCACCTACCAGCTGGAACAGATCAGCGGTGAGTACGACCAGACCACCGGAGAGGGTGGAGCCGAGGTTCGCATCATCTTGACCGAAGGAGGGGACAACGTGACCTTCCCGACCCAGATCCTGATGCTCTCGCTGGCTCTGGCTCATGATGTCGAGCGCCTCGATCTGATCTCGGTGGTCCCGGGACAGGATCTGACTGGATTCAACGACGGTAATGGTCCCGAGTTCTTCGCTCCCTTCGAGACCCCGGATGGGTTCACCCTCGGAATCGTTTTCTCCTTCTCTGCTGACGCGGGTGGGCTGACGGCGGATCTTCCGCGAGAAGTGGCAGTGGTCACCTACAGTACGATTCCAGATGCTTTCTCCGGCAACAGCGCCGGGGATCAGTCCGATCTGGACTGGGGGAATCCTTCTGCTGGTGCTCCGGGCATACCTTCTGTTGGAAACACCGTGGTGCTGGATGGAGTGACGGGAATCTTGCCGATCACTGCTGGTGCCAGATTGGATCTTGTACCGAGCGAGTAATCGTATCGGTCGCTTTCAGTTGATCAGAAGTGAGGGACACCCCCGATGTCACGCCTGAAGATCCTGCATCTGTTGATGATCGCCTGCTGGCTTGCCGGATGTGGTGGAGGAGTGGGGAATTCACCCACAGTAGAGACTTTCCCTCCCCAGTCGATCTCCTATCCCGACATCGATGGTTGGATGGTCGGATCGACCATCGATCCCGTCGCGCCGCAAGTGAACGGGGGCCTTCCCGATCTCTGGACGGTCGAACCCGATCTGCCGCTGGGGGTATCCATCGACCCGAATAGCGGCGTCATCACCGGTACCCCGCTGGAGCTTCATCCGCAGACTCACCACATCGTGGTCGCTCAGAATGATGGTGGGCAAGTGACGGTCGTCATCTCCATCGAGGTGTCGCAAGAACCACCATGCGACCTCGATTACGGTGCCTTCAGTTTTCAGTGGATTGAGAATCAGCCGCTCTCGCCGATCGTTCCCGTTTCCTCATGTGGAGTGGCCACCAGTTGGAGCATCGCTCCGGCCCTGCCACAGGGTCTGCTCCTCGACCCCATGACCGGCGCCATCAGCGGTATCGCAACCGAATCCAGTGCTCTGGCGATCTACCTGATCGTGGCGCAAAACTCCGCCGGTCAAGGAGCGATCACCCTCGCCATCGAGGTGCTGGCGGTGCCACCGTGTGACCTGACTTACCCGCAATCTTCACTGTCACTGCTACAGGGTGAAGTGTTGACTCCGCAACTTCCCCAGGTCTCCTGTGGAGTGGTGGAGAACTATTCGGTGGAGCCTGCGTTCCCTGTGGGGATCGAACTCGATTCGATTTCAGGGATGATCTCCGGCACCGCGCTGCAGCTCAGTGGACAGACGACGCATCTGATCCATGCTGCCAATGCCAGTGGGGAGTCGACCTTTTCACTGACCCTTGAGGTGGAGATCCAACCCCCTTGTCTTCTGACCTATCCCGTGGCTCTGCTTTCAGTGCCGGTGGGAGAGGCCGTGACGCCACTGGTTCCGTCGGTTGAATGTGGGCTGGTGACAGCGTTTACAGTGACACCGCCTTTGCCCCAGGGGCTGACCATCGACCTGTTGACCGGCGTGATCGAGGGAGTCACTACGACCACCTCTGACGCCACTTCCCATCAGGTCAGCGCCAGCAATGCCAGTGGCCAGAGCAGTTTCGACATCGTCATCGAGGTACTGTCCCAGCCTCCTTGTGATCTTCAGTACCCGGTCTCGTTGCTGTCGATCGAGGTGGGAGATGGGGTGGGCCCGCTCGAGCCGACGGTCGGATGTGGATCCGTGAGCGTCTTCAGCGTGTCACCCTTACTCCCCGCCGGGCTCGGTCTCGATGCCTCGACCGGCGTGATCGAGGGAACTCCGATGGCGATTTCAGTTGCCGTGAGTTACCAGATCACCGCCAGCAATTCGGTCGGGCAGACCAGTTTCGATCTGGTCCTCGTGGTGATGCCGCAAGTGCCGTGCAATCTCCAGTACCCACCCATCGAAGCAATGGTTGGAGAGCCGATCGCC
>Ga0302139_10001521_pt1 | contig 11341 bp, 6 predicted proteins | sample CBN3_331_MG_FD_203104 | JGI IMG/M metagenome (GOLD analysis project Ga0302139, IMG submission 203104) | Marine microbial communities from Western Arctic Ocean, Canada - CBN3_33.1 | ecosystem: Environmental > Aquatic > Marine > Oceanic | place: Canada: Western Arctic Ocean | collected 2017-09-15 | reverse complement strand
GATCTTGCCGCTTTTCGCGTCGCGGACGATGCGGGTGTGATGCCAGGCGTCGTTCCAGTTGGTGCCCTTGCTGGTGGTGATCGAAATCTTCAATCGAGGTTTATCGTTGACGATGAAAATCTGATTGGCGTACGGGTCGGCCTTTTTTCCGAAGTGGACGTAATGCAGGTGTGAGTCATCTTGGTAGCCGAAGAACAGGCAGAGGTCGCGGTGATTGTAGTCGGGAATCGTGGATTGCAGTTTGACATCGAGCACGAAGCTGCCCACGTTAATGCCCTTCAACAACGAACGATTGTAGGGCTGGCGGACGGGCGGCTCGAATTTGCTGCGACGTTTGAGAAGGTGATACACGAAGTTGTTGTCCTGTTTCTCGACTTTCCATGCACTCGCATCCGTTGGTTCCCAGCGGGTGGCTTTGCCCGAGTCGAAGCTATCGGCGTACAACAACGGCAGGCCGTTGAATTCTTTCGGGGCCGATTTCTCTTGGGCCAGAGCGACGGAAGTTGCCAGGAGTGACAGGCCGAGAACGAGGGACATTGTTCTTACAGTCATGTGTTTCACCTTGTTTGTTGAGGCTGACGCAGCGATGCCGCGATGAAGTTGAGCTTTCGCTTTCTGCTATTGAATCGCGCCGAGGCTCCAAGAACAAGCATGTGGCTGGTTGCCGTCAGTCGTTCTCCGCGTCGCCTCATCACCGTGTCGCCGCGTCATCCCTGCGTCCCTCGCTGACGCTTCGGGTTAGGATCGATATCAGCCGGAATGCAAACGCTGTCTTCGGGTGGTCAGGAAATGTGATAACGCCACGTCGAGAGGCTGGTCGGTGCGGATCAGGAAATGATCCATGTGCAGGCTGCGACAGCCGCGACGCACTTCATCGAGGAACGTCTCGAACTCCGCTTTGTAGGCCTTCCGCAGCGAACGCGGATCGGTCATTTGTTCGGGCATGCCTTCCAATCCCTTGAACAGCGTCGGCTCGTCGAAGGGGAAATCCTGTTCGGCTGGATCGATGATTTGCAGCACACTGACGTCGTGCCGTCGGTGCCGAAAATGTTTCAGTCCCATCAACAAGGACGAAACGTCGTCGAATAAGTCGCTCAGAATGACGACCAACCCTCGTTTGCGAACGCGCTCGGCCAAGTCGTGAAAGATGGGAGCCATGGCCGTCTCGCCGGTTGCCGGGGTTTCGTCCATCAGATGAAACAGCTGCTTCAAGTGCGACGGCTGAGTCGACGGATTGACGAAGTTCCTCACCTGCGTATCAAACGTTGCCAAGCCGACGGCGTCTTGCTGCTGGGTGACAAGGTACGCCAAAGCGGCGGCAATGTAGCGCGCGTATTCCAACTTGGAAACGGCCGCCCCCTCGGAGCGGTATTGCATCGATTCGCTGGTGTCTAACAGCACGTGCAGGCTAAAGTTCGTTTCTTCTTCGTAGCGTTTCAAGTAGAAGCGATCGGTCTTGCCGAACACTTTCCAGTCGACGTATCGCAAGTCGTCGCCCGGCACATACTCGCGATGCTCGGCGAACTCGACCGAAAACCCTTGGTACGGGCTTTTGTGCAAACCACTGACGTAGCCCTCGACGATCAACCGGGCCTGGAGTTCCAGCCCCTGAATCTTCGAGAGCACGGCCGGGTCGAGATATTTTTGGTAGTCGTCCAAAATGAGTGGTTGGTTGTTAGTGGTTAGAATTAGCAATTCGTCATCTTACGATTTGGATCGCCAACAATTGTATCAACGCGAGGCTACCGAGCACTACAGAAGGATCGATAACTCAGCGGCTTGTCTACCAGATTGAGTTCTGCTGCAGGTCATGCCGGCGGGAAGTTTCAGGATTTGGGCAAATCGCTACCGCACAGATCACAGACGAACCAATCGTCCTTCACAATGTTTCGTTCGTGACACTCAGGGCAAAGGCGAAAGACAACCGGCCTCGTGAACGCGCCAGGATGAGAGAGGGAAAGACGGTCCAGGGCAGCCGCAACATACTTCCATGACTCAGGCTCAGGACAAAACCCAGTTGAGTGATTCGAGACTTCGACGATGTCACATTCCGGGGAGAATGTCATTTCACCTGCCGACAAGACAGGCCCGCCAGCTGCGCAAGCGACATGTTCTGACCGGCGCGGCGCGAGCAGTAATTCCCCGTCACAGTCTATGACAAAAGTCACAATAATGTGATCGGCAAAATCTTCATTGGACATACATGACGCGATCCAAGCGGTCAGGTCGTCGACACTCCGAATTGGGATTCCCGTCGGCAAAGACGAAGACGACTGCCGAACGCTCTCTGGACCAACATAGGCGTAGCGGCGGAATGACATTTGTCAAATATTGACTCTTGGATTTCAATCGGCTGATTTGAAGACGTTGGGGAAGTTGTTGGTGGACTTTGTGGCGGCGGGGTCGTTGGGGATAATTTCGACCAGCCGGGCGACGATGTCGTCGGTGGTGATGCCTTCGGCTTCGGCGTTGAAATTTGTGATGATCCGATGTCGCAACACGGGGGCAGCGACCGCGCGAACATCTTCGGTGCCGGCGTACGAGCGACCGTTCAGAATGGCGCGGGCTTTCGCACCGAGAATCAGGTACTGACTCGCTCGCGGCCCGGCTCCCCAACTGACGTATTCTTCGATGAAGTCGGGCACGTCGCCCTTTTCTCTGCGTGTCAGCCGGGCGAACTGCATGGCGTAGCGGATCACGTGGTCGGCGACCGGCACGCGGCGAACAATCGCTTGCAGCGATTTCACCTCGGCGTGCGAGAGAACTTCGCTCACACTCGGCTGCGTTTCGGCAGTCGTTTGGCGGACGATCTCGAACTCCTCTTCTTCATCGGGATAGTCCACGTGGATCTCGAACATGAATCGGTCGAGTTGCGCCTCGGGAAGCGGATACGTGCCTTCCTGCTCGATCGGGTTTTGCGTGGCCAGCACGAAGAACGGGTCGGGAAGTTGATGACGGACTCCGCCCGCGGTCACCTGATGTTCCTGCATCGCTTCCAATAACGCCGCCTGAGTTTTCGGTGGGGTGCGGTTGATCTCATCGGCCAGCACCACGTTCGCGAACACAGGGCCTTTCAGAAATCGAAACTCGCGCGATCCGCTGGCTTTGTCTTCCTGAATGACTTCGGTGCCCGTGATGTCGGCGGGCATCAGGTCGGGCGTGAATTGAATGCGGTTGAACGACATTCCCAGCGTGTCAGCCAGCGTGCGAACCATCAACGTTTTCGCCAGTCCCGGTACGCCGAGCAGCAAGCAATGCCCGCCGGCCAACATGGCGATCATTAACTCTTCGATCACCTGCTGCTGCCCGATAATCACTTTCGACAGCTCGTTGGTCAGGCGGTGATACGCCTCTTCGAGACGATGCACGGCTTGAAGATCGGACTCATCGGTTGCGGCCGGGGTGGGTTCGTCAGACGACACGTGTTGGCTGCTCCTGGGAGAACAAGACGATTCGATTGCGGAATCCGCATCGGTAAATTCTAACCGGACGCCGCGTTGCATGCACGCACACAACACCTTGTCGCCTTTACAAGCCCGAAGCGCAAGCGACTGGACTCCGGGAACCCACTCGCTTGCGCTTCGGGCTTGTATTTACCACGTTTCGTTGGTGAAACGATCGTCGAGGAATACGATTTCCCCGGCGCGGACGACGCAGGCGGCCTGCCAGCATTTCCCTTCCCGCCGGTTGCCGACGGCGTCGGCGAGTTCCGTTTCGTCGGGAATGGGAATGAGAACGGTTAAGTCGGCGCAGGAACCAACGTTCAAAGAACCGATCTCCTCAGACAGTCCGAGAATGGCTGCCGGTCGAAAAGTGACGGCTGAGAAGACGTCGTGTTCGGTCATACCAGCGGCGAGCAGTTTCGACATCACGCGAGGCAAATCGTGGGGCGGGGAGCTGCCGAGATGTTTGACGTGGAAGTCTGACGAAATTGTGTCGGGGGCAAAGCCATCGGCGATGGCGTTTTCTGCGGCGGGAAATTCAAACGACGCCATTCCATGACCTACGTCGAACAAGACACCGCGCTCGCGGGCCGCGCGCACTTCGGGTCGGATATGCCCGGATTCATCGACCAGACTCCAATCCTCTCCACGAAACGAGTAGGTCAGCACGTCACCCGAGCGCAGCAACGCCAATTGCTCGGCGAGTGGCCAATCGGTTGGCACGCGCATACCGAACAACAGCGGCTTGCCCGTGCGCTCGGCGGCTTCCAATGCAGATTGTAGAACCCATTGGGGATCGGTCGTTCCGCAGCCGATGCGGCTCACATTGACCGCGATCCCCCAAATATCATCACCCGCCTGTTCGATTGTGGAAACGCACGCATCAACATCGACCCAATCGGGATCTTCAAAACAGCCTCCTGCCATCGATTCACCGGCAGACGATAAACTGAGAGCCAGTCGGACACGAATCCGCGAGCCGCGAATCGTCTCTTCACGATACACGTTCCAATTCGCGGAGCCGGTGTCGCCCTGTGACATGACGGTCGTTACGCCACGGGGCAGGAATTCGATGTCGGGGTCGACGCCGTATTTGGATCCGCTCTTTGCCGGGTGGGCGTGCAGGTCGATCAACCCCGGGAGCAGGATGCCATCGGGAAACGTGGGTGTTCGCTGTGGCGACGAGCCGGACGTGTCGTCAAGCTCAACAATTCGATCACCGCGCACGGCGACCGCCCCGGCAGCATCGCGTCCGGTTGCTGGACAGACAACCCGGCCGGCTTGCAGCAACAGATCGATCGGCGCGTCGGTCATCGTGACACCGTTGGGTTCAAATTGACGAGTCCAGGGCGAAGTGGCGAATGTCTGTTGAATGAAATTGTCTCTCGTGGTGAGGCACCCGATCCGGATGCGCGGCCATAAGCGACGATTCGCCGGGGTTCGGTGACCAGCAGCATTCCGTCGGCGGCGAACAGGTTGCCGCCCGTTCCACCGCGACGTCGAAGATTGATTGTGCCACCGTCTTGTACGGGTCGACCGGTTCGCACGTCGAATCGTTCGATCGCTTCCCGTTTCGGCCACCAGACGGTCTCACCTGTGAGCAAGCCCCGTCCGTAGCCGAAGTGGGCCGGGTCGCGCGATGTGTGCTTCCAATGCAAACGGCCGGTGAGCGTGTCCAGCGCCCAGAGTGAATTCCCGGAGGCGATCAGTCGGCCGTGTGAAACACCGATGAGATGTCGCACGCGATCCGGCAAACGGCGACGCCAACCGACAACGCCTGTGGCTGCATCGATTGCTATCACGTTGGGTGAATCCGTCGGGGCGGCGAACACCACGCCGTGATCGTAGAGGCAAGGGACCAAGCCCTGTTTGGTGTGATCGCTCAACTCGGCGATGTCGCTAGGCGGATGACTTTCATAAGTCACGACCCACTGCAGTGAACCGGTGTCGGCATTGACTGCCGCGATTGCTCCCGTATTGGTCGAGAGGAAGATTGCTCCGTCACCGTATATTGGAAGCAGGTGGCTGATGAAGTTTCGCGACTCTGTGATTCCGACATCTGCCGCACAGATCTTGCGACGCCACACGACATTCGCCGTGTCGGCATCGAGACAGACCAAGTCAATCTGCGTTTCCGGACGACCTCGTCGTAACAGGGCGAACAGGCGACCGTTGACGACAAGTGGGGCCCCGTCAAACGACCATCCCGCTTGTTGATTGCTGACTTCCAGCGGTGTTTTTTTCCAAACCAGTTTCCCTTGTCCCCGCGCGAGATCGAGGCAGATCAGTTCGTTGCGAAGATCACTCAGTTCACCCTCAGCCTTCACAGTGACCGGCGAACCAACCATCGCGTAGAGGCGTCCGGAATCGACGGTGAGAGTAAAACGCGGAACGCCGGCTGTTGGTTGAAACGGCTGCGGCGCACGCTGCCCTGCCACCGACGGATACAACACGGGCGAATCATCCGCATCAGGCCAAGGCTGACCGGTTGCGAGATCCCATGCCAAAACACGTTCGGTATCGACCGCCAGAACGACATTCCCAGCCACAACAGGATGATGCGATAGCGGCCCACGATCACGTAACGCGAGATGATCGACTTGAGGTTTCACCGGGGCGTTATTGAGTGGGACGGACCACGACGGAGCACCAACGGCAAGTTTCATGCTTGTGACGTTGTTGCGTCGAGCGTTGCCGGCGAATGTGACGGCGGAACGGCTCGAATCGACTCGACTATTCCATGTGTCCGAGTCTGCGGCCAGTGCCTGCAAGATGTCGACCAGCTTTCCCGATCGTCCGGCCAACAATCCCTCCGCGTTCGGGAAACGCTCGCGAAACAGAGCCAACTCCCGAGCCGTGCGGTCGCGGTCTTCCTCGGCAAGACTGCACAGCACGAGCCGGGCGAGCAGCGACGGTGTATCGAGATCAGAATCGGGATATCGCAACACGAGCAGAGGAGCAGTTTCGTCATCGGCAGGCGTAAGCGGCAGGATGCGTGTCCATAAACTGCGGGCGACGCCGATCTCTCCGCGTTGCCACGCGAGGTCGCCTAACAGTTGCAGTGCATCGTCGCCGTAACTACTGGCAAAGCCGCGACGAATCACGCGCTGTAGCAAGGCGGTATCGTGGTCGTCTCGGCCCGTTTCAAACCAACGCTTGGTCTGAGGATCGATGCGTTTCCGATACGAGGAAAGTCCAGCTTTGGGGAGCGACGCCAGCATCAGATTGGCATAACGGCCGACGTTCACGTAGCGTCCCCGTTCGACCGGCACAAGTTTCTCCGCATGTCGATCGACGATGTCTTCCAGCAACTCGACCGCCTGCCCCCATTGCTGGGCGTCGACATGTTCGCGGACGGTGTCCAGCAGTCGAACCACCAGGTCGTCGGTATCGAGCGAGACCGATTCGCGCAAGCGAGGCTTGTCGTCTTGAGCTGAGACCATGTTGACCGACAGACAAACCGCCCAGCCGATGACGATCGCAGTGACCGCTCGCGCGGAGGCTTCGGTTGGGATGTATCGACAACGAAACATTTTGGCTGTCCAAGCAAGGAACCTGTCGCGAGCATTATAGGCGATTCCGGAGTCGAGTGGGAGAACATCGACAGACATCGTGGGTGGGGCGTGTTATCATGATGGTGTGCGTCGCCGAGCGACGCCGGGAATGCACTGAGGATTCGCGATGATTCGATACGTGGCATGGACCGTATTGTGCGCTGGGTTAATCGAGCCGGTTCAGGCTGCGGAACCCGCGCCGACGTCTGCGGATTTCTTTCAAAAGAAAGTCGCTCCGATACTGGTCGGTCGTTGCCTGGAATGTCACAGCGGCAGTGATCCGAAGGGCGAGCTGGATCTGACAAGCCGCGAAGCCCTGCTGAAGGGCGGAGAAAGCGGGAAAGTCGTTCGTCTGAAGCACAGCGATGAGAGTTCGTTGTTTGAACTCGTGGCTGACGGCAGCATGCCGCCGAAGAAGAAACTCTCGATTGCGGAAATCGCGACATTGAAGAAATGGATCGACGACGGTCTACCCTGGCCGGGTGGTCGGCTCGTTTCGGGCAGTCTGACGACCGACACGCGTGCCGGCTTCGATTGGTGGAGCTTGCAACCGTTGCGTAAGGTGGCTGCTCCTGCCCAATTCAAGAAGTTGGGAGTGATCGATGCCTTTATTGCAAACGGGTTAAAAAAGGCGAGTCTAACGCCGTCGAAATCGGTGTCGCGGGAAGGTTTCATTCGCAGGCTGACCTATGCTCTGCATGGGCTACCGCCCACGCCGCGTGAAACGACGGAGTTCGTAAATGATACCCGTCCGCGCGCCGTAGAACGGCTGATTGATCGGTTGTTGGCTTCTCCTCGTTATGGCGAGCGGATGGCGCGGCACTGGCTCGACTTGGCCCGGTTCGCCGAGAGTGACGGCTTCGAGCACGATTCGCCCCGTTGGAACGCTTGGCCTTATCGCGATTGGGTGATCCGCGCTTTCAACGAGGACATGCCTTACGACCGTTTCGTCAGTGAGCAACTGGCTGGCGACATGTTGAACCCCGACGACAAGAACGCAGGCATTCCCACCGGCTTCGTTGTGGCAGGTGGTTTCGACGAAGTCGCTCGCGGGACGATCATGAAGGCCGAGGCGCGACAGGACGAACTGGAAGACATGATCGGCGTGACGACGCAGGCATTTCTGGGTCTGTCGGCCCAATGCAGCCGCTGCCACGAACACAAGTTCGACCCGATTCCACAGGAAGATTATTACCGCATTCAGGCCGTCTTTGCGGGGGCCTGGCATACGGTGCAGAAGAAGGTCAACAAGAAAGATCGCCTGAACGGTTTTTACGGCATTCTGTCGAAGGATGTTGTGTCGGTGCGGTTACTGAAACGCGGGAGTGTGCTGACACCCGGTCACGAAGTGACGCCCGGCGTGCTCTCGGCGATTAAATCGTTGTCGGCCGACTTGTCCGTCTCCAAGGAAGACTCGGAAGGCCAACGACGGGTGAAGTTGGCCGAGTGGATCATCGACGAACGCAATGCCCTGCCCTCGCGCGTGATCGTCAATCGGGTTTGGGGTTGGATGTTCGGCCGGGGCATTGTGGCCACACCGAGTGATTTCGGATTCAACGGCGCGCGGCCTTCACACCCTGAATTGCTCGACCGACTGGCAGCGGACTTCGTTTCCGACGGACGATCGATCAAACGGCTGATCAAGCGACTCGTACTTTCAAATGCCTTTCGTCGAGGCGGAGAGTATTCCCAAGCGGCGGCCGCAGTTGATGGCGACAATCAACTGTTATGGCGGTTTTCGACACGGCGGCTGCAAGCCGAGGAAGTGCGCGATTCGATTCTGGCGGTGTCTGGCCGTCTCGGCTTGAAGCAGGGCGGCCCGAGTTTTCCGCTGTTTGAGTGGACGAACAACGCGGGTACGCTTTATCGCCCCGTCGACAAGGACACACCCGAGACACGTCGCCGGTCGGTTTATCGCATGGTGGTCCGGGGAGCCGAAGACCCGGTGCTGACATCGTTTGACTGCCCCGATCCTTCTATCCCCGTCGCCCGGCGGCAAACGACGACGACCGCGTTGCAGGCGTTGAGCTTGCTGAATAATACGTTTGTGGTACGCGAGGCGGGTGAATTCGCAAAACGGCTGGAACGCGAGGCCAAAACGGCTGATGAACGCATCCGGCTCTCTTACCGGTTGGCGTTTGGACGTTTGCCGTCTGACCGGGAAGCCACACAGGCGAATACGTTCGTCACGAAGCATGGGCTGACGGCCTGGTGTCGCGTGTTGTTCAATGCGAACGAGTTTTTGTACGTCAATTGAATTCCGTAATCGAGTTTCATCGAGTCGATCATGACACCGAGCGACAGATCATTGAAGAAGGACAGGCCCACACTTCCGGCTTCCCGTCGAGATTTCATTGCCGATATGGGGACCGGTCTTTCCGGAATCGCTCTCGGTTGGATGCTGGCAGCGGAACAAGCAAAGGCGGCCGAACAATCCAAGGTGAAGCCGCATCCGGCGCGGAAACCGGCCAAGGCAAAGCGCATCGTGCAGGTGTTTCTCACCGGCGGAGTGAGTCAGGTCGACACGTTCGATTACAAACCCGAACTCGAAAAGCGACACGGGCAGGAGATGCCCGTTAAGGAAGAGTTCGAGACCTTCAACGGCAAGGTCGGCAAATTACAGAAAAGCCCGTGGAAGTTTCGGCCGCGTGGCAAAAGTGGTCTGCCCTGTAGCGATTTGCTGCCGCACTTGGCGACGTGTGTAGACGACGTGGCTTTCCTGAAAGGCATGATTGCCAAGTCGGCCAATCATGGTCCCGGACAACTGCAGATGAACACCGGCTGGCCACGCAACGGGTTCCCGTCACTCGGTGCCTGGCTGTCATACGGTTTGGGTCGCATGACCGATAACCTGCCGACGTTCGTGGTGCTTCCCGAGCCGCGCGGAATTCCTGCCGGTGGCGTGCCGAATTGGGGGCCGGGGTTTCTCCCGTCGCGTCATCAGGGGGTCGCTTTCCACACGAAAGGTGCGCCCGTCACCGACTTGTTCCCACCGAAAACGTTCGGTTCGCAATCGCAAAAAGACACGCTCTCGCTGTTGGAAAGCATGAACCGCGAACACGCCCAACGGTTCCCCGGCAACAGCGACTTGGCGGCCCGCATCGCGGCCTACGAACTGGCGGCGAAGTTGCAGACGAGCATTCCTGATGTGAGTGACTTCTCGCAGGAAACACCCGCAACCGCCAAACTTTACGGTCTCGATGACCCCATCTGCGGCCCATTCGCCCGCAATTGCCTGCTGGCGCGTCGCCTGCTCGAACGCGATGTCCGCTTTGTGCAGTTGTATCAAGGCGGGTCGGCGATGAAGCCGCGTGTGAACTGGGATGCGCATGAAGACGTCGTCAAGAATCATGGTCGCGAAGCGGCCATCATGGATCGTCCCGTGGCTGGGCTGATTAAAGATCTCAAACAACGTGGCCTGCTGGACGACACGTTGTTCGTCTGGACGACCGAATTCGGCCGCACGCCTTTCAGTCAGGGCAACACACCTGGCCGCGATCATAACCAACTCGGCTTCACCGTTTTCATGGCGGGGGCGGGAGTGAAGTCGGGCGTGAGTTACGGTGAAACCGACGAGTTCGGGCATCGCGCCGTCGACCAGATCACTCCAGTGGCCGACTTCCATGCCACGATTCTGCACCTGCTCGGCCTGGATCATGAGAAGCTGACGTACCGCTATTCGGGCCGGGATTTTCGTATTACCGATGTGGAAGGCCGGGTGATCGAGGAGATTCTGGCGTAACGGGCAGTTGCAGCCGTCCGCGATCAGAATCGCATGCTAGGTTGGTGTGTGGCATTCTCGCCACACGAAACCCAAGCGACTCGTTCTCTGGAGTGGATCCCATGCGTCGGTTCTTGACGAAAAACATGGTTGTGACGGCCGTTCTGTCTCTCGGCTTCCTGTTCTCCGCGACTCAACTCGCCCACGCGGGTTGTGGCTGCAAGTTGAAGGGCCTGTTCGGGAAATTCAAGAACAAGGGTTGCTGTGGATCGAAATACTACAGCCAGGGAGGCTGCTGTGGCGGAGCCAGCTACGGAGGCGTGTACGGCTACCACGGCGGATGGGGGCATTCCCCCAGAGCCAGTTTTCGAGGTGGTTACGGATTCGCTTCGGCTGGTGTGATGGGCATGCCGCGAGGACTGCCAATGCCGCAGAGAGCTGGCATGCGTCGTCCTTTGTCACCGGTCACTCCGCCTCCGGGCACGGTCGGTTACACGTATCGTCGACCGTCGCGACCAATTCCGCTGGAGAAGCATCCCCGCATTGCCATGTTGGAAGTGCGCATCGACGGCGAAGCCGAAGTGACCGTCGATCATCTCGTCGACAGCGATGTGGAGGGCTTC
>Ga0302139_10001520_pt1 | contig 11342 bp, 15 predicted proteins | sample CBN3_331_MG_FD_203104 | JGI IMG/M metagenome (GOLD analysis project Ga0302139, IMG submission 203104) | Marine microbial communities from Western Arctic Ocean, Canada - CBN3_33.1 | ecosystem: Environmental > Aquatic > Marine > Oceanic | place: Canada: Western Arctic Ocean | collected 2017-09-15 | reverse complement strand
GTGTACTACGGAGGCCCAGTGCTCAACAACATCATAGGTGTGCTACACAGCACTGACTACACGCTGAAAAGCACCAACACACTAATATCAGACGACGTAGGATTTACATTGGACAGGAAGATATTGGCAGACATAGCACGTGGTGATGGACCAATCAACAAGATGATAACAATGGGACTAGTCAACTGGAGTTCCGGACAGCTAGAGGAAGAGCTTGAACACCCACACAATCCCGCTATGAGTTGGTTGGTGTTGGACTACGATGAGAAGCTAGTGTTTGGCCAGGAAGACGGTGATAGATCAGATGACATATGGAAGGAATGTGTGACGCTGGCCATAAGGAACAAGACCAAAGAGATAACAAGCAAAGTCTTTAAAGATTAAGATCCTTCTCTACAATTACTAATAACAGTATACCAAAGACCATCATAATCCCAAATATAGTCATGTTGCTTTTCTAGATATAATTGTTGTATAGGCCATGCGTCTTTTTCCATGTTTGCTACACAATTGAATTTCATCTTGTTCTGATCCTGTAGGTAGTGTATCATTTCGTGCAACAGTACGCTCATATCCCATGGCTTCCTACGATCCCATTGATCCGACAGTATGATGGTGTCTGATTCCTTGTCGTACAATCCATGCAGTGTGTTGGGCATCTTGTTTGAACCCTTGTAGAACATCTGTTCCATTTGGTCCTGCGTCACAAACAGTATGTTGGGTATGTCGTAATTTGTGTTGAATGGGGTGTTGGCGCCTAACCATATCATGAGGGCAGTGAGGATCTCTTTCATTGACAATATTTAATATATGCATATATTAATAATAGTAGTACTTATTTAAATACTACTGAGCGCGGTTAACGTACTAATATGGCAGGTTTTATTCTACATCTATAAATGTAATTTAATTACCTATAAATATTGTTGTGAAAAAAATTATTTCCATTATAGTACTTGTTATCTTTTCTTCAGTTTCATTTGCAGAAGAATGGAAATGGGAGAACGCATACAACAGTGTTGTATTGATAAGTGGTGAAAAAACACCCGAAAAAATAATAGGACCACCTGCACCAGAGAGTTCAAATCCATTAGATAAAAATACCGAGTTTGATATCCCTATACCTAAACAACTTCCAGAATACGGTATGGGGACAGGATTTTTTATCAATAAAGTTCATCTAGTAACAAACTACCACGTTATTAAAAATTTTGATACTTTAAAAGTGTATACTTACAATCATCCATTTGCAATAACAGAGGTTAAAGTAATTGGATATGATGAGGAAATTGATATTGCTGTGCTTGAAATTAAGGAAAAAGTTAATGTCAGCTTTGTAGAATGGGCTGACACTGAACCTTTAATAGGAGATGATGTTTATGCACTTGGACACGGAGTAAGTCAAATATGGTCATTAACAAAAGGTATTTTAAGTTATGATTACAGGCCAAACGCAGGCACAAGTTTTGTGCATTACTTACAAACTGACGCTGTAATAAATCAAGGAAATTCTGGAGGTCCGTTACTTAACGAAGACGGGAAAGTTGTAGGTGTTAATAGTTTATTAATATCTCCAGATAAAAATTATGTTGGTTATGGCTATGTAATTCCTACCCCGTTAGTTAAACGAGTAGTTGAACAAATCCTAGCAACAGGTCAACATGTCAAACCATCTATAGGTATTGTAATGGGTCTTGTTGACAACAGAGATTTGTATAACAACTTAAAAGATATAGGAATAGATCATTTTTTAGAAATTAAAGAAACTACTAAAAATTCGTCAGCAGAACGTTTTGGATTATTAGCAAACGATATTATAGTGTCAATTGATGACAAAAATATTCAATTAGTCCCTGACGTTATCAAATTACTCTGGGAACGAAATCCTGGAGATCAAATAAGTTTTAAAGTTTATAGAAAAGGTGAGTATAAAACAATTAATGTAGTATTAGCAAAAGTTGAACCTAAATCTGCCCCTATCCAAACGTACGGAAACAAATAAATATTGATGAGCGAGGTATTATGTCAGAGCAGTCAATTGGAAAGATTACAATTGCCGATGGTGTTGTTGTAATTCAACGAGATAACCAGTCTATAGAGCTACAAGAAAGATAATTTAATCTGTTTGAATAATAGTTATTTCTGGTTTAGTAGAATCTGAACCAATTGTTATGTTTTGAGTTTCTGAATCTTGAACTATTTGAATATCTGAAGATTCCGCTGTTTCAGTTTTTACATATGCAGTATGACCACCATGCGTTCTGTTTACAATTGAATAATTTCCGCTTGTACTAGCAGTAGCATTATCATCATTGCCACCTGTTGTATATCTTCCTGTTTGTGTTGAACTTCCTGTAAGCTCTGAGGTTGTAGTTTGAGTAATCTCTCCTGTTTCATAGTTAATAATTTCACCACTAGTTGTTACTGTTGTTTCTGATCCACTATTGTCAACCCATTCTGTACCACAAGACGAAGCCGCATTATTCCAAAAGTAACCCCAATTAACACAATCTTCTTCGTTATCTATATCTGCTAAAAATAATTCCAATTCTGCATCTATATCATAATCGTCCTCATAAGCATATTCATCTTCCCAACTATCTTCAGTTTCTTCTTCATACTCACCATAGTACCACCAGTCATATTGATTGTCAAAATAATTGTTCCAATCCTCTTGTTGCCAATCAGCAACATACTTGTCTTTTAAACTTGGTATAGTCCAAGGTTTAGGTTGGCCATCACACCATTCCCAATTTGGATATGTTCCACACCATCCATACCATTTTTCAAATAGTGCTTTAGATTCTGTAGTCCAAGATGTAAAATCTTTATATAATGACCAATCATCTTGATACCAACTATTCAGATAATCTAAATATTCTTGGTTACACCAATCACTACTGTAACCATTGTAATTACAATAATTTTCTGTTGTTAATGTTGGCGGACCGCCTAAAGCATTATAATCTGAATTAGCATAATAGTCATCATCTAATTTAAAATCTTCCCAAGTATAACCTTCCACAGTAGACGTTGCTTCTTCCTCAACTTCTTCAGATTTATCTTCAACTACTGCATCATAAGAAGTCAGTCCATAATCTTCTAATAGGTCATTATAGTCTTCCATGTAAGCGTCCCAATCTACTTCGTCCCAATCAATTGTGTCCCAATTAATAGTGTCCCAATTACAATCTGAACACCCTATTGCGTCAAAGTATGCTTGATCCATTTCTGCATACATCTCCTTAGCATCATCCCAATCCATAGTTTGTTCGCCTTCAGCGTCCCATACGGATATTTGATTGTCGTCATCAATATAACCCCAATCTTTTAAATCATCTTCCCATTCATCATAATAAGATGTATCTATGTCTGATTCTTCTAAACTACCATCATCTATCACTATATCGTCAACAGATGTTGTATCTAACTCACTTGATTGTGCTGTGAAATCATCTATAACTTCTGCATTAACATCTGAGGCTGTTGTATCTGATTCAATTGTTAATTCTTCTGATATAATTTGTTCTTCAATTGCTTGAGCCTCTTTAGCATCCATTTCTACTTCTAAAGATTCTTGCTCTAATAGTTCATTGGATTCAAATTCTTCTTTTTCATTTTCTAAGAATTCGTTATTTTCTTTTCTATCAAATTGCTTGTCTGCTTCATCTTTAATATCGTGTTCAACACTATCTAAACCAAATAAATTCTTTCTATCATTATTACCTAATGGAGATGGTGGCTTAGGTGCAAGATCATCTGCAAGAACTGTTACTGATGTATAAACTGTTCTTAGTATTTGAGTTCCTGCATCATTAGAAACCGTAACTTCTCCTACTCGTCCAGAAGAATCTGGAAGTAATGTAATAGTAGTAGCACCACTTGTATCTACTGTTCCTGAGAATGCTGTACCTTGTACTGTAATTGATGCTGTTGGAGTCATAATTGCAACTTCACCTGACATTTTAGAAATTTCGCCAGACTCGTAAGTAAACGTTCCTACGTTAATTGAAACGTTTAATGCAAGTTCAATTGGCACAACTGTTGTATCAAAAGCAAACTCGTCAATTAAAAATTCTGTATTAGGTGCAAGAGTAATTTTTGTATTGTCTAAAAACAAAATGTTCATAGCACCATCTTCTCCAGTTTGGAGAAAGTCATTCATTTCTAAAAGATAACCTGAAATAACTTTATAAGTTTTTCCACTACGTTCATTGAATGTGGAACCCATTTTGTCTTTAACTTCACCTACTGTTATAGCTAAAGCATTTGAGATGAATAGTATTAAAAATGATACCACAAAGAAGAACTTCTTCATGATTAACACCCGTTGCTTACAGTTTGCGTTAAGTCACTTGATTGGTTGTTTCTATTGTATGAGTATGTACAATTATCTGAACCGTTTTGTGCAAAGTTTAGTGTGTAATCGTAAATTGAATCACCTGTTATAGTAACTGTGCCTGTATTACTTCCACCTGTTTGAGCAAAGTTTATTGCTGAACCATCTGTATAGATATAAATTTTAGCAGTATTGTTTCCACCTGCCATGTGTAGTCCTAATGTATTACTATCACCATTTATTATCGTTCTCAAATAATTGTTGTCACCTAATATCGTCATAGTGTCTCCATATGGATCAGTATCAGAACTAGTGTAACTAGAGTGAATATCTAAAATATTTGAACTACCTATAATATCGTGGAGTTGATAATTGCCTGTACCATATGATGAAGTGTGTAATCTATTTGAATCACCAACTATATAAACATCTATTGATGCGCCTTCACTACCTGAAGCGTCTGCAAACTGACTATGAGATTCTGTTTGTGGACCAATCGCCGTATTAGCATTTGTATTAAATCCTTCTGAATCAGCAGTACTATAAAACTGTACATCATTTGAATCACCAGACATACGAACATATAAGAAGTGACCATCACCTCTACTACGAACCCAAAAAGTATTTGAATCTCCATAGATATCTAAATCAACGTTAAGATTATCCATATCATCGGCGCCCCAAGTGTCAAAGTCTACAACGTTTAAATTACCTGTAATATCTATATCATAATAATGACCAGTAGCATCCACATCATCTATATCAGGTCTCAATTTATTAGAATTACCAGTTGCTGTATAATCAAAGGTCATATTAGAACCTTTAAAAGATAAGTGATACGAATTATCAGTTACGTTTGAATCACCGATTTGTTTAATAATAACAGTTAAATTGTTTCCGTCAATTACAAAAGGATTGCCGGTACTCATTCCAACCTTATTACTTGATCCGTCTTGTTTTATAAAGATAGTTTGGCCTGTTTGTCCAATTTGTGTGATATAAACTGAGTTACTTGCATAACAATTAATCGTTGTCGCTAGTAACAGTATTAGTGTCAATAATAATGCTCTCATCTTCGACCTCCAATGCGGCTTCCTCTGCATCTAATTGCCAAGCCTGATATTGTTCCTTACGTAACTGTCTACTTTGAGTTTCAGTTAGTAATATTGCCGCGTCTTTTTCTAACGCTTTTTTTAATTTTTCTAAATGTTTTAGATATGCGGAATAAGTTTTAAAATTTGTGTCGTTTTCTTTATTATATGTGGCTAATTCTATTTTTTGTGCTTTCTTCTCTGCCTTTTTTGCTAATACTAATTCTCGTTTGGCTTTTTTCTCTGCTAACTCTAACTCTTTTTCAGCTTTTGCATCTGCTAATTTTTTTTCTTTTTTAGCTTTCTTCTCTGCTAACAATAATTCTTTTTTAGCTTTCTTCTCTGCTAACAATAATTCTTTTTTAGCTTTCTTTTCTAATTTCAATTTATATTCTTTTGCTTTTTTCTTTGTTAATTCAAATTCTTTTGCTTTTTTCTTTGCTAATTTTTTTGCGGCTTTCTCTGCCAAGTATTCTGCTCTTGTTTTAATTTTTTCTGGTTTACCTTGTGTTACTGTTAACTCCATGGTTGCTTCTTCCGTAACAACTTCTGCATCTGATTCTTCAACGTTTTTTGGAGGTTCTGGCAATTTAATTTTCCATAACTCTTTATTAGCACCTTGTTGAATAATTTCAGCAACGCCGGCTTCAATTGCTTTTCTTACTGCAAAGGTTACTGGTTCGTTTCTAGCCATACCAACTTCAGTTTCTAATAACATTGTATCGGTATCAAAATATTTAAATATGTCTGCACCTTTTCCTGTTGAAAATATTGTTTTTTCAATTGTTGTTGATATAACAACTTCACCTGTTTGTACATTTACTAATCTTAAAATAATAGTAACTACATCTTGTCTATATTTTGCATTTGCTTGTATACCTAAAATTCTTGCACCTATTCCACCTGATTTAGTATCTGAATCATAACCTACTATACCACCTGTAATATAAGCACCAGCAAATAACAATGGTGGTAATGGTTCAGCATCTTCACCGTCTGCCATTTGTCTTGTTGAACGAATAAGTTTTCTTTCTTGTAATAGGCTTGGTAGACTTGCTCTTTCAACAACTCTAAACCATTTGCCTTCTCCAACATCTTGTAATGCTTTAATTAAAAGTTGATATGAACCTTGAGTAACTGCTGTACTCATTGATGCAAAACTGCCACCTGGCTTTTTTTGCCCGGTCATATCAAAGAAATCATAGACAGCAATTATAATTGGATCGCCATTAAGTTCAGCAATCTCTATAAATGTTTTTGCAACTGGTTTTTGAATCCTAACATCAAAGTCTGGTCTGCCAGCACAACTAGCCAACAATAATGCTGTCATAATTATGAATATAAATTTCTTAAACATTATTAATCTTCCTTCGGCATTGTAAATGACGTTACCGTTCCGTCTGTTTCTGTTACAGTAATGGTAACATTACCAGTGCCTCCAGGTGTGGCCCAAGTTACAACTTCTCCACCAATTGGTGATGTAAATGTACCTGAATCTTGTTGTAATCCGTCAGCACCAAATATGTTTGTTGTAATTTGTTTTGCTAACGCTGTATAAAATCTTGATTCTAAGTTTGCTTTAAATTTTGCAACTGCTGTATTCTTAGCATCTGCTATAACTTTCTCAGCCGCGGCTTTATCAGCGGCCTTAATAGCATCTTTTCTTGTCTTCTCTATGTTTTCAATAGTCAAATAGTGTGAACTTTTGCCAGATCCTTCAAATGATGGACTCTGAAATTTAAAAGTAACTTCACTGGCACTTAGACCAATGGTCATGAATAAAAATAATAATATTGTTGTTATAATCCGCATTTTTCTCCTAAAATTCTTTTACCACAATATTTATGTTATTTGTATGACATTTTATATACACTTAAATATTCTATACGTATGTCAAAAATTTTAACAAACACATGGGCAGTTTGTCTCACTCTAGTGATTCTTTTACTCATTAAGTGGGTAGATCCGACTCCAATACAGTCAGTAAAATTAACTACTTTTGACTCGTATCAAAAATTTGGTGAGCACCTTGATTCAAAAAGTTTAATTTTGTTAGACCTGTCAGATAAGGCGTTAACGAAGGGTGGTCAATGGCCATGGAAACGAGATAATTTAGGCAGAGTTATAGTTAATGCATATCGAAACGGTGCCGCTCTTGTAGTTCTTCAGGTAGTATTTGCACACAAAGATAGGTTAGGAGGAGACGAAATGTTTCTTAAAATGATTTCAAAATATCCAGTTATTCTTACCGAGACCAATGACGTTAAAAATTTACTCAGTATTAAACGAAAAGCCCTTGCAATAGGTAACGTAGACGTCCCCGTTGATATAGATGGTACAATAAGAAAACTACCACTTGATAACTCAATTCCAGATGTTATATTAAAAGTAATTAACAGGCCCACCAAAGCAAAAAATGAAATTTGGATTGATTTCCGTCATCATATTCCACGAATAGATTTTACTGATAAAGACTGGTCAGCAATGAAAGGCAAAATAGTTTTTATTGGAACTACATTTAAAGGTTCAACGTTTGTTACTACTCCTAATGGCTTAAAAAATACACACGAAATAATGGCTGTCAGTACTGAAACATTATTATCAGGCAAATTTATTAGTAGACCAGATTGGCTAGAAAAAGTAGAATGGGCATTTGTTATTCTAGGAGGTATAATATTTCTAATTGTAATTCCAAGACTTGGTGTACTATGGAGTTTTGTACCTATCGTAGTTTATCTAAGTATTGTGCTTGGAACAAGTGCTGTTTTATGGACAACAAAATTATATCTTACAGAATGGCTAACTCCTGTTGTAATTGTTACTATAGTTTGGGGACATTTAATATACAATAACTTTGCACGTGAGAATAGATTAAAATTACAAATTAAAAGACAATTTGAACATTACCTTGATCCTCGAATGGTTAAGAAGTTACAGAAGGATCCTTCACTATTAAAACTGGGTGGCGAAACAAAAACAATGACATTTATGTTCTGTGACATACGTGGGTTTACTCCTATATCAGAAAAGTACAAAAGTAATCCAGCAGGCCTTACAAAACTTATTAACAGATTCTTAACACGCATGACCAATGTTATAATTGCCAATGGTGGTACCGTGGACAAATTCATGGGTGACTGTATAATGGCTTTCTGGAATGCACCATTGGATACAAAAGATCACCAAATCCAAGCAATATTAACAGCATCTCAGATGCAGAGTGAACTAGCCTCATTAAATGAACAGTTGAAAGCAGAAAATTTACCAGTGATCAAAGTAGGTATTGGTATAAACACAGGTGACGCCCTTGTAGGTAACATGGGATCAGATCAGAGGTTCGATTACTCTGTTATAGGAGATCCTGTTAATCTTGCGGCACGTTTGGAGAGTGCAAGTAAGACACTGGGACACACCCTGATAGTTTCCGAGAACACAGTTAATGGCACTAACAATGTGTTTCCGTTTAAATTCGTTGACAGCATCACAGTTAAGGGCAAGACCGATCAGATCAAAGTTTACACCCTAGAAAGATAGAGTTATAAATAGCTTTAATGGACTCAGACGCAGTATTAATGATATCAAGACTATGGCCAATCTTTGTGGCTTTCATAATGCTAATTATCGTATTAGCACAATCGCATTATCGTATCATAGTGCTCGAAGAAAAAGTCAAAGTTGCATTCGAACTGATCAACAAGCTAAACAGCAAAAAATAAACACACAGTTTAGTTCCCCCAACTCCCAGGTTAAATATTTGTATGAATTTCACAATGGTAATGATTATATGTTTTAGTGTAGAAGTCTGCACGGCAATGTTTGATGACTCTAGGTATAATAGCTATGACTCATGTTATGAATTCTCAAAATCAGCAGTGAGCTACATGCAAGAGATGTATCCTGATTCAGCAGGTGAGGTACATTGTTTGACTCCAAAAGAATTAGCTGTCTACAAAAAATACATCGACGAAGGCGGCAAGCCAGTATTAACAAAAGAAAACACACCATTACCAGAAGCCTAGTTGACATTTATCTGTTTCGTAGTATAATTGTACTATGATTCATGCAATGATAGATCTGGAAACACTTTCCACTAAACCCAACGCCACTATTTTAACTATAGGTGGAGTCAAGTTTGATCCTTACACAAGGGTAGAACCTTCACAGGGATTGTACCACAGAATTGATGTAGACTCACAAACTGCTATGGGCAGGGATGTCATGGATGAGACCGTAGAATGGTGGGGAAAACAGGCAGAAGATGTTAGGGAAGAAGCATTAGGTGACGAAGACAGGATCGATTTAAAATATTTCATTAAACAGTTGAACAAATGGTGTGTGGGAGTAGACGTGTTCTGGTGCCAAGGTCCATTGTTTGATTATGCAATACTACAAAATTTTTATGCACAAATGGAAGTGCCTGTTCCATGGAACTTCTGGCAGATAAGAGATTCAAGAACACTAGGCAGTCTAGTACCACGTGATCCCAATGAGAAGAGAACAGGACTACACAACGCACTGGAAGACTGTTATTTCCAAGCAAGGAAAGTGCAACAGATATTCCAACAACTGGAGATAAAGAATGACAGATATTAAAGTTCTTTATAAAAAAATAGCCAATTATCTTCTGCAGTATTTTAGATTTGATTTACAATTACATTTCTTCTGGTCTTTCTTTTTAACTATATTTGCAATATTCTGGCTACCATTAATTTGGTTAGGAATTATTGCAACAATTATTAAAGAAGGATTGGACTGGTGGAGCAAAGGGCATTGGAGTTGGGATGACTTTTGGTGTGGCTTTATGGGATGGCTTCTTGGAATAATTTTTCTCTACAACTTTATTTGGTATTAACGTGTTAGATATTAAATGGTATTCTATACAAGATCTTTATACTATAGACAAATACAAAATTAAACACAGCAAGAACCCAGTCACAAAGTGGATACGTTTATCTTGTGTGTACAAGATAAAAATCAATGATACAATAGTAGAAGTTGGCAGATCGGATACCTGCAAGAAGCATGGTGGAGCAGAGAAAGTCCGTAAGGCGTTGGTTAACCTGTTGAATGTCCTCCCATACAATCCAAGTGTTACAAAAACCAAATATTGGGAAAAAATTAGATTGCAACATAGGCCAAACTCTAGTAATATTAAAATAGGAATAATAAAAACTAATGCCATCAAAAAAACCTACATACAAGAAACCACGTGAAGCAATAGAATACTACGAAGAATGTACATGGGTAGGAAATGATATTCCTATGTTTGAAAATGAAAAAGTTTCTGTATTTTACGACAAGTACCCTGTATCAAAAGGTCATTTATTATTTGTTCCAAAGAAAAACGATGTTGAACACGTAGGTGAAGCATATAAACTTGCTTTCTATTGCGGAGAAGAATGGATTAAAGAAGGTAAGATGGATGGTTTTAATATTGGACAAAATATAGGTATAGCGGCTGGGCAATCCATTATGTGGCCACACGTACATTTTATTCCTAGACATAAAGGCGATAGCAAAGAAGAACATCATAACGGAATTAGACTATCTCATCCTAATGGCGATCATAAGGAGTATTATTAATGAGAAAGACGAAGAAATTAAACAAAAATAGAAACGAAATATTCATATCACCGGACGGTGGAGAAACTGTTTATGTACAAAAGAAAAACGGTGAAAGAGGACGTCTCGTTTCACAATCACAGTACGCAAAAGACATGGATACACTGAGGGACGAGGACGAGATGATAAACGAATATGCTGTCAAGATGAGGAGGAAATATCCTGCACTTGGTAAAGCATGGAAACACTATAAGACAGTGTGGCATCTGATCATGGGCAATAAATAGGATATACAACTAATCCAGGAGTGCTTTTACCATGCGTGTACGTAGCTCTAATGCAGTCTAAAG